>TARA_B100000674_G_scaffold350771_1_pt1 | contig 23455 bp, 19 predicted proteins | sample TARA_B100000674 | Tara Oceans TARA_B100000674 (sample SAMEA2622759) | marine metagenome | biome: marine biome (ENVO:00000447); feature: surface water layer (ENVO:00002042); material: "saline water (ENVO:00002010), including plankton (ENVO:xxxxxxxx)" | depth 5 m
ATCAAGGGGTCGATGGTATACACGATGCTCGTCCAGCAGAACATCGACTGATCGACGGATCGAGCGAACGCTTGGGACGATGAGACTGCGGCGATCTTAGGCGCGATCATGGAGTTGGATCCCGGCGGTTCGGGATCTTGGGCGTGATACAATGCGCCTATTTGCAGCTCAGATCATATATAAATCGTTTTCCAACGCCTTTAGCGGACGAAAAGAGACACATCATGCCCTTCGCACCCCCCGCCGCGGACCGGCGGCCGCATACCATCGAACGCCACGGCCGGACAATTGACGATACCTATGCCTGGTTGCGGGATGAAGACTGGCAGCGGGTGATGCGAGAACCCGATGAGCTTAAGCCCGATATCCGGGCGCATCTGGAGGCAGAGAATACATGGACGGAACGGGCGCTGGCGCCGATTGCGGCGCTGCGGGAAGAGCTGGCGGCGGAGCTGAAAGCGCGCATGAAGGAAGACGATTTCTCCGTGCCAACGCCGGACGGCGACTGGGCCTATTATCGCCGGTTTGTCGAGGGTGGGCAGTATCCGCTGCTCTGCCGCCGGCCGACGGAAGATCCGGATGCGACGCGGGAACAGGTGTTGCTGGATGGCGATGCAGAGGCCGAGGGCGAAAGCTTCTTTTCGGTCGGCGCCGCCGCGCATTCGCCCGATCACCGGATGTTTGCTACTGCAATCGACCGCAACGGGTCCGAGTACTGCAAGATCGGTATCCGCGATCTTGAGACAGGTGATATGCTGGCCGACGAACTGACCGACGCACAGGGCGACATGGTCTGGTCGGCGGACGGTCGCGTTATCTTCTATACCGTGCTCGATGACAATCACCGGCCATGCCGAGTAATGCGCCATACGATTGGCACGGTGTCGTCGGAAGACGTAACGGTCTACGAGGAATCCGATCCCGGGTTCTTTCTCGGCATCGGCAAGACCGAGAGCGGTCGGTTCGTAGTGATCGACGCGCACGATCACGCGGATACGACCGAAGTGCGGCTGATCCCCGCGGACGAACCTGCGGAGGCGCCGCGCCTGCTAATGGCCCGAGAAACCGGGGTCACATACGACGTATCGGATAACGGAGAGACGCTGATTATCCGCACCAACCGGGATGCGGTCGATTTTCGCATTGCCTCGGCGCCGTTGGATGATCCCGATCCTGCCAATTGGACCGACCTCGTCCCGCACAAGCCGGGCTGTCTGATACTTGCCGTCGTCCTGTTCGGTAACTGGCTGGTCCGCCTGGAACGCGAACAGGCCCTGCCGCGGATCGTGGTGCGGTCGCTTGCGGACGGCACCGAGCATGACATCGCCTTCGACGAGGAAGCCTATGACCTGTCGCTGATGCCCGGCTACGAGTTCGAGACGGATATTCTGCGGTTTTCCTATTCCTCGCCGACCACGCCGGCCCGGGTATTCGATTACAATATGCGCACCTGCGCGCGGTTCCTGCGCAAGGAACAGGAAATCCCGTCGGGCCATGATCAGGGAGCCTATGTCTGCCGCCGCCTGCTGGCCGAAAGCCATGACGGCACGCGGGTCCCGGTGACGGTGCTGCATTCGAAGGACGCCGTGCTCGACGGATCGGCGCCGATGCTGCTTTACGGATACGGATCGTACGGTTTCGCGATGCCTTCGGCGTTTTCGCCGCATGTCTACAGCCTGGTGGATCGCGGTTTCGTCTATGCAATTGCTCATATCCGTGGCGGCACCGAGAACGGCTACGGCTGGTATCTCGATGGCAAGCTGGATCGGAAGAAGAATACGTTTCTGGATTTCATCGCCGCCGCGGAATACCTGATCGCAGAGAAATTCTCGTCCGCCGGCCGGATCGTGGCACAGGGGCGCAGCGCCGGCGGTATGCTGATGGGCGCGGTTGCAAATATGCGACCGGAGTTGTTCTGCGGCATCCTGGGCGAGGTGCCGTTCGTCGACGTCATCAATACCATGTGCGACGAAAGCCTGCCCCTGACCCCGCCTGAATGGGTCGAATGGGGCGATCCGATCCGTGATGCGGCGGCGTTCGAGTATATGGCGTCATACTGCCCCTACACCAATGTGACAGATCAGGCCTATCCGAACGTGCTTGCTACCGGGGGGCTGACCGATCCGCGCGTTACCTACTGGGAGCCCGCGAAATGGGTGGCGAAGCTGCGCCAGCACAACACCGCCGATACTGATATTCTGCTCTACATGAACATGGACGCCGGTCATGGCGGCGCGTCCGGCCGGTTCGACAGGCTATCGGAAGTCGCTCTGTCCTTCGCGTTCGCACTGATGGTGACGGGGCGAGCCTGAGGCTTGGCTGACGGTCAGATATAGAGCTTCGATGCCTTTCAGTTTTCGACGGGTTGTAACCGGCTGAATTATTAAAATTTTCGTTGGCGGCAAAAAAATTGCCTGGTTGAATTTCACAATGAAATTAGAGTACCCGACCGTAAGGGTCTTCAGCAGGCATCATGAAGACCCTGCTTAGAACCGCCAGCCGGGCGATTGCAGCGGGCCTAGCGATTTTGTGCTTTGTCGACCACTCTGCCTGCAACTACGGTGCCCGTGATCTCGGTGAGCTAAGGCTCGCTCAACGGGGTCGGCTTTCTCAAAGGGTACGGGTCGGCATCGGACGGGTTTCACGAAGCGCATTATAGCGTTCGAATTATATTTGTGCGTTGTCCCAAAGGCACCGCTGCGGAACAGATTGAGTCGTTTGCCGCCCCAACACGCGTGATATCGTACCTAGGTTAAATCCCGTCATCCTGACCGTGGACATGATAACCGATATCGCGTGAGGGCTTGCGCCCTTCCGTATCTTCACCTGTTGGCAACCAAGCGCAAAGATTTGCCCCCGGAGACCAAATCGTATCGCACGGCCCGGGTACGAAAAATTCTACGAAGACGAAGTCGTCGTCTGTATCGTTGATAAACGAATGGGGCTCATGTTCATAATTATAAAGGAGGTCCCCGACGTTTAATCGAACCGCCTTTCCATCAAGTATCGCGGTACCCTGTCCCGAGATCACATACTGAAAATGCTCAGCTCCAACGTGATGATGCTCCGGTGCCGAGGCTCCTGGTGGGTAGGTGATCATTTCGCCTTTAAAGGCTCGCGTTCCGGCTAAAGTAGGTGTTGCCATATAAACCCGCTTCCGCTCATCATGCTCCGACTGGAGTACAGGTTCTCGGGTCCAGTCAACGCTTACCAGGTCCTTTGGCATATTTGCGATATTCTTGTCGAACTTCCTCGCCTCGGGTATCCGAGCAATTAAAATTTTGGTCTTTCCTTCGGTGGCGCGGAACTCGTCATTAACACCCAGTGGCAGGTAGGCGATATGGTCTTGCGTCAGGTTTTCATCTCTAGCAACGCCGCTTCCCGAGAGAATTTGCAACCATCCGACAGCCGTCTGATCGAGGATAATTTGGTGGGACATTGATTCGGGGATGCTGATCAGATCTAGTTCAACCTGATAATTCTGAATATTGCCGGGCCGAAGAAGCGGCGAAATATGGCATGTGCCACTGTCGCTGCTTTCAATACTCGAATGTCTGATGATGACTGGCATATCGCCGAGGATCTTAAGGATCTGCTAATACTACGAAGTTTAAAAATAGTCCCTTCTGAAAGTCCCGCCATCTTCTCTGGTTTTTTGTCTGAGTTCAAACCAGATAACCACTACCAGAAACGCGACGAGCAGCAGATGGTACATGTCTTTCTGCGGTACAAAATCTTGGTACGCGAACAATAGGCCGCCGATGAGGTAAAAGACTCCGTAATTAAGCACTATCGCGAGCGATGGTGCGGCCTTAAAGGCAAAAAGATACCGGAATACTGCATAAGCTAAGAGGCAACCGGCTGCAAACCGGCTCGTCTTATAACGATAAAGTTGCGCGCTTTCAGAGATTTTAAAATCAAAGGGGAAAAATAAATCGGTACCGAATACCGCCATCAATATGGCAGTTACGAACCATATAAATAATATTAAAATCAGTGCCTTTCGAAAGATCTGCATACCCCACCTAATCGGTATTTTGTTAGGCTAAAAAAGTACCATCGAAAACACTACAAAATTTCCTACGTTATAACATAGCACCGTAGACATATTCACTCAGTAGTTATCTCTTTTAGCGGCATCGCCCTTGTTCAAATCGCCGGGTTTTGTGAACGAAGACGGTCCGACCCCTATTCAGGTCAAGAAGGACGCCGGTCGGAGCGGCTGTTATGGGGTGTTGCCTGGTTACCAGTCACTGAAGCGCCGGGCTTAGGATCCTAATCCGCCGCTTCAGTGGCCGTTGCCTTTTTGGCCGCCCGCTGCTTCAGCTTTTCGCGCTCGGCGTCTTCCGCCGGCACCACCTCCTTCACCGAGCCGCCCCAGCCGAGATGAGTGCAGTCGATGATTACGCCGTGGGGATCGCGGAATTTCATTTCGTAGAAAGTATCGGGGGCGTCTTCGTCGGGGCGGCCCTGGAAATATTTGCCGCCCGCGGCTTCGATTTTCTTTTCGGTTTCGACAATGTCATCGACCCAGAAGCCCATGTGGTGGATACCCTGATAGTTCTTGCCACGTTCGTCCTCACCCTCCACGTAACCAGCCCATTCGTCTGATTTATAGGCTAGCAACGCGACAGTGATAACACCGTCGGAGACATAGGAGCCGCGTGCGAGGGGGGAGTCCGTGGTCCCGACACGCTCCATGTCGAATGCCTCACAATAAAAATCAGCAGCTTTTTCTGGATCTGGTACCGAAAGTGCGATGTGACGGAGTTTGGCCATGAATTTCGTCCTTTGAACTGAAGGATATCTGAATTTGAGAATAGAAAATTGAACCTAATTGTAATTAGTTAAATAAATAAAGCCAGATAGGAAGATGATTGGGGTGCTAAAAACTGAAAATTAACGATAAGCTGGTGGTGTAATTCACGTAATGAAATTCATTGAAATTAGAGACTTTTTGCTCCCTCACGACCCCGAACGAACTGGAGACGTTATCTCGCAATCTATAATTGTAAGAAAAACCTACATTATTAACGAGATCTTCACGGTCGCGCGAATCTGCCGCTCGATGCTTAAAATAGTAGGTGTATTGAAGTGCCTTGAATACGTCCAGTGACTGTTTTTCTGTCAGCGCCACGGTGTAGGTCAGGGCTGCACTTGTCTCAACGAGCCTATCTCTTTGATTGCTACCGTCGAAACCATCTTTATTCCAATTTACTAAAAACGATGGCTCAAGGGAGAGATAATCGTTTTTGAACAACATGTTGTTGGATATTTTTAAGAAAGAAGATAGGCCGATATTGACGTAACTAACATCTCCATCGTTCACACCTTTAGTGTACTTAAGTGTTGTACTTAAACTTTTCAGGCTTTGTCCGTCGGTTAGGTAATTGCCAGTGAAACCCAATGCAAAATTATCGGTTCGTTTATCAATATAAGTATGATCAAAAACCGCCGCGAGGCTTACGGTTTGTTTGGAGGAAATGAGCCAGGTAGGCCCCGATTTGAGGCTGGAAAATATAACGTCAGAATCTCTTAAGAATGAATGAGCATCAGCAAAATTAACGACTGATGAGTTCCACCTCGTTCCGAGGAACTCTCGATCGTCCGCAATCAATAGTGTTTTTGCCAGCGCCGTATCGCCTCTCGCGTTTCGGCGGCTTTGTCCGGAATTTGCGTTATAACTTGCCGTTGTAATGAGGGTACCCGAAGTTTCTGCCGGACGGGTCAGTGTGCGAAGTACCTCTAAATTACTGAGCGCTTCTGCATTGTTAGGGGCGATCTTTAAAACGCGACGGTATGCAGATATTGCTCTTTGGTAATGGCCAAGGTTTTTTGCCTTAGTCCCGTAGTCGATATTGTTTTGTATGTGCTTTGGGTCAGAAAGAACTCTTTCCCAGAGTATCTCGAGATTAGCACTTTGGTTCGTATCTGCGGGTGCGGCGCAAGGGTATAAGCAGCTTAAGGTGATTGCTATAATCAGCACAAATTTCAGGTTTGATACCATTCTGCCGAGTCTAAAAGCGGGTAGATTACATTTAGTTGTTAGGTGCTTCGCGTCTAGCTTTTCGTAGGGCGGCCTTTCGAGCCCTTGCGGCAGCCTTTCGTGCTGCTTTGGCCTGTTTTGCCGCTTTTTTTGCTGCTGCCTTTGCCTGTTTTGCCGCTTTTTTTGCGGCTGCCTTTGCTTTTTTGCTTGCAGCCTTTGCTTGTTTTGCCGCTTTTTTTGCGGCTGCCTTTGCTTTCTTGTTTGCAGCCTTTGCTTGTTTTGCTGCTGTTTTTGCGGCGGCCTTCGCCTTCTTGTTGGCGGCTTTGGTCTGCTTTGAAACTGCCGAGGGCCGAACCACCGCAATTTTTCTCGTGCTCGTTGCCTCTCCCCCAGGCTTTACGGCCGCCTGTTGCGGTCGCGCTGCTTCAATGGGTTGGCGTTTAGCTCTTTTGAGCCTTCTGAGTGCTCTGCCGGAATTCAGTTGTGCCTGAAGCGCCTTAACATCCTTGGCAGCGTCCTCTGCAGCGGAGGTGGCAGCTTTCGCCGCTTTTTGTGCATTCTTTAGGTTGGATTTTGCATCCTTGAAGGCCTTAGTTTCCACAGCAACGGCTGCTTTTGCCGTGTCAAAATTTGTTCTTGCGTTTTTGAGGACTGCCCTTGCGGATTTTTTTTCGTCCTCAGTTTTGGCCTGCCTGAATTTTTTCCTAGCGTCCTTAAAAGCTCTTTTTTTGCCGCCCAGATCAACTGATTTTTGTTTCTGCTTTAATTTTTTCTTTGCTGATCTTTGGTTGTTTGCGGCATCGGTAACCGCGTTGAATGCGCTTACTTCGATCTGTCTTAGTCTTGTCTCTTCGGCAAGGGCGCCGGACAAGAGCTCCCTTATCCTTGCTCGTGCATCAGCATTTCCTTTTCCTTGCCCGAAATCTCTCAACAGAGATGTTCTCTGACGCTTCAATTTTCGGATTGCCTGGTTTACCAGGCGTCGCTTGTTTAAGAGTACTCTGCAGCTCTCGCCAGAGCAGTTTTTGAGCTTTTTGTTTATGAAGGTGGTAAGCGCCGCGGATCTGTCAATTCCCCTAAGGAACAACTCGGCGTCGACTTGTGCTTTGGTCACAGGATTGCCTGTTTCCAGGCTCGCTAATTGAAGTTCAGCATTTATTCGGTCCCTTGAAATTCCGGTAATTTGATCATTATCGCCAACGGTGATGTCGAAGGCTGAATCGTAGAATCCCTGCTTGCTTATAGAGGCAACCTTTGGTTGGCCCGATATTCCGCTGGATCCATCCATCTGAACAAACGAATTTGGGCTATTTAGGGTGACAGAGCCTGTTAAGGAGACAAGGTTGTCGGATGATCCCTGCGTCGGCCGGCTGTTTGATGTAACGCTTGCGGCACCGCTCCGTAATAAAATTTCTGTTGCCCCGGGCCTTGAGACCAGAAAATCCACCTGAGTACCCTGGAGCCTGACCAGTGCAGAGGGGGAGGAGACCGTGTAGGAACCGGATGGAAATGTCCCCGATTTGAAGCGTATGGCTCCGCTTCTAACTTGCGCGGCGAACGAGGGACGGTTCGAGCGCAGGTTATACCTTTTGATGGTTATTTCCGTATCGGGTCCAATATTCAAAATCGATTGGTCGCGAAAAATGATTTGAGCGCGACTGTTCATGAGCGTTTTTATTTTCTGATTAATAAAAACACGATCACCGATCTTGAAAATTTTATCGGTTTCCGAGACGCCGGTAGCCACAATATTTTCGACGAGTGCAACGACGCCAATGTACTGTGGGGCCTTTGCGTTCACATCGGGAATTAGGGTTAGCCCGATGAGCAGGGTTGTGACTAGGCGTATAGCCATTGTGATATTCGCTTGTATCGAGTTGGTCAGGCCGCGATCTGCGACACGTCTGGTCCGGTAAGGTGAAACATTTCAAGACAACGATCAAACACCACACGTCTGCGAATGGCGGGGTCTACGCCAGCAAAAGTTTTTTCCATGACGTCATCGGCGTTGGGCCAGACACCCTGGCCGTGAGGATAATCCGCTCCCCACATCAGGATATCGGCCATACCGGATTCCGGGTGCTGCAGCATCATGCCAGCGACGTAGTCTTCTTCGTAGGTGATGGTGACCTGGCGCTTGACGTATTCGCTGGGCATTTCCTTCAGACCGGTATCAGCAAACAGGCCTGGCCGTTCGACAGCCTGACGGTCCATCCACTGCAACAGCATGGGTCCCCAGCCGGCACGGCATTCGCCGTAGTTGTAGCGCAGTTTCGGATGGCGCATAAGCGTGCCGGAATAGGCGAGTTGAGAGATCGGTTTCGCGGCGCTAAACGGTACGCAGGAGAAATATGCCATGCGAACGCCCCGTTCGAGGGCAGGATATGGCGCTCCGGCGCTGTCACCGATGTGGCTGCAGACCGTCACGTCGCCGTCTTCACAGGCTGACCAAAAGGGATCCCAGCATTCTTCCCAAATTTCCTTTGCCATGTCGGCAATCGGGAATTCAACCGCCTTGCAGCCGAGTTTTTTCACGCGCTCTAGCTCAGCGAGGGTGGCTTCGGGGTCGAACACCGGCATGATCGGCAGCATCAAGAGCCGGTCGGGATTGTGAGTATTTAGCTCCGTCATCCAGTCGTTGTAGACGCGGTGAACTTCGTGACGCAGAGCGACGTCGTGGATTTCCCATTTCCGTACTGAGGCATAGCCGACATACGCCCAAATGCCGGCCATATCCATGTGCTTTAAAATTATTTCTGGATCTGCCGGCGGCAAGGCACCATCTGGTAGGTCGCCGGCATGCTCGCCGTAAAAGGCGTCAAGAGCTTTGCGATTGTCTGGGCTGTCGGCGGCACCTCCGTCGCGTCCGGCGAAGATCCGCCCTTCCCATTCCCATACCCATGAGCCGTCATGTTCAATGACCTTGGGTGCGCCGTTTCGGAATTTTTCCTGAACGCGATCTTGCCACAAATTCGCAGGGATCCAGCGCTGGTCGATATGGTTGTCTGCGGAGTTGTATTTGTACACTGTCATTTTCTACTCTCTTGCCTTCGTGTAACACGGGGGTTCCTGCCACCGTTCTGCAAGTAGGGCCACGCCACGTGAAATTACAGGGGCATGCGGCTTTAAACAACAACGGCCCCCTCAATGAGGGGGCCGTCGATGTTTTGGGTCTGGAATTGACTACTTGCCGTAAATCGCCTTGCTGGCCATCGAAATCACTTCTGGGCTGGCCTTTGCGATAGCATCGTTCACGACTTTCTGAACTGTCGCTGCATCCGTAGCTATAACGCGGAGTTTACGTTTTTTGGCGTCCGAAATAAATTCGGGGTCCTTAACCATCTTTTCCCATGCAACTTGCATGACCGAGATGGCCTCTTTCGGAGTACCGGGTGGTGCAGCGAGGCCGCGACCAATCAATCCCATAGCGCCGATAAAGTCGATCATCGGCTTGTATTTTGAGTCAGCAATATCGCTCAACAGAGGAACGTTGGGAAGTTCGGGGTCCTTTTTCATGCCCATCTGCATTACAGCCCTCGCGAAAGGCTTGTCTCCCTGGAACCACCGCTCATACTTTGATTTCCAAAACAGCCAGTTGAACGCCGCGCCGAGATTTTCGCCCTGTTCAACCGAGAGGCCGGTTTTTGACGAACCCTTGTAACCGGAAACTACCTTCATCTTTGTTCCGAGAAGGGAATTTACGAGATTTGGCATGATATACGCAGTTGAGCCGAGACCAGTCGATCCCATCGGAATGGTTTTGTTGCGTAGGTCTTGCCACTTCTTAACTCCGGTATCTGAGCGTATGACCATAATAACGTTTGTTTGGTTGGCGCTACCGATCCAAGTGAATTTCCGCATGTCGTACTTCGCCTTTTCGGGGCGCATAAGTTGAACAATAACGGAACTGTCAGGAGGAACTATGTAGTTAAGACCATTTGCAGGCAGTGCCTTTGCCGCAAAGTTGGTCATTTTCATGCCGCCCGCGCCGGGGCGAGAGCTTACGATAATGTTTGGATTGCCCGGGATATGTTTTTTTAGATGTTCTGCGAACATCCTAGAGTATTTTCCGTATGTACCGCCGAAACCATAGCCAATAACAATGGTTATCTGCTTGCCTGCAAAATCGAATGCTGCACTTGCGGGTGAAGCAAGCATTCCCGTTACGCCGAGCGCTACACCGAATAGCGCTATTTTGGTTTTACCAATCATGAAACCTCTCAATTGTCTCGAGCAGACAAGGCTGCGTGGTGAGTAATCTTTTCGTTAGGTCTCTTACTTGTCAGCAATAGAGGTACCTCCACGAAAAGACTTCTTTACGATATCAGGCACGACATTGGGGCGCAACTTGACCTTTTAAATTAGGGGGCCGATAAGAGGCTTCTATGGTAGACAGAGATTAGCGTTGCATGGACAAAGTTCGCATTTATCAACCGCGCAAGAATGCCATGCAGTCCGGAAGGGCAAAAACTCGCCAATGGCTGGTCGAATTCGAACCCGGTGCCCGGGTGCGTAACGATAGCCTGATGGGCTGGGTCGGGCAGGGCGATACCCGTAATCAGGTGAAAATGCGGTTCCCGTCTAAAGACTTAGCCATAGCCTTTTGCGAAAAAAAAGGGCTGGATTATGAGGTAAGTGAGCCAAAATCCCGGACCACGAAACTTAAATCGTATTCAGATAATTTCAGCCACGACCGGGATAAAAACTGGACCCACTGATGCCGGTTGCTAGCCAACGCGTTCTGTGCGCCGAATGGTACTAGGATGAGGCATATGCCGTTTACGCCGGAATCGCATCGAAGAGGCGCTGAAGTTGTGAGGCAAGTTCCGCCCGGCTTTGAGGAGGGTTAAAGTTCTCCCAGCCCGGCGACCCCGCGCCGCATGATCTGGCGACCACGTACCCAGACCAGTTCTTTCCAGTCGGCTTCGTCCGGATACAGTGCTCTTCGGATTTGCCCCTTGATCGCGCGGCCCAAATTACTGTCTGGATCGCCCTTGGCGTGGAGCCAGTTGTCGGCGATGAGGGGCATCAGGACCTCCCGAACCGGGTAGGTGCCAAATTCGACAGTCAGGCTTGTCACCTCGGTATTCGAATTGGCGAGATGCCTGCGTAAACCTGATCCGATAGTGCCGGTGAGCGGCGCCGATGTCGCCTGACCCTCGGCCGGCGTTTCCAGTCCATGGCTGAACCATTTGCTGACCCGGTCTCCGTGAGCGCTGCCGGGCCGTGTCATGCCAAGCAGTTCGCCGGTCCCATACGTTCCGAGCCCTGTATGCCAGTCCAGGAACAGTACATGCTCTGCGCCCACCACATGATTTTCCACGATGTCCAGGAAACGCTCATGCGCCCGCGTTGGTTCGCGACCGCCATAAAATATACCGTCTGGGTGATCGTACTGTCCTCCGGTAAGCACCGACTGTAGTTTGTAGAGCGACGTCTTCGAGGCGTACGCTTCTAGCTTCTGTGTTGATTTTGCGACGGTCTTGTCGTCCCAGTTGTCCGGCAGGATAGCCGGATGAAGTTTGGCGTATTCCGTGTTTTTCGGGTGGTTTTTGGTGTGATCCACGAAATTCCGGTTGAGATCGACATTCTCTTCGGTCACCCGACGCAGCCAGGCGAATCCGTGGCAGTTCAGGGCATGGATCAGGACTACGCGTACATTTGACGGCAGCCTTGCCATCTCTCCGCTGTCGAGAAAACCCGAGAAAATTCCGGACCCGCAGAACCCTTCGACGCCGTGGGTGGCCGAGTTGCAGAGAAACAGATGGGGCGCATCTCGCGATCCAAGAAGAGCCACGTCTGTTGTTAACGCGGTACCGTCGGGTCCCCGGGCGCCAGCGTCATAGGTGCCGAGTTCTGCCCCCGCCTGTTCGGCTGCGGTGCGAAATTTGGCACGGCCATCTGCGTAGTCGGTAGGAAAATAATCGATCGGGCACATGGCGGCGGAGAATGACCAAACCGTTGTGCACTGTCCAGCGTATCGAAATGGGGTACACTTCGAATTATGCGTGTTCGGATTAAAGACCCTCTCGCCATTCTCGCAGACAATGCGGCGGGTGGCGTCGTAATCGAAGATGGCGTGGTTGCCGAAATTCTGCAGACGGGCGATGAACCGAAGACTCCCTGCGACGAAACCTTCGATGCATCGGAATGTGTCGTTCTGCCGGGGCTAATCAACACGCATCATCATTTCTATCAGACCCTCACCCGCGCCTACGGCCCGGCACTGGACAAGGAACTCTTCGATTGGCTGAAGACGCTTTACCCGGTTTGGGCTGGGTTGACGCCTGATTACCTTTACGTCGCCACGCGGCTTGCCCTCGCGGAGCTTCTATTGTCCGGGTGCACGACGGCGGCGGATCATCACTATGTATTTCCCGCTGGGCTGGAAAATGGCGTTGATATTCAGGTTGCTGCGGCATCCGATCTGGGTGTGCGGGTTACCCTCACGCGAGGCTCGATGAACCTTTCAGTCGAGGATGGCGGCCTGCCGCCGGTCTCCGTGGTGCAGGATGTCGATACGATACTCGCGGACAGTGCGCGCGTTATCGATACCTTTCATGATCCGTCTGACGGCTCAAAGGTTCAGATTGCGTTGGCGCCCTGTTCGCCGTTTTCGGTGACGCGGGAAATCATGATCGACACCGCAAAGCTGGCGGTGGAGAAGAACGTTTGTCTGCACACGCATCTCGCCGAAACGGAAGACGAGAACGCTTTCTGCGAAGAAATGTTCGGATGCAGGCCGCTGGATTACCTTGAACAGGTTGGCTGGCTGAATGACCGCGTCTGGCTGGCCCATGGCATTCATTTCACCGACGCGGAAATATCGCGGCTGGGCGCGGCGGGGGCGGGGATAGCACATTGTCCGGGATCGAATATGGTTCTTGCGTCGGGATTATGTCCGGCAATTGAACTGGAAGCGGCGGGTTCCCCGGTTGGGATCGGTGTCGACGGTTCGGCGTCAGAAGATGCGTCTAACCTGATGCAGGAAGTGCGTCAGGCGTTGCAGATACAGCGCCTGCGATACGGCGCCGCCCGAGTGAGCCATACCGATGTTCTGCGCTGGGCGACGGATGGGTCGGCAAGATGCCTCCGCCGCGATGATATCGGTAAAATCGCCGTCGGCAAGCAGGCCGATCTCGCCTTTTTCCGACTGGATGAACCGAGATTTTCGGGCGCCGGAGATCCGATTGCAGCCCTGATCCTATGCGGTGCTCACCGCGCGGACCGGGTGATGATCAGCGGTGAGTGGCGAGTTCTCGATGGACAGATCGTCGGGTTCGAGCTGAACCGTCTGCTAGACGATCACCGCGACGCGGCGCGCGCTCTGATCGCTTAAGCAGCCAGCTTCACGCCTTTCAGGATCTTCCGACCAGATTTGGCGAGCTGATCCATTTTTTTCTCCAGACCCCGGTATTTCAGTTTGCCATTCTGCTTGGCGATCTTGCCCGCAATCATGACGGTATCGACGTTGCCGCCATGAGCATGGAAAACGACGCTTTCGATGGGGTTGTTGACCGGGAACAGGTTGAGATCCTTGCCGTTCAACATGACAATGTCGGCCTGTTTGCCGGGCTTGAGCGATCCGACCTTCTTATCAAGGCCAAGCGCCCTGGCGGAATCGATAGTCGCCCATTGTAAGGCTTCGCGCGGCTTGATGGACAGGGCCTGTGCCGGTGCTTTCGTCGCCTTGGCTACTTTTTGGTTATCCATCATCCTCTGAGGCTGAAGCGCCATACGCATAACAGTGAACATGTCGCCGGAAATATTCGATTCCACGTCCACACCGAGTGACGGTTTCCCACCCAAAGCGCGCACGCGGCCGATTAACGGCGCTCCGTGGCCCATCTGGATTTCGACTTCTGGGGTAATGGTCACCGATGCGCCGGAATCGATGACGATCTTGAGCTCGTCGTCTCTCAGATAGTTGCCGTGAACCATGTTATGGCGCTTGTCCAGCAGCCCGAGTTTGGCAAGTTTCTTGTACCCGTCGGGATTGAGACGGTTAGGGGCACCCCAGACATGGGTGCTGATGATCAACCCGAGTTCCTTCGCCAATCGGAAATCGTGTTCGGTGACCTCCCAGGTCGAGAAATCTACGCCCAGTGCAGCCATTGCCAAGGAGATCATGCCGTCGCCGTCGGACAGCGAGCCTTTGCGTAGGCGTTCCAGTTCAGATCGCGGGTGCGGAATATGGGTGAAGGGCACGAAGCCTTTCTTGGCGTCTGGTTTCGGTGAACCATGACCGAACACGGCCCGAATACCGGATTCCTTCAGGCCCCTGATCGCGCCGTCCGTATGGCCTGAGGTCGCGTTGTTGTGGCACCAATCGAAAATGGTCGTCGCGCCCAGATTAATTTGGTTCAACGCACCGACAAGATTGGCGAGATATGTATCGTTTGCGGTGTAGCGCGGTGCGATACGCGCATGCATTTCGTGGAGATATTCGGGGATCGACCAGTTACCGGCGACGCCGCGGATGCCGGTTTGCCAAGTATGAATATGAGCATTAACGAAACCGGGCATGACAATCTTGCCGGCGGCGTTGATGACTTTCGCGTCGGGAGACCAGAGCGATTTAGCGACTTTCTCGATTTTGTCCCCGTTGACCAGAATATCGCCTTTCTGAAAATCGCCCACCCGGCGGTCCATGGAAATTATCGTTCCGTTCTTGATAAGCGTCTTGGCCATACGATTGCATCTCCCTGCTCCCCCGGTGCTTGCGCCGGGGGTTATGCGGTTGGCATCCATGCGATAATCCGTGATAGTGTGGGCAATTACAACGGAATGTGCAAACGTTTGCATACATAAAAAATGGAGGAGGAGATAACGTCATGAGAAGAATTTCAAAAACGCTTGTCGCGTCAGCGGCTGCCGTGGGTGTCACACTGACGGTGGGCGTATCCGCCGCTTCGGCAAAAACGTTCAAACTCACCGCAGGATCGAGCCACCCGCCGATTGTGCCTTGGGTCCAGGTGATCAAGGATCACGTCGTACCTCAGTCAATGGCGCGTGTAACGGCGGCAGGCAAGGGAGATAGCATCCAGTGGACGCAGGCATATGCTGGTGCGCTTTACAACTTCAAGAATACGCTCGAAGGGGTACAGAATGGTTTAGCCGATCTCGGTTGGGTCGGCACTCTTTGGGAACCGATCAAGATGCCGCTTATGAACGTCTCGTTCTACGCTCCGTTCGTGACCGGCGACGTGAAGGTCCTGACGGCGATTGGCCAACAGCTTCACAAGGATGTCCCGGCCATGAACAAAGCTTGGGACAAGCATAACCAAGTTTATCTCGGCATACAGGTCGCAGATACTTACAACATGTTTACCAAGTTCCCAATCAAATCCATCGCGGACATCAAGGGCAAGAAACTCTATGCACCCGATGCGCTCGCCGGTTGGGTGCGGGGTACCGGCGCGGTTGCGGTCAACGGTGGACTGCCGGTTTATTATAACGGCGTGAAAACGGGTGTTGCCGACGGTGGCCTTACGATTACGACTGGTATGTTCCCCTTCAAGCTGCATGAAGTGGGCAAATACGTAACGGTTGTCGACATGGGTGGGCCGATTTCTGGCGCCATAACCATGAACAAGGACACGTGGAATTCGCTTCCCGCCTACATGCAGGACATCTTTAAAAAGCTTGGCGGAGAATATTCCGCGAAGCAGGCGGCGATCATCGAAAAGAAAGCCGGTCTGTTTCTTAAGCTGATGGCGAAACAGGGTGCTGTGATTTCCACGCTTCCCGATGCCGAACGTCGCAAATGGGCGAAAGTCATGCCCAACATCGCAAAAGAATGGGTGGATGCGAACGAAAAGAAAGGGCTTCCGGCCAAGGCAGTTATGAAGACCTTCATGGATGTTGCCCGTTCTTCGGGCGCGAAGCCCCTTCGCAACTGGGACGAAGGCCTCTAATCGGTTCTTCTGACGGAGCATTCGTGTGACAACTCCCGCGGAGTCGGGTGACACACCGGGCGGGGAGTCCATAGCTGGGCTCCCCGTTCGACTGTTCAACGCCATTACCAATTTGATGAATAGTATCGGCACCCTTTGGGTGTTCGGAATGATGCTGATCATCTGCGCGGATATTTTTTCGCGGAACGTTCTTAATCATCCGCTTAACGGCGTGCCGGAGATCATCGCATTCTCCATCGCCGGCACAATTTACCTGCAGCTTGCGAATACGCTGCATGCCGGCCGATTTACTCGTGCGGAACTTTTGATCGAGTGGCTTGAAGTCAAACGCCCCTTTGCCGGCTGCGTGTTCAACTCGGTATTCAACTTATTCGGTATTATTGTCTTTCTGATCATGGTTCAGGGGTTCTGGGGTGAATTCTCGGAAGCTTGGAGGGAAAATGAAATTGCCGGCGTTCCTGGGGTCATCACCTTTATCGTTTGGCCGTTCTATTTGATTTTGCTAGTCGGCGCGGTCGCCACCGGTATTGAGTTCTTGCTGCGCTTCGTACGGGAAATTACCGGCGCGGGGCGCGCCTTGCGAAATCCATCGGGCAGGGCGAGCGCGACCAAGCGTGGCTATGGCTGGCTGATCGCGCTGGCAGCGTTTGCGGTCGTAATATATTTCCTTACCACCGCCGAACTGACCAATGCTCAGATCGGCATCCTTTCGATTATCTGCATGCTGATCCTGATTTATGCCGGCATGCCGATTGGTATTGCGCTGATCGTCCTCGGCTTTTGCGGCATATGGATGATGAAAGGCAACACCGCTATCGCCGAACGGATGCTGCCGCAGGCGGGCGCCGAATACATGAAAAACTATTTCTTCGGGGTCGTGCCGCTGTTCGTGCTGATGGGATTGCTGGTGGCGGCGGCTGATGTCGGCAAGGAGACGTTCCAGGTCGCGCGTTGGGCGATGCGGCGGGTCCGCGGCGGTCTCGGTATAGCAACGGTTGCCGCAAATGCGGTGTTCGCAGCCATTACCGGATCGTCCATTGCCTCGGCTGCGGTATTTACGCGCGTGGCGACACCGGAAATGATGTCGCAGGGCTATACGGCTCGTTTTTCAGTGGGTGTGGTCGCCGGATCATCGGTCCTAGGGATGCTGATCCCCCCCAGTTTATTGTTCATCGTGTACGCTTTCATCGCCGAGCAATCGGTCGGCGTGCTGTTTATTGCTGCCATCGTGCCCGGTTTGATCCTGTCTGTTGCATTCGCGCTACTGATCCTCGCCATGGCAACTTGGAAACCTGAATGGGTCGGCGATATCACAGCAATGCAGGACAATCTTGCTGATGACGAATCCATCAAATCGGCATTCCTGAAACTTTTTCCGATCATTAGCCTCGTTGTTCTGGTCATCGGGGGGATTTACGGAGGTATTTTTACACCAACAGAAGCCGGCGCAGCCGGTGCATTCGGCGCGCTGATCATTGGGCTTATGAAGCGCAAACTGGACTGGAAGACCCTATGGGGAGTGCTTGTCGAAACAGGCCACATCACGGTGTCGATCCTGTTCCTGATCCTCGCTGCGAATATCTACTCGCGCATGCTGGCGCTGTCCGGCCTGCCACAGCAAATGGGTGGGTATGTCGGTGACAACTTTACGGTCTTTATTATCGTTTACGTGCTGATCCTGATCCTCCTCGGCATGATCCTAGACTCGATTTCCATCATGCTGATTATCCTTCCTCTGGCATTACCGTCGCTTGCGACGTTTGGTGGGGATCCTATCTGGTTCGGCGTCGTAACCGTGATCGCGGTTGAAATTGGGCTGTTGACGCCGCCATTGGGCATAACGTGTTACGTTGTGAAATCGACTTTGAACGACGACCGGATCACTCTTAATCAGATTTTCCTCGGCGCGATGCCTTTTGCGTTCGTCATGCTGTTGGTAACGATCCTGCTGATCGCGGTGCCCGAGCTCAGTCTCGTATTTACGTAACAAACTACCACGGGATTTCTTCGCCGAAACGGTCGAGAAATGAGCCCGACCGGGCCATCTCTAACCCGCCAATGGTTCTTTTTAGGTCGCCCGCAACCTCATCCGCAGGTGTGCCTTGATTGCCTGTCATTTCAGTAGCGACGATCCCCGGGTGCATCGCCACGACGCATATGCCTTCCTTGCCAAGCTCGATTGCCAGGTTAGATGTCAGCATATTCTGCGCGGCCTTGGACATCCGATATCCGTAATCGTCGCCGGATTCGTTGTCGCTGATCGACCCGAGACGGCTGGAAATATTGATAACCCGGGACCCAATATGCAACCGCCGCCGGAAGGCGAGAGCGACGTTCAAGGGCCCGAGTGCGTTGACCTCGAACTGCAGACGCGCGGCGGCGATATCAAGCCGGTCGATATCGTCCTCTATCATGATACCCGCATTGTTGATCAACACATCAATGGGTGCGTCGCCCATCGCGGCTGCCGCTCGGTAGACGGCAGCAGTATTTGTGACGTCGACATCGGCGTGCATATCTGGCGCGAGCGGGGTTAGTTCCGATGACGTGCGCCGGCAAAGTACGGAGACACTGTCGCCCGCATCCGTATAGGCGCGAAGCAAAGCCAGCCCAAGACCACTCTCAGCGCCGGTAATTAACACACGCGCCATTTTCTCAGACCGCGGTATATCCGCCGTCGATGATCAAGTCAGTGCCGGTCATGAAGGCCGCATCTTCGCTGGCAACGAACAACGCGGCCCCCGCGATATCATCCGGTTGGCCTAGGCGGCCGATAGGGTGGCCCGGTGTGAGTTTTTCGCGAATAGCTTCAATCGAATTGTGCCTGGCAAGAAGCCTGTCTGTCTCAATCGCACCGGGCGATATTGTGACGGCGCGAATATTGTCCTGCGTGTTCTCGATAGCGATTGCCTTGGTGAGCTGGATGACTGCGCCTTTTGTTGCGTGGTAGGCCGGTCGACCGGCCGTCACTACGCTACCAAGCTGGGATGCAATGTTGATGATGACGCCCCCGCCTGCGCTACGTAGATGCGGGATGGCGAATTTGCTCAAAAGAAACATGCTTGTCAGATTGACGCGGAGCGCTTCATTCCAGTGTTCGAAGTGCATTTCCTCCACAGTTGCCGTGGGTTCACGCGTGGCCGCGGAATGAACTGTCGTATCTAGCCCGCCCAAGGCTTTCGCCGTGTCCTCGATTGCTCTCTTCGCGGCGTCGGGATCGCCGATATCGATCCCAAGCGCGAAGACGTCGCCGTTTCCGGCGGCACTGCGCAATTCTTCCGCGCGAGACTCCGCTGCGGCTGCGTTGGCGTCTACGACCGCCACACTAGCTCCCTCTGCGTAAAAGCGGTGTGCGATCGCTCCGCCGATCCCGCCGCCACCGCCGATGATGATGCTTTTTCGTCCCTCAAGCTTCCCGGTCATATGCTCATCCCTCCGTTGCCCCATTTATGGTATAGTGGGCAAGGCTTCGCAATCATGGCACTCTATCAATCCATCGCACAGCAGCCGGAATCGTGATAGTAAGTCTTTCGGCGGCGCCCGTAGCTCAGCTGGATTAGAGCAGCGGACTTCTAATCCGCAGGTCGGGGGTTCGAGTCCCTCCGGGCGCGCCATTAAAATTCAGACACTTAGCAGTATTTTTAGGATCTCTCGATTTTAAAATCGGGGGGATTTTCGGGTTTCAGTGCCAAAAAAAATCCCTCAACATAATCCGTAGGTCAGGACTTTGGTCCGACATACAAAAATCCCGCAATTTAGCCTCTGATATTATTCCAAGCCGGTGTACCAAATTCCCCGCATCTTAATATTCTAAAAATATCTTTTTGCACTCGATTGTTTGCCATTTCCCAACCAATTCCAATGTAAGATATTAGGTCCAACATTTGATGCGGATGGCAACAGAAAGCTCGCGTTCTTCGCGTTGTCCATTTTATTTTTTGGCAATAAATTTCATTGGATTTTCGCGTGGTAACGCTCCGAGATAGGGCGCACATCTCTTTATCTCTTTATCCCTATTCACATTGGTTAAGAAGCGAATGCAACTAAGAAATTGGCAACAAACTTTCATCGACGAGTTTCCTTCGGTGATTAAGAAATATCGAAGATTTATTGTTAAAGCCCCGACTGGGGCGGGTAAGACCGTACTCGCGAGTGAGATAATTGACCGATTTTACAAGGGCAAAAAAATAATCGTTCTTTGTCACAGGCTGGTTCTCTTGGAGCAGTTGCATAAAGCCCTTAGTCACAAACATGTTGTCCGTAAGCTTGAGGTATCGGATGCGGGCCCTGCGTTTGAGGACTACGACATACTGCTCTCGACAAGTCTTCGAGCTAAGGATGTGTTGAGCGACGCGATTGCTAAAGCCGACGGTATTTTTATTGATGAAGCACATCGGGTTTCACCGAATGGAAAGGGATACAAACGCATCCTCGACGCCTTTGAGGAAGAGGGTAAAACCAATGCGCAGCTGATTGGTTTGACTGCCTCTCCGGAGCGTCGAACGGGCGACCAGCGCGACCAGCTTAATCTTGCTTTCGACGCGATAATTGACTGCGCAAATATCGAGGATTTGATTGATGAGGGTGTTCTCGTAAAGCCAATATATCGCCCTCATTTCGTTCACGATCTGAACTTGGCGAGTATTGATATAAGCTCGGGTGATTTTCCGATTGAAAAATTGTCGAATGCAATTATTCGCTCCTCAATGATTGATTACGCTATCTGGAGCTACAAAGAGGAGCGATCAAAACTCTCGGCTGATCCTATATCCGCTTGGTTCTGTGCCGATGTAAATGTTGCGGAAGCGACATTAAGCGCGATTGAGCAATGTGGGGTTAATGCGGCGATCGTTACGGCAAAGACACCGATCAAAGAGCGAATGAAATTGCTGGCGCTTCATGAGGCCGGTGAAATTGAGGCGATTGTATCAGTCGGTGTCCTTGCAGAGGGATGGGACAATCCGAACTGTAACATCATCGTTCACCTCCGGCCGACGCTTTCCAAGGTCTTATGGGGACAATCCGTTGGACGAGGTTTACGTTCGGCACCAGGCAAGGATAAGTGTGTGGTAATAGATGTAAGCTCTAATTGGAGCACTTTCGGGCCGGTTGAAAAGCTCGAGTGGAGCCTTTGGAGCCACCGCAAGTCATATATGCAGTTTATGAACCGATTTAACTGGATCGGCCAACAACAGGATGGCGAAGACAGCGGCGATATCTATCTCTTGTGTAAAAATGAATTACCCGATGGCAACCGGTGTTCACACATTTATAAAAAAGGTACTCACGAAGACGACACATGTCCTGTTTGCGGCACCTATGCCGCTGTGGATATTTACAAAGAACAAAAGCTGGACAGCACACTTAATGAAAATGGTTTGCACCGGCTATTTTTTGAACGGGTGCCTCAAATATATGAAGACATGGACATGTCAGTCTGGAGCAACCTTGGTGACATGGCATGGAGAACAGCAACGCTTGAGGACCAGATGTTCCTCACGTTCTGCAAATCTTTCGTGGAGGTTTCGGGTGAGCCTACCAAATCTGAGTCCGATTATTGGGATGCGGCGCTTGCTGCTGAGGCACGAATACGAGCATATCTGGTAGAAAATGAAATTCAGATCGTGAAGCAAGAAAACTTTGACCTTTCCGTTATTGCTGACGGGTTCTTGGCTGGAAGGAAGGTCCATACACTGCAGGCTCATTATGGAGTTTCGGTATGCGGCTCGACATTCAACGCAAACACCAGAGAGCAAAACGAGAGGAAGTATCAAAAAGCACTAAAAATTTCTGAGAGGCTTGCGATGATGGGGTGTTCTTCTAGAGATAATCTTCCGTATTTCAATGCGTCAGAGCATTTAGAAAGAGGCTATTAGAAAACCGCCGACCGGATCGCTGAACGGATCCGCACAGGCGAGTATGCCTGACCAGCGTTTTATCGACGGCGACGTACGTGGGTTGATTTGCGCTGAACATTTTATGCGTCAGGGGGGGGGCGCAGCGGGGCAGGCGTCTAGCCCTATCGATTTTGTCGCCGCCTGCTTGGAGGCGTGCCTGTACCGTGGTCAGCGATAATTCTGGTGAAACACTCCGGGTTGATGCCCCCCGGATTATTACGGTTACTCAATGTCGCGCACGCGTCGAACGACCTATGATCCAAAATCAGCATGCTGCCGTAAGAGGCATACTTAATAGTCAGTATCAGTAAAAATGATCTCAGAAAGGAACTTAAATCATGCTGAAATCAGTGTCATTAGCCATCGCCATGACTTTAGCCGCGTCGACGGCTTCGGCCTTTGATTGGGAAGCGCCAACCATGGATCAGTCTCTGGAAACGAAACAGGCTGAGCAATCTGTTGTTCTCGACGGCGCCACCGTTCAGCGCTTCTCGGCGGGAGCGCACCTCGGTTCCGATATCAACGCGGCGATGCCAATTATCGTGGCCGCTATGACAGGAACGCACTTCGGGGTCGACATGGCGGCAGCTTACGCCATTGACGAGGATGTAAATCTATATGTTCAGCAGGCGCTCTCGGACAATATCGGTTCTTAAACGGCGCCTAAAGGGTGGTCACCAGTCAATGCATGGGCGCCCATAGTCGGATGTAGGCGCCCTGCTGGGCGGCAACCATTAACCGGATAAAAAGACGGCGGTTCAATATACTTGAACCGCCGTTTTATTTGTTGGGAAAATCCCGAGTCCATATCCTTCTGTATCGATAGTTTGCGTTACAAATTTTAAAGATAAACTTTCTATCAATTGTTTCTGGGCTCAAGTTTTAATGATCACCCTATATTTATCGGTGGGTAGGCATCATTTATCTAAAAAATACGCCAAGAGCGAGGCACCTAATACCGCCTCTCAATCACCCTTTGTTGTTTCCTTCCTGACTGTCGCAGTACTCTAGGTACAACTCTTTGCTTGACGATGCAGGGTGGATGCATCACTTCAGTACCGGCTCTGGAGACCGAACTAGTTCTATGAAGGCACTTCCATTCACGGCAATTACGGAAACTGGCGACAAGTTTGAAATATCTTTTCCGCTCCACACTGAGACCGGAAACGCCGTAAAGGTTCATAACCTTGTTTCGTCTGTATTGCGTGCCGTCGAGGGCGATATAAAGCTTCTAGATGGGATGGATAACGGCGACGTTTTACAGGCGGTGGCAATGGCTCTCGCCGTTCGCTCCCGAATGATTCATGCACCAACTTCAGTCACTTCAAAAATTACCCTCGATCTGGTGAATAACGCGCTAGAGGCCGCAGCAAATGCTGCCCATGACAGTACGCCTGGCGGAACAGCCTAGCTCGATTATTGAAAAGCGGTTTCAGCTTGGTTTTGCTTAGCAGCCAAGCCCTGGCGGAGGTGACCTGAACGTTTACCTCCTTAAATAAATTAGACGGTGCCGTTTTTTGCATGAGCCTACGGAGGCGACAGTTTTTAACTTTGTCGGGGTCGTCTTTTTTTGGCTTAGTTCATTGATAAATATCACGGTCGTAGGCGAATAAATTCGGTTTAACCGTTATTGGGGCTTTCCGCTTAAGATCTAA
>TARA_B100000674_G_scaffold499469_1_pt1 | contig 23408 bp, 16 predicted proteins | sample TARA_B100000674 | Tara Oceans TARA_B100000674 (sample SAMEA2622759) | marine metagenome | biome: marine biome (ENVO:00000447); feature: surface water layer (ENVO:00002042); material: "saline water (ENVO:00002010), including plankton (ENVO:xxxxxxxx)" | depth 5 m
TCACCCCTGATCAGGTGCAGGGCCTTGGCATGGAGGAACTCAAGGTCTTTCTGCAGGAGCAACTGCGTAACGCCTACGACCTCAAAGAAGCTCAGATCGAAGAGCAGAGACCTGGGCTGATGCGCGAGGCTGAGCGCTTTTTCATCTTGCAGCAGATCGACACGCTTTGGCGTGAACATCTGCAGGCAATGGATGCCTTGCGTGAATCTGTGGGTCTGCGCGGCTATGGCCAGAAAGATCCGCTGATCGAATACAAGAATGAGGGCTATGACATGTTCCTCGAGATGATGACGAACATGCGCCGAAATGTGATCTATTCGATGTTCATGTTCCAGCCGGCTCCTTCTGAGGCAAAGAAGAGCAAGGTCTCCTGAAACGGCGCTTGATTCAAAGTTCGCAGGATCCTTGCTGAATCAAATGCCAGATCATCGCTCGCTGTTATTTAGTGCACTGCTCCTTGATTTCTTGGGGCAGTTGATTCTTATTGCTCTGCTTGTTGTTCAGTCAGATCTCACTGGATTGTCCGTAATCGAGTTTGGTTTGAATTCCCAGCTTGGATGGCTGGTTTTTATTGTGTTGTTATACCCAACCTTGGGCTGGTTATTTGGCACCTTCACGGTGTTGCGCTGGCGCCGTTTGCCGCTATTGGTCCTGTTGCAGCGCTTATTGCTAACGGCTGTTGTAACCCTGACGTTGGTGGCCATCGCCCGCTGGGTCTTCAATCCAGCTATTGATGTTTGGCTTGTGCATCGACGGGTTCAAATTCTCTGGATCGCAGGTGTTACTGCCTGGGCTTTATTGGTGAGAGTTGGTCTGCGACGTGCTGCGTTCTCAAAGGAATTGCCAAGGATGGTTTTGTTGTCTCAACCAACAGAAGTCGGCCCAATCATGCGGGCCTGGAAACGTGTGCCAGGCTTCCAAAGTTTGAAATCTATTCAGCCAGGTGCGTTGTTGGATCGGATTAAGCACTCGCAAGATTCTTTGTTAGTTGCGATTACCCCTGCATTGCGTGCAACCCCTGAGTTCGCTTCTTTGTTGGAGCGTTTGGAGACTCGTGATCCCAGCCAGCTCAGGGTGATTTCATTGATCCGCTTGTTTGAACAGGAGCAAGAACGATTTCCACCTGCATTTTTGCCGGAAGATGCCCTTTCTTATGAAGATCTTCCCTGGGCTGCCCCATTCAGCGCTCAATCTCAGCTTAAGCGTTTGGCGGATGTGTTGTTGGCTGTCTCATTGTTGCTGATCACATTGCCCTTTATCTTGATATCTGCGTTGTGTATATGGATTGAAGATAAAGGCCCAATTTTTTATACTCAACAGCGCAGTGGTTGGTTGGGCACACCTTTTAAGGTCCTGAAATTACGAACGATGACGGTGCAGCCAAGTGATGCACCCGCGATTTGGACGACTGTTGGAGATCAAAGAATTACATATATTGGTGGTTGGTTAAGGCGATTTCGAATTGATGAATTGCCTCAATTACTTAATGTACTAAAGGGAGAAATGAGTTTGATTGGACCACGACCAGAACGTCCGGAGCTTGAGCACAATTTAGAGCAGCAGATTCCTCACTATCGCAAGCGTCATTGGATGCGCCCCGGTTTGAGTGGTTGGGCACAAGTAAATACTCCTTATGGAAGCAGTGTTGACGATTCAGATTTGAAATTGTCTTACGATTTATATTATTTAAAACATTTTGGCACGATTTTGGACTTAGTAATTCTGTTGAGAACAATTAAAACAGTGTTGAAAGCAAGTGGGAGATGAATTGAATGGTAAACTACTTCTAAATAGTATTGGCATATGCCTGAAAACGATAATTTAGTTGTACTAATATGCTACCACTTGAAAAACTTGACATAAATCAAATTTTACGTAATGAGTCAACTTTGTCCTGGAATGTACCCAAAAGAAGTTGTAAGTAGCTTACTTTTCTAAGTTTGATATTGGACGTCAAACTCATTCCGACTTGGAGCGGAAGCTTTAATTCATTTTTAGTAATGAGGTGTTGGCTATCAAGTTTAATTTTTGCAGGGAATCTATATTCGGATCTATTATCAACTTGACTTGGAGGTAGAGCATCAGATCCAATACTTTTTAGTTGACCATACAAAACACCAAAATCAGATGCCGGAAAAGAATCGATACTTAGATCTACGGGCATCCCAACTTTTACAAAGCCTATTTGCCGACTTGGAATTTCTACATTGGCTTGCAATTTGTCGTATGGAACAATTTTCATAATTGTTTCAGTACTTTGTGCAACATAACCTTCGCCACTTGGTTTAAGATCAAAAACTATTCCATCTACAGGTGAACGCAATACCTGATAACGCAAGTTTACAGAAGCTTCCGTTAGTTGAGCCTCTAGGGATTTAATTTCCGATTTTATTTGTTGAATTTGCTGATTTTGAGCCACCTCTTGACGAACACGCTCTAATTTGGCTGTGTTGAGTTTGCTATTCAACTCAGTTACTGTGTTCAGCTGTTGCAAATATTGGACTTCTGAAGCTGCACCTTGGCTATTAAGGTACCCAAATTTTTCAAGGATGTTATTTTGAAGTTCTATGTTAAGCCCTAGGACCCTAATTTGTTCATCATTAAGTAATTGATATTGATTAAGCTCAGCAAGCTTCAATTCTAGCTGTATATTTTTTAACTCTATGCTTTTTGATAATGAATCCAGGCGCTTTTGTGTGGTTTCGGTATCTAAGCGAATCAAGATCTGATTTGCTTTGACTTCATCCCCTTCATTGACAAGCACCTTTGAGGCGATACCACCCATTGGAATTTGGATATTTTGAACAGATCCAATCGGTTCTAATTTTCCACTGACAGTTACTACTTCATCCGTCTTGGCAAATCCTAACCAAGCTACGGCAAATGTTGCTGAGCCGATAAGACATGAGGTTGTTAGGCGGATCCATATGCTGGATTGTTGAATAACATCTCCCTTGTCGACTCCTTTTCTTGATAGTTTTTGGGACAAAAAATGAGTAAAATTAGAAAAATTGTTAAAGCCAACTTTGGAGATTTGGGAGCAATTGGTTGAAACTTTCATCGCAGTTGAATTGAAAAAATTATTTGTCACCCTGCCTCCTGCTGTCTATAGAGGGCATAATAACGTCCTTTAAGATTAATGAGTTCCTCATGAGATCCGGCTTCTACCACCGCTCCTTGATGCATCATAACAATTAGATCAGCATTCTTTACGGTAGACAGTCTGTGAGTTACGAAAAATACGGTGCGTTTTTTGAGTGATTCTCTCAAGTTCTGACAAACACGACGTTCAGTATCATAATCGAGCGCGCTAGTTGCTTCATCCATAACAAGTAGTTTTGGATTTGCAAGAAGCGTTCTTGCAATGGCAAGTCTTTGACGTTGTCCACCAGATAAATTTGCACCACGTTCGCCTAGTTCAGTGCTGTAACCGGATGGTAAGTCCATAATAAATTCGTGTGCACAAGCAGTTTCCGCAGCGCTCTTAATATCATCACTACTTGCATTCGGGTCAGTAAGACATATATTTTCACTGACATTCCCGGAAAAGAGAAGAGGGTCCTGAGGGACAATTCCTATCTGTCGGCGTAGCGAATATAATTCAACTTTATCAATATCATAATCATCTATGCAAACCTTTCCTGAATTCGGCGAATACAATCTTGAAATTAATTTCATCAAAGTACTTTTCCCGCTTCCACTTTGACCTACTACACCAACAAAAGTGCCTGCTTCGATCTTTAGATTAATATTTTTAAGAACAAGTGGTGCTTGGGGTTTAAAACTAAAATCAAGACCATCAAAAGACACATCTCCTATTATGGGAGGTAGAGGGATTTTTTTCTGATCTGCTTCAGTTGACTCTTCTGATGTATCTACAATATCTGCAAGACGTTCAAAGCTTACCCGAAGCTCTTGAATCCTCTGCCATATCGTACTTAGCCTAAGTAGAGGTTGTGTTACATAACCACTAATTATCCGGAAGGCTATAAGTTGCCCAAGAGTAAGTTCGCCTTGAAGTACTAGGCTTGCACCCAGCCACAAAACCATCAATTGCGAAAGTTTTTGTAAGACTTGTCCTATTTGGCTCAGAGCGGTTCCAGTTACAGTTTTTTCGAAAGTTTTAGCGATGTATTTTGCATATCTTTCTTGCCACTTCCACCTACTGACCATTTCAACGTTTTGAGCTTTAACAGTTTGTATACCTGTCAAAACTTCTGTGAGATGAGATTGTGTTGATGCATTTGCTTCAGCCGATTTGCGAAATTGTTTGCGAAAGACTGGTGCACCTGCCAGAGTTATAGCAATCTGTATCGGTACAACTATTAACGCAACGAGCGTAAGTAACGAGCTGTACAGAGACATGACAAATATATAAATTATTGAGAAGCAAGCATCAATAATGGTTGTAAGTGCTTCTCCTGTAAGAAAATTTCGAATCTTTTCGAGTTCAGCAATTCTTGTTCCTAGTTCACCAACAGGACGTCTATCAAAATAACCAATAGGCAATCGCAAGAGATGATCTATTACTTCAGCTCCTAAACGCATATCAATTCTATTGGTTGTATCTGTAAACAAGAAGGTACGGAGACTACTCAGTATGCCTTCGAAGACGGTAACAGCAACTAATGCTATACCTAGAACTTGAAGTGTATCTAAACTGCGTTGAGAAATTACTTTATCAATGATTACTTGGATAAGCAGTGGATTCGCCAAGGTGAATAGCTGCACCACAAATGAAGCAGTGAGAACTAACAGAAGTGTTGAACGATATTTTTTAATTGCGGGATAGAACCAGGTAAAGTCGAATTTCGAGTTAGGACTGGTGTTTGTGCGACTAAGAAGTAGAAGTTCTAGCCCTTCAGGGCTGCTTTCATCAATATCTTCTTGAGTAAGTTCGAGCCACCCTAGGTTTGGATGTGCTAGCAGGATGCCATTTGCGTTGCTTCGAACTATTATTCCAAAACTATTTGACCATCGTATTATACAGGGTACATTTAATCTCGTAATCATAGATGAGTCAACAGTTGTACCGGATGCAAGTAGTCCCATTCCCGAAGCCAATTGTCCAAACATCGGCAAACTAGGCTTCTTCCCTCTATTAATAGTTTCTCTGACTGATTTTTCTATTACATCTTTTCTGTAGGGCAAATTCATTATTTGTGAAACCATCTTAAAGCACGCCAGACTCTCCTCCATAGGGCCATTTCCTCTTATAAGTGTAATTTCTTCTCTAGGATTTTTCCCGTCCAAGTCAAGTATTGTTCGTTTTGGTAATGCAAACTTATTTTTCTCTTCACCGATTACAGATTCTACGTCGCTTGATTCCTCTAGTTGGTTTATGCTTTTGCCCCTCTGAATCTTTTCGACATGCTCAGCAGGGAGTTTGATTAACCTAATGTCGAACTTACCTCGAGCTTGCCCTAGCATCTGCTTATTTTCTACAACAGAATTAAGCTCTGCGGAGCAATTGTTGCTACCAAGGAAAACCAATTCATGTTGCTTGCTATTCTTGCTTGGAATATTTTCCTCATGAAAAATTTTAGCCTTAGATAAAGTTTCTGCAAGTAAGTCAGATACGCAATATGGAGATTTTTCGCTCTTGTATATTAGAGCTTCGAGCAAGCTGGATATTTCTGCTGGAAATATAGATGTGTTGCACCACTCACGAAACCCCGGATCGTTTTTATAAATATCCGCAACTAGTGTATCTTTTATTAATAGTGCATCTATCGGACTAGCGGCACTTACTTCTTCGCAAGCTTCCGCTCTTAAAAGAGATGCAATTCCTATCAATCCTCCAAAAGATATAGTCCCCAAGCTGGCTAACTTCCCGCGATATTTACCGAGTAAGCGTGCCTTCCCTTTGAGAATGATTAAGACCCGGTTAGGAATTATTGATCTAGTACTAAGCGCATGACCGATATCAAATTTTGCTAAAGTGCTTTCTTCACGAATACGTTTCAGAGTTTCCTCTGAACACTTCGACAGGGCAGGAATGTTTGCGAGAGAGTCGCTTTTGCTAGATGAGGTCATGAAGGCGTGTTTACGCCAAAGAGCTAAGTTGCCAACAGTTTACAGGCTACTTCGTTCTCGACCCATTCTTGGTAAAGCTCGAATGCCATTGCTTCTGCAGTACCTTGTTCAAATCGTGCTGATTCATAACGCTCAAGCCTTGCAACAAGCCACCATTCACCAATAGGGAACGGTTCTAATAATTCTCCGGGTCTACTAGTCCTAAGCTTTTCTGAGAGAGCCGGGTGTGCTGAGTTAAGTGGAACAGGACCCACTATACCTTTAGTTTTTGATTCTGGCCCTTCGCTGTATTTTGCCGCTAACTCTTCAAATTTATTTTCAAATGAATGTACTCTTAGGTAAAGTTCTCGGGCCAAAAAGCCATCTTTCACTCTAATTAAGCTGTATACTACTCGATCCAATTGTTCTTTCTTGCTTAAAAAACGTGCCTCGGCTTTGTGTAGATAATTTGTTTTACAGTGTTTTTTAATGCGTAATGGCAAGTTAATTTGCCTCCGTAATGATTGTTCGTCAAGTCCTTGAGATTGGAGGTGTTTACACAGGTCATCTTCGCTAACAATATTGAATTCCAGCATGTATCTATCCCAATAAGGTTTAGATTCATCCTCCGACACTTCAATTGATTTCACTGACTCTTCAATAATTAAAGCCTTTACCAATGGCTTGTACAAATTGTATTGCTTAAGTAGTTTCATCGTTTTCTGATCAATGTTTTCAGTTGAGAATTCAGACATCCGCCTTTTGGTCTACCTAAGCATTCTATGACGATCCCCGCCACAGTATGCTGACTTATCAGTCCTGTCACCAACCTCGATGCTAACCCTTTTACAGGGCTTTCCACATGCTCATAAGGTTCAGGGTTTCAATCTCTTCTTACCATTCGTTACTTTAGTAGAGGAAGTAATTGGCGAATCTGTTAAAGACGATTTTTGGTCTATAATATTTGAGTCTACGCAATTATATTAATAGTTTTGCCTGAAGCATCATGAATCACTCTTTGCTTCTCATTTTTGTTGCCTATCATCCATCAGTGACCGAGATTGATAATCTCATTAATTGTCTCGAGAAACTTAGATCAGATATTGCATTTGCCATAGCGGTTAATGACTTCACACCTAATCAGCCAGTTTCGAGGCTGTTTGATAGATCAGTTTTTGTTGATTTAAATATTGATAATCCTGGATATGGCACTGCAGTTAATCGAATAATTTCCAAAATACCGGATTTGCCCCCTTATATTTGCGTTCTTAACACTGACCTTTCCTGGGAGTCTGGCGTTTTTGAGTCGATGCTTGATTGGATTAAATTGAATCCTGACGTTCATCTAATGGTGCCCAAAATTATTAATACAGATGGTGTTACTCAATATCTTTGTAAGCATAATCCTACCATTCTTGCTCTGTTCAGTAGACGCTTTGTGCCTAACATTCTTAAGCCCAACTGGTTGAAACGCTATGATTCCTGGTACTGTATGCGTAGCTACGACTATAATTCACTTTTTGATGTTTCTTATTTGAGTGGTTGCTGTATGTTCCTTCGTTCTTCAACTTTTAAACAGGTAAACGGTTTTGATGATCAATATTTTCTTTATTTAGAGGATGCTGATTTGACAAGAATGATTTCCCATTATGGGCGGTGCATTCATTTTCCATATGCATCAGTTCGCCATAATTGGGGCCGTGGTAACTATAAGAGTCTCAAATTACTGGTTGTTAATATAGTGAGTGGGATTAGATACTTTTTTAAGTGGGGTATAGCTTTGTGGTAATGGAGTATGAGGTGATTCTAGCCACTTACAATGGATCTCCCTTTTTGTTAGAGCAATTAAATTCTATTAAATATCAGACTTTGCCACCATCTCGTTTGCTTGTTTCAGATGATTTATCATCTGATGATACTGTCGATATTATAAAAAATTGGTCTATGGAAGTATGTTTTCCAGTATTTATATTGCCTCCATCCTCAACGAGATTGGGATGTACTGCAAATTTTGAGAAGTTATTAAAAGCGACGTCCTTTAATTATGTCATGTTTGCTGATCAGGATGATATATGGGATTGTTCAAAAGCCCAGCGAATGCTTGAGAAGTTGTCTTTATGCGAATCAATATACTCAAAGAATACACCCTTAGTTGTCCATTCGGATCTTCGTCTCATTAGCGAAGATAGATCGCTGATCTCTCCATCATACTTCAAGTATCAAGGATTAAGTCCATCAAAAAATGACTATCTTGCCATTGCATTTCAAAATATTGTTACCGGATGTTCTTGCCTTGTTAATAGAAGTTGCATATCTTACGTACTACCTTTTCCAGCGGACGCCATTTTGCACGATTGGTGGATTGCTCTTGTCACATCCTACTGTGGCAAAATAATTTTTTTACCCGAGGCAACCCTTAGTTACCGTCAACATAATTCTAACTTGATAGGTGCGGCAGGCATACCACAACTTCTATTCAGAAGGTTTACTCAACTATTTACTGACGTAGATCCGTTAGATTCTTGGCTTGGTATTCCATTAAGACAGCTTTATTCATTTTCAACTAGATATCTAACGACTGATAATAGTAGTTATAAACTTGTACAGATTTTATTCCATCCAAATCCTTTATTCAGGCTCTATGGAGCTTGCCGATTAAGATTATCTAAACATGGCCCTTTTAGAACATTGATTTTATATATAATAATCGTGTTTTGGAGCCCGAGTAGAGGTAGTCGTCATCTCAAATGATAAATTCTTCTATCTATCAACGGTTTGATCTGTTATCAGGTAAACGTATCGCTGTTATTGGATCGTCTGGTTATATAGGTTCTCATGTTGTTGACTCCCTTTTGTATCTAAAATGCCCTGTTGTTGCTATTTCGAGGAGCTTTCCTGGTCTACTTGATCCTGTTACTCTACAAAACCCACTACTGACCACTGTAGATATAAGTATTAACGATTATTCTTCTCTTAAAAGTGTCCTTGCTGGTGTTGATATTGTTATTCACTTGGCCAGTTCTTGCTTGCCGCAAACTTCTAATGATGACCCTTTGGCTGATATTAAATCAAATCTAATCGGCAGCTTAAATATTCTCGAATCATGCATGCTGAATAAGATACAAAAAATTATTTTTATTTCTTCTGGAGGAACTGTCTACGGCCGACCCGAGTTTGTGCCAATTACTGAGGATCATGCAACCAACCCTATATGCTCCTATGGCATAATTAAGCTTGCAATAGAGAAATATCTGTATTTGTATAGAGATTTATATAATATAGATGCAATAATTTTACGACTCGCGAACCCATATGGTGGTCGTCAAAGGCTTAATTCTATGCAGGGAGTTGTGCCTGTTTTTTTATATCGCGCTCTAAATTCTCTTCCTTTGCAGATTTGGGGTGATGGATCTGCTGTAAGAGATTTTTTATATATATCCGATGTTGTTCAAGCTATATTGTCAAGCTGTGTATATTCTGGTTCTGAGTACCTTTTCAATATTGGTTCCGGTTCTGGCACTAGTTTACGAGAGCTAGTTAGCCTAATAGAAGACCTTATTGATGCTCGTTTATCAGTAGTTTACCAGCCATCTCGAAGCTTTGACGTTTCAACTAATGTTCTATCAATCAATAAGGCAATACGTGAGCTTGGGTGGAAGCCCACCATTCCCCCTAGCTTAGGCCTTCAAAAATATTATGAGTCGCTTTTAGTTTCTCACCGATTTACACCAGGAATGTAAGTCATCTTGTAGTTATAGCCATTCTTCTCTGCAATAAGTGGCAATAATCTTTCTATTGCATGCAGTATTGTTCCATCATATTTTAATGGCTCTATAGGATAATCTTCCCAACCAAGACCCAAATCATATAAGTCAGATAGAGCACCTCTTCTCGCCCAAAACATTGAACCCACCGGGAAATTATGTGACTTAGGAAGTTTAGTAATCCCCATGTTGGATCCTATCTGTTCAGCTGTTTCTAAGTTATTGGTCCATCCTACACACGTTGGATCATCTGGAAATACGATACCCAGTTCACGCTCGCATGCAAATGCATTAGCTATTGTATCTACCATCATTATTTCCTTTGTCCCCAACAAATTAGCAATCAAATATTTTCTCCAACTATCAGCTAGTTCTTTTTCGATCATCACACTTCTTTTGGTATGAATATGACCATAAATTTCATACTCGCTTTCTAGTCTCTTTCCGAAGTAAGTTATCAAAGGTCCTATGTCACGCCCTCTGTTAGGCACTAATGCTATATCTTTTGGATGCATACCTAACTCTTCGATATTTTTCTCCACCACTTCTATGTGTGCCTCGTTGTTAACGCTTATGAATATGTCTGGTTTTGTTGCATTGAAGCTCAATGCAATAAGTATTTCTTTTAATAATTCTGGATAATGTACATGAATATGCACGCCAATTGCTAGCATTCTTTCATTCTTTTTTTGATTTTTTTTTGCGATAATCAAATTTTTTCTCCACAAGCCTTCTGGTAATCCGCTTCTAAGATAATCAACAAACGGATCTTTGTCTGTTTTTATATTCATTCTGTTCTCTTTGTAGATACCTGGATGAAATCCCTTAACTGGTTTTCGGGGCCATATATCTTTCTTCCACTTTAAAAGATATTCTATTATTTGGTCGTCATTATTATGATTAATGGTGAATTCTTTTAATTCCTTTGATTTCCTGTTCCTTTTTAAAAAGTAGTAGTCCTTGGTTAACTGTTTTTCTTGTACTGACGATTCTTTACCCATCGTATCTAATTCATCAACATAAGCTTCCATGTTAAAGGAGCTTCGTGCCTTTTCATGTACTTTTATAGCAACTTGCTCATATAGTTTTCTATTTTTTATCAGTAATAATGCTTTTTCTGCCATGTCGTTAGTGTCTAAGTAATCTGCTACTAGACTATTTTGAAGAATTTCCTCTTCGCTCAGTATTTCCGCTATACCAGTAGCCTTTTCAAAACATATGATTGGTACTTCTTCTAACATTGCATCGATCCCAACATTCGGTAGAGGATCAAGTCTCGATGTCATCAAAAATATATTTGCTCGTTTAATAGCTGAGATATAGCTTGGTGAATTTTCAAGTATGTGTAAGCAATCTCTTAAACCTGATCTTTTTATCTGATCTTCTAGCCATAACGAAATTGTGAAGTCATTTTCTGGGTCATATCCTGCACCTATCCATATAAACTCTATTTGTATATCTGGGCATTTCTTTTTTATAATTGAAGCCGTACTTATAAATAAATCTATTCCCTTCCTTGGCTGCACTTGTCCAGCGCCTATTATTAGTAGCTTGTCTCCCATCGTCGCCAATGCCTTCTCTAAGCTATCACTTCTTTTGATCGAATCAATATTTTTGTCTACCCTTGATTCTGGCAGTTCACATTTGCCTTGTGGCAACACTCTCGTAAAGCTATTATTTATAACTGGACTTCTTTCAATTGCGTCATTTTTAGTAAGCATGCTGGAGAAAACAATATAGTTTGACCACATGTTTATTTCATCTAGCCTTGTCACAGGTTTAATATATGCCCCAAACTCATGGATTAAGGTTATAACAGGGATATTGAATTTTTTGAGTGGCCTGATTGCCTGAGCTGCTACAGCTGAATTAACTATCCCGTACAATGGTTTTCTTTTGCCCAGGATTTTAGTTAGTGCACTCTTTACTGTTTTTTGAGAAACAAAATTATACCTTGGCAGTAGGACGAATGAGCTTTGTTTTTTAAAATCGTCTAGAATTTCACCATTTTTCATTACCATTGATATGATGTTGTATTTCTTGCTCAACTGTTTGCATATGTTCAGGGCTAGTATTGGCGCTCCTGTCCTGGATGCCTCGTGACTGACAATTATTACTGTTTCACGGCCATCCTTGATGCCCTTTTCCCCTTTTAATGTCTTTAAACTAATTTTCGCTACTAATGGGATTATAAGGTGCTTATTTGTTACGAGTAATTCTCTTATGATTTTAATACTCATAATCTTTTCTATCATAATAAATTTGTCTATTGGTTGCCTTAGGTGCCCTCCTATTATACAATGCCATGGTTTATGTAGTCTTTTCTTATAGCTTCCTATAATGCTTGAATCAAAGCATCTTATTTCTAATGTTAATAGTTTAGAGTCATTACTTATTGCTGGTGATGATCACGCATTTTCTGTATATTTTCACGACGGGTATGGAAATGTCGATATTGCTACTGGCACTAGTCTTTCTCAGACCATTTTCACATATCCGTATCCATCTGATTTGTTGGAGCATTCATTGCAGCAATTTATAAAGATAAGTGATTCTGTTAACGTTCAATTCGAGGTCGTCAACAGTGCTGATCATGCTGATATCTCATTTTACTATGATTCAGAAATAGTTTTGGATCATTCTCATGATCATAATCTTGGACTTACCATTTTCTTTTCTGATTATATTTCTGGCAGGAAATGGATAGAGATCTATTTTAACGCAGGTATCTTGAAGACCCTGCCATTTGATCTTCAGTCCTACGTTTTTAATCACGAACTTCTTCATGCTCTTGGTTTCGAACACACTTTTGATAATTCTGATAATGATTTCTATTTAAGTACAAACCCGCTTTTAAGCGCAACCCCTGAAGAGACTTCAATGTCTTATCGCTCACCTGTGTCTGGTGTTTACCCTATAGACCTTTCTATGTCTGATTACCATGCCCTTCAAGATATTTGGGGTATGAAAAGCTTAACTTCTTCTGTCACTAATGATATACTTATTTATAGACTCTATTCGCCAACTTCAAATAAACATTTATTTTCCTCTAACCTTCACGAAATAGATTTGCTAACTGGAATCGATAATAATCAAGCGTTCGTTAATGAAGGATTAGCGTATTCTGTATCACGATCAGCTCCTGACGAGCTGTTTCGTTTTTACAATAGTAAGTCAGACTCCCACTTTTATAGTGCCAACCCAGATGAGCGTGACCTGTTAATCGCTAATCCTGCATCTGGCTTTATTTATGAAGGGGTTGCGTTCAATATCTTTCTTGATAATCCAACTCAAACCTTGAATCCTGTTATTCGCTATTTTGATCCTTTGTCTATGACTCATTTTTTTAGTGCAAGTTTTGTCGAACAGGAAATTTTAGATTATTCACATCCGCATTGGATTAATGAAGGCATTGCTTGGTATGTCTGAATATGTTTTTTCTACTAATGCACCAAAGCGGCCTTTTGTAAAAGTACTTACTAGCCTTCGTTTTTTTGCAGCATTTTGTATTTTCTTATTGCATGCTCGTAATCATGGCTTCGAATTTTTTGAAAGTATCTATCTTTTAGATCTCTCTAAATCTGTCTCTTTCTTTTTTGTACTCTCTGGATTTGTTCTAACTTTATCTTATCACCGCCGACCGCTCTCTCTTCCTCGTTTTTACTTACAGCGTTTTGTACGTATTTGGCCAATACATGTACTTTCAATCTTTTTTGTAATTCTGCTTCTCCCTGAGGGTCTGTACCTGCCCTCATCAAATTTCGATGATATTTCTTTTTTTTCTATTTTAGCTACCCATCTTCTTCTTATACAGTCTCTCTTTCCAATTCCTGCTTTCTTTTTTGGTTTAAATGCCGTTTCTTGGAGTATTTCGGTTGAGGCATTTTTCTATTTACTGTTTCCTTTTTTAGCGAAATTGCGCTGCTCATCTCTTTATTTGATCTACATATCCTTACTTGCTTTCACAATATTGACTGCTTTTAGTCTACGCGTATTCGAAATACCGTCTTTTGGTTCCAATACTTTATACGAGCCTGTCTATCAAGGTTTTTTGTATATCAATCCAATCAGTCGATTACCTGAATTTATTGTTGGGATTCTCTTTTCCAGATTATATCTTTCTTCACCTTTTGCGAGCCTTCTGCTGAATATAGAGACTTCTATTCCTCAACCTCTTTATTGTTTTCCTTTTCTTCTGCTTATGTTCTTTTCACTTACTATTGGTTTCATGCCGCCTTTTAATTTCGGAGATTTGCGCCTTCTCGTTGTTCTTAATCAATTTTCTTCTAGTTTATCATTTGGTATATTTATTCTTTTAGCATCTTCTTTTAAGTCATCTATTATCAAATTTCTTGAGAATTCTACTTTCCTCTTCCTTGGTAAAATTAGTTTTTCGTTTTATCTTTTTCATCAGCCAATTATGATCAAGGCGGCACAAGGAGGTGGTCTATCTATTTTAGGAATCAATATTCTTCCCTCCAATATATTTATTATACTTGCCTGGAGCCTGGCTCTATCCTCCATCTTTTGCTTTGGATTTGAATCCCTAATTGTCAAACAAGCGCGAAAACTTCTTCGTTAATCTATACTACTTTCGCATTTTATGGATTATTAGCCTTTTACGGATCGTTTTTTTCTTCCTAAATGTATTTTGAGGATGATCAGCCGTGGTCCGGTTATCGCTCTGTCCGGATCCCCGAACAATTTTCTTGCCTTAGGGCCCCTTCACCCATATTGTATGCGAGTTCTGTAGCCAGTTCGCTGCGCTTGCAGGGCTTTGATGCCTCTGGCATCATTGCCTCAGGGGCCGGTCGGGCTCCAACGCACCTCACGTTCTCTTCCGTAACTCCGAGTTTTTGCCCCAATGACAGCAGCTACCGCCCAAACGGTTCAGTACCTGAACCTGGCTTATTTTGGTCGTCCTGCAGACCCGGCCTCTCTTACCGCTTTCCCTGCAACGGGGATGACCGACGAGGAGATCGTCGCGGCTTTTGTCAAGACCAACGAGTATTCCGTCGGCACGATCACCCCTAACTCATCTGCCAACCCTGGCGGGGGTATCACCTATAACGAAACCAGCCTGATCAACAGCTTCTACCAAAGGCTTTTTGGTCGTTTGGCTGCTGCATCTGAAGTTGCTGGTTGGACTACTGCTCTGGCTCAGGGAACTGTCAACCACGACTACCTGGGTATCACCATCATGCGTGCAGGCCTAAATCTGCCTGCTGGTACCCAGATGCGCTCCGTCCTTGAGGCCAAGATGGCCTCTGCGGATTTGTACTCTGCTGCTCTCGCTGCCGATCCTGCCAGCGCACAGGCTTATACAACTTCATCTGCAGCAGATAGCGCAGCTGCCTTCTTGGCAACTGTCACAACTGCTACGGCTGCTACAGCAGCAGATGCGTCTGCAGCAGTTGCTGCCATGGTTTCTGGCCCCACTGTTGGTCAGACCTTCACTCTGACTGCAAGCACCGATATTGCTGACTCGATCTTTTCCTCTCGGGGGACGATCGATACCACTTCCGCGTTTACTTTCTCTTCTTCCAACGAGACTGTTAACGCTGGTGCAGGAACTCTTAGCGGCAATGACACTCTCATTGACGCTTCGACGACTGATGCCGATGTCCTGAACGCGAACCTCATTGCTAACTCCGGGACATTCACTTCTGCCAACGTTGAGACCATCAACGCTACGTTCGCGGCCGGTTCTCCTGTCCTGGATCTTGCGAATGTCACCGGCACTACTGCCATCAATGTCTCCGGTAATGTTGCTGGCACCATTGACGACCTCAATGCCCAGACACAAGCACCTGTCATCTCTGTCGATGGTTACGCCAAAGGGCTGACAGTTACTTCTCTCACTAACGCTGGTACTACAGCTGCTTCTACGGCAGAAACCATCAACCTCAAGGTTGCTAACACCACAGCTGGTAAGTCGAAGGTCACCCTCACCTCCGATGCCGCCGGAACTCTTGAAACTCTCAACATTGAGAGTGCTGGTACTGCTGCCAACGCATTCACCTTGGACGCTAGTACCAATACAGTTCTGAGTAAGGTCGTTATGACCGGTGCTGCGGACGTGACCATGAGTGTTGCGGCTGCTGATGTCACTGGCATCAACATCGATGCGACAGGTGCAACTGCCTCCTCTCAATCTCTTGAGATTGATCACAACGGTCGTACCACGACTGCTACCAACGTTGCCGAGTTCACGGGTTTCGAGAACTTCATCGTTAAGGACAGTGCATCACCCTCCACGACTGGTGATTCCGCAAGTCTGAACGGTCTCAAGTCCGGTCAGAAGATCACTGTCGCTGATGACATGGCAGCAACAGTCTTTACTGTGCACGCTGCTACCGGTAGCTCGGACTCTCTCAGCGTCGTTCTGGACAACGAGACTGCTGCTACCGATCTAGACGTCGCAAGTATTGATGTTCAGAATGTTGAGTCTCTGACTATCACCTCAAGCGGTTATTCCTCTTCTGTCAGTACAACTGCAGAAAACTTGGTTGACTCCCTTACTGGTGATGCAACCACTATCACCGTTAATGGCGATACGTCCCTGGACCTCGACCTCGCAATTGATGCTCCTACCAGTGGTAGCCGTTCAGTCTCTGTTGATGCGTCTGGCAACACTGCTTTCGTCAACATCGAAGCAGCTGCTAATTCCAAAGTTTCTTACTCCATCACCGGTACTGCCGGTAAGGACACTTTGGCTCTCAACGCCACCGGCGGTACCCTCACTGGTGGTGCTGGTAACGACACCCTGACTGGTGGTACTGGTAAAGACACCATTTCTGGTGGTGCCGGTGACGATCACATCGACACTTCACTCAACGTTGACACCATCACTACTGGTGCTGGTAAAGACACCATTGACGTTGACTCTGTTGGTGCTGGTGCTGTTGCCCAGGTATCTACCTCAGCTGACGTCGATGGCGGACTTACCACCGTCGCTGCAGAAGACGATCTGATTGTTACCCTCAACGGACAGACCTACAAGCAGGACATCCTTGCTGATAACGACACCGCAGATGACATCGCTGCTGACTTTGTCGCCACTCACGCCTCCTCTATTTTGTCGACGCACGGCGTGACCGTTGTTCGGACGGGTACTGATGCCGCCGCCGTTCTTACCTTCACCGGTAAGGCTGACGGTACTGCCTTCACCGTGGGGGTTCAACTCAGTGACAACGGTACTCTTGCCGATGTTGCTGTTACCGCAACCACTGCTCCTGTTACTGCAGCCGAGGGTGATCTTTCCAGCACTATCACCGACTTCTCTACCACTGACATCATTGATACTGTTGGTCTTGGCGACCTTGGTACCGGTGGTTATTACGAAGGTGCCGCTGGTTCTATGGTTGCAGGAACTGACTACGGTGTCATCGTTCTGACTGGTGCTAGCTACGCAACTCAGCTTCTTTCTGAGGATGCTGTTGCTGCTCGTAGTACCTCGGCTACAGATGCTGTGGTTATCTACATGAACTCCACTACTGGTAAGGCTGCGGCTTACTTCGATGCAAATATCGCTACCGATGGTTCCCTCGGAGCCTCTGCCCAGATGTTTGAGTTCGATAACATCAACAGCCTGACTGAATTGGCTGCTGCGTTCTCCAGTTCCAACTTCACTATCTGATTACTTTCAGATATGTCCATGGCGGCCTTCGGGCCGCCTTTTTTTATGCCTTTAATTTTCTTCTATAAGCTCCTTCGGAGCTTTTTTTGTCTGTGTTTACTGTCTCTTCTTTTGTCTGTTCTTGAGTAGCGCCTTGCTTTACTCCCTTCAATTTATACCGCTTCTATTTCATGACAACCTTATTTCTTCTATTATTTCTTCGTGTTAGTAAACTAATGTATTTAATATTTTAATTCAACCTATTACTCTATATGCCTCAGTTTATTCACGCGTAGTACTTATGGTGTCGTTCTTTGAATGCATTCTTCCAAAACAACTTATCAGGAAAATTTCTTCTTGTTCCTTGTAGCTAAGCTGACTTTTGGCTTTACCCTTTCATACGCTCGATTATACGCTTTCCCTTTTGGTATATACGGTTCATCCAGTTATTCTTCTTCCTCAGCTTGCTCTCATATATCTTGATGCTCTCCCTTTGATCTTCGGTTATTTTTTCCAAGTTAGTAATATGTTTTTCTCGTATCATACTTTCGCTCTCACTATGCTTTATCTGTCTTTTCGCATTATTAATCCTTTCTAGCAAGATTCCCTTGCACTGAAGTGTCCTCATATTTTCTTCAATTATTCTATGCCAGTCTGGTTTTACTTTGCAAGCTGTCGCTATTCCCAGTCCATATCCATTTGGAAATTCAATGCATTTATACTCCTCATCTTGTTTAATGCTTTCCCATAGCTTCCAAACTCCAAAGTCGCCTTCACGCACATTCCAATCATGGAACAGTATAGAACCACCTTCTCTAACTTTGTTTTTCCACGTATCGTAGTCTGCTTTGACTGCCTCGTAAGTGTGTAAACCGTCTATATGAATTATATCTATCGACTTATCCTCAAATCTTTTCGCTGCATCATCAAAAGTCGATTTAATCAGCTGGCATCTTTCCTTATGATACTTTTCTCTGTGTTCTGAGACTTTCCTATAAACTTCATCACCATAGTATCCCGCTTGCTCATCTCCGCTCCATGTATCAACTGCATATACATAAGTTCCTTTTGAATAATTTTCAGCCGCTTCGCAAAAGCTAAACAGAGACACACCATAGTGAGTGCCCAATTCTACTATTGTCTCCGGTCGTAATATCTCTACTAACATATGCGCGAGTGGCACATGCTCCCACCATGATGATTCTGCCTCGTATTTTGGTAATAGCTCTAGACTTGAGATCATTTTCATGAATCATTATTTGATAGTTTTATTGAATGCATTGCTACTCCAGCCAGGCCTGCAGCAATACTAGTACATTGAGATGTCAGTATTATACTATCATTTACCCAGTGTAAAATGTTATGCTTTTCAAGTGTACCTTCAGCTACTGAAGAAGTTACTGAGTACTCTCCTTTAGGAAGTAAAGGCATAGTAAATATAAATTCAGCTGTGATTATATTATCCCTATCTACATTATATTTATTGCTTCCTATTGGGTTTCCCGTGTTATCCCCCAGGAGAATTAATCCCTTGTCGTTCTTTAGCAAGAAACCCAAAATTATATTATTGATTTGATCTTTTGCTCTCACTCTAATAACTAATTTTACCAACTCTCCTCCATCTATTGCTCTCAACTCTTCATTCTTATCATTTAAACTACTTAACTTTGTTTCTACTATTTTCGCTTGTTTACCCCCAAATGACTCTACATTATCTAGTTCTTTATCGAATTTTGCCGATTCAGATAACTTATATTCTTCCCTTTTTGTTGTCATATGATTCTTGAACCATTCCAGCTCGTAATTGCACTTTTTATCTACTAGTACCCTATCTTTTTGCCGTCTTTTTCCTATACCGCTTTTGTTTGCATATCTTCCTTTATTTGCCTCCTCTTCTGAATTTCTCAAATCTTTCGTATATTTCTCTATTACATCCTTTGGTGTGCCTTCAAATATTTTATTCCCTTTATCTAGCAAAATTGCTTTATCGCATAGGCTTATTACTGCATTAGAATCATGGCTGACAAACAAAATTGTTCCATTTTCTTTAAATCTTTGTATGAATCTCATGCATTTTTGCGTGAAATATGCGTCTCCAACTGCCAGAGCTTCATCAATTATTAGTATATCCGCTTCTACATTTGTGATTACTGCAAATGCTACTCTTACTATCATCCCACTGGAATAAGTTCTGATTGGCTTTTCTATGTAATCCCCTATATCTGCGAACTCGATTATCTTATCTATTCTTTCATCTACCTGTTTTTTTGTTAGTCCCATCAGCATTGCATTCAAATAGATATTTTCCCTCCCACTAAATTCTGGGTCAAATCCACTCCCTAACTCTAGAAGAGCAGCTATCTTTCCATTTGTTCGAACACATCCCTCGGATGCAGAGGTGGTTCCACAAATTATTTGTAGTAATGTACTTTTGCCGCTCCCATTTTTCCCTACGATTCCATATATTTCTCCTTTTTTAACACTCAAGCTGACATTGTCAAGAGCGTCTATCTCTTTATAATACTTATTTGACTTGTCTCCTATTATCTGCTTTACCCAATCCCTCTTTCTTCCATATATTCTGTACTGTTTAGATACTGAATTAACCTCAATAGATGTGTTCTTATGTTTTTTATTTGGTTTATTCATAGTCTATCTGCAAATTTTAAGTGTGATCTTTTTAGTATTCTATAACTAATTTCACACCATAAAATGCTTATCGCCAATTCCCAGATTATATCCTCAATTCTCGGAGCATAGTTCTTGGTGATAATGTTCCTTGTGTGCTCTATTGTCAAAACCAGCGGATTTAAACCTATTATACCTTTTAGGTTGTCTGGCAAGATCTCTATCGGATAAAATATCGGACTCATGAACATAAGTATGCTAATTAACGCATTTACTATTTGATTCAGGTCTCTGATAAATACTCCTATTGTGGACAAAATCCAAACCATACCTAATATCTTAAGGCTGTAGCTCCCCCATATTACTGGTATTACTATTATTGAATGGCTTATCACACCATACTCATAGTAGTTCACCGTTAACAGTATTATCAAGCTTATTGCTGCTTGTATAAACGCTGTTCCAGTCACCATTACGCCCAGGATCTCTATTGGAAACTTTATTTTTTTAATATAATTTGGATTGTTGCTGATTAACTGGCTGCTTCTTGCTGCCGTCTCTGCAAAAATATTAAATACTATTAGTCCAGCGAAGAGATTAATGGCAAATTCTAATGAATTAGTTCTCCCACCGATGTTCCCCCATTTTATAGTAAATACCTGCGAAAAAATAATTGTGTATACTGTTAGCATTATTATAGGGTTTATTAGAGTCCAAAGAATACCTAGTATTGACCCTTTGTATTTGCTATTTATATCTCTTTTGACGAATAACTCTATTAATTCACGATTTCTTTTTAGCGACATAATGAAATTTCTTTTAATCATCTTTTTTGTACCTTGAAAGAAGTTCTTTTATAAATCTCTTTGTATTTTTTATTTTCTTCCTTATCCTTGGCTCTGGTATGATTTTTTTCTCTTCCATCTCAGCCTTGGTTTTTTTTATCATTTGCTCATATACCTCATACTTAATCATGTCTCCCATTACTTTATCTTGATCAGCTGGCCTGCATTTATAGACGGATAAATCTGTAATCCTCGCCTTCCCGCTATATGTTTTTCTTGCAATCAGCATTGAGTCTGCGCAGTCACTGCTGTACCAACCAACTTCTTCCAGTGTGGGAGCTGCATTTGTATGTGCATGTATCACATCTAATTGATAGTACCTTGCTAGCGCAATCATGCCGTCCGTAAAGAATCTCCAGCAATCGACTGGATATCTATGTTCTTGAAATCCATTCGGCGCAATTATGCATATTAGCCCGTTCTTTTTTGTAACCCTAATCATCTCTGCCACTGTTATCCAGAAAAATTCTATGTGTTCAAGTGCCTGGCCAGATATTACGCATTCATAGCTGTCATCAATTATTTCCTCCCATTTGTACGCCATTTTGGGGACTATGTCTACGTTTGGCCCATGCTCCATATCTAGCCCATGATATTTTATATTATCTTCTTCAAAAATTTCTTTATAGCAGCCGTTCACGTTGTAGCTGCCAACGTCTAATACTTTATATTTTCCTGCTTGATCCATATATCTTTCTTTAAACCACCGCATTCTCTTTAGAGAGCTTTCGTGCATTGTTCCCCTCCTTTGGTCTTAAAATTCTACTTCACTTCTAGCGTCTTCGTCTTCTTGATTTCCTAGGTATTCTAGTATTTCTTTGTCCTTCAGGTTTTGGGCTTTTGGTATTTCGTCTTCTGGCAAGCCTCTAGTGCTTTGTTGCTCGTCTAAAGCACTGTTGATATATCTTACTCGTGCCTCCAATTGGTCTATTCTTTCCATTAAATTTCGAATCACATTTGCTTCGGCATCGGGTAGTGCTGAGTGCGCTAACGGATTTATTTTCACTCCACTCTGATGAATTACTCGTCCTGGAACTCCAACTACTGTGCAATTCGCTTCCACGTTTCTTACTACAACTGATCCGGCTCCTACTCGTGTATTTGCTCCTATTTCGATCGCTCCCAGGATCTTTGCCCCGGCGCCGATCACTACGTTGTTTGCCAGGGTTGGATGGCGTTTGCCATGTTCCTTTCCTGTACCTCCAAGCGTAACTCCTTGGTATAAAAGGCAACGATCGCCTACCTCAGCTGTTTCTCCGATCACAACACCCATACCGTGATCGATGAATACACCTTGGCCGATTCTTGCCCCGGGATGTATTTCGATACCTGTTATGCAACGAAAAATTTGACTTAGTAGGCGAGCTATTAGTTTTAGTGGAAGTTTTGATCTCCATAATCGGTGGCTAAGACGGTGAGCAGTTAGAGCTTGATACCCCGGGTAGCAAAGCACTATTTCCAGCGGTCCGCGTGCTGCTGGATCCCGTTCGCGGATTATTGCTAGGTCGGAGCGTAGGCTCTTAATCATGTCTGGGCTCCGTGCTTTCAGCACCTCACTCATCCATTCTGCCAGCTGAACCTGCTTAATTGCTCAGTAGACCGATTTCTTTGCGCAACAATCCTATTGTGTTTTCGCTGAGATATCTGTCGGCGCAATGCACTTGCGGCATCCGCATTAGTTGGGATCTGTTTTGCCGTAGGCATTGCTCTACCAGTGGAAGGCTCGGCCTATCACAAACCACATGGCTTGCCGCTCTCAGTAATGCCAGCAGTCGGCTACCTACATCAGGTGTTGCGGTCATCAATAGCAACTCGTTGCCGCGCATCGAGTGAAGGATCACTTCTGCAGCTCTCAGGATGCCGGGGCTAATGCTGACTAGCCCCACGCAGCTTCCAGGCCGCAGCTCCTTGAGCATGGCCAACTCCTGTCGGAAATCGTTGAGGTCAACGGCAACTGCTCTTACGCTGTGCTTCTTGGCTAGTTCCTCTACTGGTTGAAGGAAGTATCGGCTGGTCACCACGGTGCCGTTGCTGGAGTGTTCAAGAACGCTTTCCAGCTCTTCCATTGGTACTAACTCCACCGGTACATCTAGGCATGGCTCGAGCTCTTCGGCTATCAGCATTGAGGCGCCGATGTCCTCCCTAGGCGTGCTCACCAGCACCCGCGCACCGCACCGCAGCCGCCAGTCGATTTCCCGGGTCAGCATTTCCCGGGTTTGCTGCAGCGTGCAGCCCGCATTCAGCAGACCATCAACGCATTTGCGTACTTCCCGGTCGAGATCGGTGACGCCCCGATTACGTACGTGAGGTGGCGTCTTGATTTCCCGGGGCTTTTGCTGATCGCGAACGTAGATGCCCGAGCCGGCCATGGCTTCCACCACTCCATCGTTCTCCAGTTGCCTGTACACCTTGCTGATTGTGTTGCGGTGCAATCCTGTTTGCATGGCCAGCTGTCGGGTGCTTGGCAGGCGATGCCCCGGCGGGTAGTGCCTAGCTGCGATGGCGAAGCAGATCTGGTTGTAAAGCTGCGTTGATGCC
>TARA_B100000674_G_scaffold486765_1_pt1 | contig 23397 bp, 16 predicted proteins | sample TARA_B100000674 | Tara Oceans TARA_B100000674 (sample SAMEA2622759) | marine metagenome | biome: marine biome (ENVO:00000447); feature: surface water layer (ENVO:00002042); material: "saline water (ENVO:00002010), including plankton (ENVO:xxxxxxxx)" | depth 5 m
GGTGTGCTGAAAGATTTGGAGGATAAGGCCATTCAAGAGATGGTTGAAGAGGGTTATCCGGAGGGAGAAGTAGTTCTGGAGCGATTTGCAGATGCAAAATACCCAGCTCAGATTCATGAACTCACAATAGCTGTACCTAACGGGGCCCCGTTACGCGATACCGATATCCAAAAAATGTCTGAGGGATTTCACGATTTACATGAGCGGATGTTTACCTATAGCGTAAGAGAGAGCTCGGTAGATTTATTCCACTGGAGGGTTGTGGCTCATCGAAGAGTGAAAGAGCCAAACCCTTTTGTTTCTAAGGAGAAAAGTACTAATATCAATGATGCTTTGAAAGGTGAAAGATCGGTATTTTTCGGAGATATTAATGATTACAGAGAGACACCTATTTACGATGGTGATAGGATTTCAAAAGGTTTGGCGGTTAAAGGACCGGCTGTTGTTGAACAGGCAACAACGACAATTGTTATTTTTCCGGGACAAAGTTTGGAAAGTAATGAGTTTGGTGATTTTGTTTTGAACTTATAAAAAGCTAGCAGTTTAAAGGAGGCGAGATTCGATGAGTGCAACTAATCCCATAGTTGATGAAAGAGCGAATAAAACTAAAACGTCGTTCTTATCTGAATTAGATATAGACCCGATTACTTTTTCAGTAATTTTAAACCGTTTTAGTACGATCGCGCGCGAAATGACTTTGACTTTAGAGTACACCTCTTGGACTTCAATATTGGCTTTGGCTAGGGATTTTTCCTGTGCGATTTATGATGCGGAGCCCAGGCAAGTTTGTATGGAGGATGCGCTTCCAGTACACACCAATTCCTTACACGTCATCTTGAAATCAATGGTTAAGGCCTTTGACGGGAAGGTGTATGACGGAGATGTGATTGTAAGCAATGATCCTTATAGCGGTAATACGCACGTGGGTGATTTTGTCACTGCAACACCTGTATTCTACGAGGGCAAGCACATGTTTTGGGCCGTTACTAAGGGGCATCAGCTAGACTGCGGTGCCTACGAAGCGACAAGTGTAGCACCAAGTGCTAAGGACGTTTGGCAGGAAGCACTCCAGTTACCCCCGATTAAGTTTTACGAGAAAGGGGAACCAAGAGACGATGTGATAAACATGTACTTGGCGAACGTCAGGTATCGTGAATTATTATATGGAGATTTAAAGGCACAACTCGGTTCGATTTGGAATGGTAAGAGGCGAATGATCGAACTAGTAGATGAATATGGCCCTGAGGAAACAATGCGTTATGTGGAGGCGATTCTTGATTATGCAGATAGAAGGACGAGTGAAGAAATTCGAGCTATCCCAGACGGTAAGTATTTTGGTGAAGGGTGGATAGACTCCGATGGGAGTGGGAACACCGACTTAAAAGTCTGTGTTTCCTTAAGTATAAAAGATGACCAAATTCATGCTGATTTTGCGGGAAGTGCACCTCAAGGTAGTGGTGGAACAAACGGTACCCAGGGGGTGATGGAAGCCTCTGCCGGGATACCCATTCTATGCGCAATAGACCCTGAAATTCCTCATAACGATGGCTGTCTTAGGCACATCACTTGCGAGGCACCGGAAGGTTCAATTGTCAAAGCTAAGTATCCCGCTGCAACTGCTATGGCTACCCTTTGTCCTGCGGGTCAAGAGCAGGAGGTGGTTTGGAAAGCACTTGCACAAGCCGCACCTGAAAGGTCTTCGGCCGGTTATGGGGGCTTCCATTGTATTCCTTCTATTTCCGGGGTTGACAAGCGCGGAGAAGAGGAAAAGGAATGGGCGGCTATGTTTTTCAACGGAGGCTCCGGTGGTGGGGCGTCTAAAAATGCAGATGGTTGGCCTCTTATTATGACTTCCTCCGGGATGGGAGGGTTAAAGATAATCAGCGCCGAGATGTCTGAACTTCTTTACCCGATTATGATTGATCACCATGAAATAGAGACCGATTCTATGGGGCATGGTAAAACAATGGGAGGCGCCGGCATAAGAATAAAAGTAAGACCTTACGATACCCCTATGGCGTGCCACAATACAGGAGATGGATGTTCGAACCCACCATTTGGACTGTTGGGTGGAACACCAGGTATTGGTGGCGGAAATTTCCGAGAAAACCTGGAGACCGGTCAGCGCGATTTTTGCTCGGCTAAAGGCTATATGGAAATAAAACCTGGTGAAACTTGGGTTGGAGTATCCTCTGGAGGAGGAGGATTCGGTGATCCTCTTGAGAGGGAGGCCGCTTTAGTATGTGACCACGTTCGAGACGGTATCATTAGCATGGAAACTGCAAAAGATGTGTATGGCGTAATCATGAACAGCGATACCTATGAACTAGACGATAAAGCCACTCGAAAATTGAGAGAAAACATAAGAGATTCTCGGGAGCCGTTGAAAGATATACAACCGACCCAGCCGAACGCTGGTACTTGGGCACAGGAAAATATGAGGGAGGGCGAGCAGTTTCTGCTTGATCCGCTACCATAGAGCTTATCAGTGAGGACTTAACCTCCGATCGGCAGTGTTAGAAGAGGCGAGGAACCCTTTTTATCTCTCGACTGCAACGCGAATAGCTGTCCTAAAAGTTGAAAGGTCGCTTTCGTTGTGATGTCAGAGTCGGCGACGTAGAACCACCAGTTACGGTAGTTGACAGCTATGGCAGCATTGGACGGTTTTGAGCTCGAAGAATTTATTACGGCGAGTTTTCCGGTTACCTCTCCCCAATCGAAGGGACCACCATTTTCGAGTGACGTTGTTGCGACTTTTTGTTGATTAATGTCCTCTTCTGGCACTATTACTGATTGGGCTAGAAAGTACATTACCCCCATGAAGGAACGGGTTTGAACTGCTATGGCATCTGTGTGGTGGGTTTGATCACCGATCTCAACAAGTTTAGGGTTTGGATTAGAAGCTCCTGTTATACCTAGAATTTGGCGTAGTCGGTTAATCTCAGAAGCGTGTTCTTCTTTAGAAGAAAATTTTACCGCGTATCTCGCGGCCTTATTTTGGTTTGAACTCTCAGTTATGGACAATCCACCCTTCGCTTCTAGGGACGCTAGAAGCGTCACGAGTTCATTGAAGTCGCTTATATCTGGTGGAATGCTTGGAGTTGGACCAGAGGCTTTAGCCGCGTTGTCTATTCCGTTTATATTTTCGACGCACAAACGCATTACCCGTTCTGTGCTCCAGCCAGAAGAGTCGAGTAATAAGATTGTTTCTAGAGAAATTCTGGAAAGTATTTGGCGGACAAAGTCTTCTCCTCGTAAGGGAGAGTAGGTCACTGTCGGTTTTTCTTCGTAAGCCAGCTTGCCTTTTATAGAGTAGTTAGATGCTCCGTCCAAGTCGAACGTTGAGCCAGCCTCAACGGAAGGAGTTAGCAGGAACTGAGTGTTTAAGGCAGTGGCCTCAAGAAAGTATGGTGCATCACCGTAACGAAGACGAACCAGATTAAGGAGGATCTGTTCGCTCTCAGTGTTTCCCATCGCCACGTTGTAGTCCGTTCTGCTACCTTCAATGAATTTAGGTCCCATTTGAGAGCAGCTAGATAGGGCACACAATAAAACCGTGTTTGCTAATAGAGTTTTTAAACTTTTTCTGAAAGGTGTTTCAAATCTTTTGAACATTTTTTGCTAAGAAGTGCCGCGTTTTTACCTTATTCCATTATAGAAAAGGCTGCTATTCGTTTGAATATTTATCACACTTTTCTACTCAACTCTTTAATGTCGTTATTAAGAATCTGATCATTTTCAGAGTAGTCGACAGGGCAGTCTATTAGGTGAAAACCATCTGTGTTTAAGCATTTCTCCAACAGAGGTTCAAGTTCTGCGGAATTTTTAACCCGATGCCCGATGCCTCCATAACTCTCAACGTATTTCACAAAGTCTGGATTCCCATAAGTTAAACCCCAGTCTTTTAAGCCCATGTTTGCCTGTTTCCAACGGATCATGCCATACGCGTCGTCTCTTAGTATTACTACTACCATTTGCATTTTTAGGCGTATAGCTGTTTCTATCTCTTGACTGTTCATCATAAAACCGCCGTCCCCGCACACCGCCACAATTTTCTTATCCGGGTAAACCAAACGACTTGCCATGGCAGCTGGCAATCCTGCGCCCATAGTGGCTAGGGCATTGTCAAGCAATACAGAGTTGGGAGTGTGGGCCTTGTAGTTTCGAGCAAACCAAATTTTGTATACTCCGTTATCCAAGCTAATGATACCGTCAGAGGGTACGGTTGAGCGAAGGGCTGCTACGAGTCGTTGGGGATATATGGGAAAGCGATCGTCATCTTTTCCTTCAGCAACATGTTTTTCACCAGCTTTCCTTATTTGTAGAATACGTTTGAAATCCCAGGCTGTTTTGGCATTGATGGTTTCTTTGATTTGCCAAATAGCGTTTGCAATATCCCCAATGACCTCTGTTTGCGGAAAATATACTGGGTCAACCTCAGCTGGACTAAAGCTTACATGTATAACTTCAGTCCCCCCTTCCTCCATAAAAAAAGGTGGCTTTTCTATCACATCATGACCAACATTAACTATTAAGTCAGATGCTTGAATAGCTCGATGGACAAAGTCTCCATCCGACAGTGCTGCGTTTCCGAGAAAAAGGGGATGTCTTTCGTCAATAACTCCCTTTCCTAATTGGGTTGTCACAAAAGGCATCCCGGTTTTTTCGACAAGCTCAGTCAGCATTTTGGAAGTTAACTTGCGATTGGCTCCAGCGCCTATTATAAGGATCGGACTCTTGGCTTTTTCCAACTTAGAGACCGCTGCTTTAATTGCCTTCATCTCAGCAGAGGGGCGTCTGTTTAGACTCCTTTTCATTGGTTTGATTTCGGTGCTTTCCTCAGCAATGTCTTCCGGTAACTCAAGGTGTACTGCTCCTGGCTTCTCTTCCTCGGCAAGACGAAACGCTTCACGAACCTTCGAAGCGACATTATCGCCAGACGCTATCTGATGGGTGAATTTTGTCATTGGTCGCATTGCATCAACAATATCTATGATTTGAAATCGGCCCTGCTTAGAAGATTTAATGGGCTTTTGGCCGGTAATCATCATCATTGGCATCCCACCCAGTTGGGCATAAGCGGCTGCCGTGAAAAAGTTGGTGGCACCTGGTCCTAGGGTAGCGATGCAGACTCCGGTTTTCCCCGTTAATCGTCCATAGGTTGCTGCCATGAATCCTGCACCTTGCTCGTGTCTAGTCAGTATTAACTTTATTTTTTTTGACTTTGAGAGTGACTCTAGAAAGGCTAGGTTTTCCTCACCGGGTATCCCAAATATATATTCGACACCTTCTTCTTCTAGAGCCTCGATAAATAGGTCTGAAGCGTTCCCCATGATATTCCCCCTTAGATTTGCGTGCTCAACTTAAATTTTAATATTCGTTTCTCGCTGTCGTTATTGGATCTGGCTGAAACTGGTGACAGGTCGTGCATTCCGAAGGCGCTTCGGATACCGCAAAGATATGATTGCTGTGACAACTCTGGCAGTTTTCGACAGGCGGGAGAATGACATCAAGGCTGGAGACAGACTGCTCAGCTGTGTGACAATCAGCACAGTTTTCGGAGTGTTTAGCATGATTAAATACTGCTTTACTATACCATTCTATTCTGTCTATCGGTTCAATCTTCATTGGTAAATCACTGCTTCCACCGCTACCAGCTGCGATTTCATGACATGTGTTGCAGCCCGTGTAATATACTATTTCCCTTATTGCTGCGTCTGATAGTTCTGTAGACGTCTTTTCAGGTAAAGCAGTTTGAGGCCTTGTCTTGATTTCTCTGCCCGGTCTTCTTAAAGCTCGAGGTTCAAAAGTGCTCTTTTCAATTAAAGCTTCCGTAGCCCCAGTTTTCTCGTAGTAGTCCCGAATATTTTTTACAAGGCTTTCTAAATTTCCATGCGGGAGAGGAACTCCGTTACTATTCGGAATAGTGGGTCTATGGCATCCCGCGCAGCTGTCATCGAAATTAACTCGATCATAAAGACCTGCATCATCGAAAGAATGACAGCTGGAGCACTCTAGCTGTACTTTAGAGCCGTCAGGTGAGACCAATTCCTTGGTTAAATGAGTCTTATGAGGAAAGGTTATCTGGTTGAACCTAGAGTTACCTTGATATTGGTCTAATGCGACATACTCTAGTCCCTGATCAGCGTAAATTCCTATCGGTACTTTGAATTGAGGATGATCGCTAAATGAACTTACCGGTAACAAGTCTGAGTCCGCTATTTCACGACTGTGGCAACCCGTGCATTCTCTTCCAAAGAGACTATTTTCTGATGAGAGTTCATGATGAACGTTTTTAGATGAAAATATTTCTTCATCGAGATTAATCCAAGGCACTAGGAAGCCCCCTAAAAGTACAACTACGAGGACAGATAGGCTTACCAGGCGTTTCGGTGGTAGTAAGTCCTCTATATCTCCCGATGAATCGCCTATGAGCCTTCGTTTCAGACCTAATGATTGGTCGGAGAATTTTTCTGACACCTCCAGTATGGCATCATTAGAGTCCGCACTCTTGACACGAAGTTCATAACCACCTAATTCAATTAAGTCATCTTGGTGAAGGTTAGCGGAATTAGTCGTCTGTCCATTATGTTTGAACTTGTTGCTTGCTATAGCTTTCAAACTAATTTGATTAGGCCCTTTGAGCGAGAGGACCGCATGCTCAAGTGCGACTCGAGTATTTTGTAGGAAAATATTTTGATCAGATCCTCTTCCCAGGCTAAGAGTTTCCGCCGAGAGGATTTCATCTTTATGACTAACGGCTCCCTTTACATATCTGATTCTGCGTAATGTCAATTTCATGAGGAATTACCAGTGAAACAATACGACGTAAACATGAATAAGTAAGGAGAGTAAGACACCAACCGTTAACGGCACATGTAAATAAAGCCACCAACCCAATCTGAAATGGTATCTTATATCGCGTTCTATCTTGCCGACGAGTGAATCTTTTTCCTGCAGTAGGCTATCCAATTCCTTGATTAGTTCAGAACCAGAGTGCTGCTCTTGGACAAAGTCAATCGCCGTACGGATAGCGCCCTCTTGCAGGCTCCTATTGCTAAATAACCGCGTTAACAAAGAGGTCTTTATTTTTGTTTCCTCAACATTTTCAGAAATTTTGGCAAACATTTCTGGCGATATTTTTTCGGACAAAGCTAAACATTTTTCGTCGATTTCAGTAATTTCAGCGTACATGGAATCGCGGCTCATTCCATCTCTGTTCAGCGTGATTTTATTAGGGTAAACCGCGTATGCGTATAGCCCGTAAAAGCCTGTCAAGATAACCATAATGGTGAGTACATATGCCAAACTATGGATGTTTAGCCCTAAATGGAAGCCACTATGTAGTGACACCACTAAGAGTAAGGCAGTGCCTAGATAGATGTGAGTTGACACCCATCCAACTGCTTGTAGTTCAGTATTTTTATATTTTCGTTTTCTGATTCCTAGTGCGGCCAACCAAACAATCAACAACCCTCCAAGACTTCCACCAAGATACCCCAACCAAGTCCCTCCAGCTGAAGTAGCAAGCGGCTTGGCCATAACATAGAGCCCTAGGACTGCGACGCAGAGCACAACTGAGCCTTTCAACGATCTGAAATTTTTATAGCTTATGAACGATTGATGCACTTTTTGTCTTTCTCTTGATGCTTTTAGTTATTCATTTTTAGGCTAATAAACTCTTCTGGAGATACTCTTATGGCTGCTCCCGTGGGGCACGCTCTCACGCAAGCAGGTCCTTGTGGTAACTCTTTACACATATCGCATTTAGCGGCTGTCTTAGCTCCGCCTTCGTTTTTGGAAGGGGTAGGGTAAGGATCTAAACCAAATAAAATTTGTTTCCATAGCGGGCGTGGCTCGGCAGTGTTTTTTACCGCCATCTGTATTACGCCGTAAGGACAGTTTTGTTCGCAATTTCCGCAGCCGATGCAATTGTCTGCAATATACACCTCGCCTTCCGGTGTTCGATGAATAGCATCTGGAGGACAATCCTTCATGCAATGAGGATGCTCACAGTGTCTACAAGAAGTCGGGACATGTACACCGGCGACGGTAGGGCCAGCTTCGCGATCTAGCATAGACATCCCTCCATGGGTATCAGCACAAGCTTTCTCGCAGTTGTCACAGCGAACACAGAGAGATTCATCGATTAATAATACATCTGTTGCTTCACCTAACCCCTGTTCCATCAAAAATTCTACTAAACCTTCTCCATGCCCGCTCTTTTTCTCTTTGTTTTGTTGTAACCTTTGCGCTATCAATAGTTCCAACTGACGTTTCGTGTCAGGGTTTTTTGATAGGAGGTTACGAAAATCTTTCCCCTTTAACACAATAGTTTCTGTGCTTACAGCAGCTTTCACTGTTGCAGATCTCGGCATATCAGTCATGAGGGCCATCTCGCCGACATAGTTCCCCGCGGGCAGATAGGCTAGGGTGGTATTTTTCTCCCCAATTGATTTTGAAACGGTTACCGATCCCGATCTAATTAAGTAAAGGGAATCACCTTGGTCCCCTTCATTAAATAATTCTTGGTCAGCCTCGAATTTTTCCAGGGTGGCATTTTTTACTATCTCCGCAAGGTGCTCCTCCTCTACTTCAGGTGCAAGGTGCATTTTTATGGCACGAATCATAAATGCTTCGTCTATGGCTCGTTTGACTAAATCGTTCGAGTTTATGAGCTTATTCATGGACCTTCGGGGAGTCTCAATAACTACGCATTTGGTGCCCGCATACACGCTGGTAGAACGCCTACGCCCTGAGATAAGTGACATTTCACCAACGAATTTTCCAGTGCCGAGTTCAAGGGTGGGCTCAGGATCCGAGGGTTTTATCTTAACATTTACCTTCCCCTGCAAAACCGTGAAAAAAGTATTTGTGTAGTCATTATACTCTATTAGTTTCTCTCCTTCTTTTGGCGAATGTATCTCCGAATCCAAAAGAAATTCTCTCAATTGCAGGGGGCTAAGAGACTCGAATAACGGAATACTGCTTCTGACCAGTTCGATTCCTTCATCTACAGAGTTAATTCCAGCTACATTTTGGAATTTATCCCAAAGTAAGGCCTCGTCCGCGGGCTCCACCTCCCGGCCAGATATCGTTTCTATAACCTCGTAGCCTTGATTAAGACACTGTTTTATTAGGGGATATCCGGCGAGCGCTCCTATCACATACAAGCCTGGAATGTTGGACTCATATGTCGGGGATACGATCGGGACTGCTGTTGGGTCGTCGGAGGTGAACTCGATCCCGACTGATTCCAGAAATTTTCTTGGTGGAAGTGCTCCCAAGCGCCCAATTATTCGGTCGCATTTGAGATCTATTTCCTCTTCCTTAGTTTTTATTTGAAAATTCAACCGGTGAGTCTCAGAATCCCCGGACAAAGAGGTCACCTTTACTGCATTCGCATTATAAATGCAGTTCAACGTGCCTTTATCGATAGCTCCCATTATGGCGTTTAGGTTGCCCTCTTTGGCTCGGGCAAATTCATCTCTTCGGTTGAGTATATAAACGTCATTGTGACCGGCTAACGCCAACGCATTCTCTATCGCCGCATCGCCGGCACCGACTACGACAATTGTCTCGTCGATATATTCATCTGGATCGTCTAGCTGATATTGTACAAACGCTAAGTCCTCGCCTTCAGTTCCCAGCTTTCGAACATTCCCTTGCATTCCGATGCTCAGGACCACATTATCTGACGTAATTTGAGAGCCATCAGATAGGTTCAGCTCAAAACCTTGTGCTGTTTTCTCAATCTTGGTTACGTTGGCGTTGAATTTTATATTTACTTCATGCTGGCTTATTCCGCTTTCCCAGCCTTCCAAGACTGATTCTCTGGTTCCAGCAGAGAAGCCTACCGCAGCCCGTGTGGGTAGCACTGCGGGTTCAGCCATCACATGTTTGCCTTTTTGAAAGTTAGAGATAGTCTTAGCGATTCCAGACGATGCCTCTAGCAAAATATGTGAGGTTTGTGTTTCTGCAGATCTTGCTCCCGCTGACAAGCCGCCAGGACCTGCTCCTACTATTACTACTTTAAACGCGTTTGCTGACATCTTTTAATCCAAGGAACCTTTAAGTTTTCTCATTTTAGTTTGCAATCGTCTTGGTCTAAAGTCATCTTCGTTTTCTAGAGTTTTGTAAAAATCGTCTAGTTTATTATCTATGTTTTTCGGTAAGAGTTCAGTATTGCCACTTCGGTATAAGTCATTCACTAGGATAGAAGCAGCCATAACTGCTTGTTCGGCACTACTGAAATCGGAATATTCCCCGCCCATACCCGCGTTAGAAATTTCTCGTAAGATCTTCGCTACTTGATTAGGAGAGAATTCAAAATCATTAATTTGGCCCAATGCTAAACCTAGTTCTTGATCCATTTTGTTCATGGTGGAAGTCAGCTCGTCTTTATTGTTTAAACTGTCTTTGTGTAGTTTACTGACTAAATCACTTATTAGTATTGCAGATTCAGAGTTCATTACTTTCAATAGTGCAATTGAAATAAGTAAGGTGCTGTCGTTAATTCTCACTCGACCAGGACCTAATGGGTTGGTTTTTCTAGTTTGCCACCTCACAGTATCAACAGAATGATGACAGGTGTGGCATTCGTAAAATGTTAATTCAGGAAATAGACTGTCGTCCATTGAGATGTGCTCAGAGGCCAGTCTTAGGAATTGCTGGGAAGCCATTATTTGTCCAGTGGCCCAAACACGAATTTCTTCCGTTCGAGGTTTCCTGGCTCGGTAGTCAGCATCAGGTCGATAATGTGCAGGTTGGATTTGAGTGAATGTCGCTAACTCAAAAACCAACCGAGGATGTCCTGCAGCCATCATTTTATGGGTTATCAATTGATCGCCCTCAGCGCCTAAATGACAAGATAGGCACAACTTTCCTCGATTCTGTGGATCCGCCGTCGGAAACATTCCTAATTTGACTAGATCTACTGAACTATCTGGGGCTGTGTGGGATCTAAGCCACAAAGACGCTGGTCCATGACAGCCTTCGCAGGAGACGCCTTCGCTGCGAGTGAAACCATCCATGACTTCATATTGTTGGGTCGGTGTTGAATGACAACTGATACACTTAGCGTCATTGGTGGGGTCAATTCCAAGGTTTTTTCCAATCTGATTTCCTAGAGGGCTGCTCAAGGCGGCATAAGATTGGGAATGAGGATCTTGCTCATACCATGTATTGAACTCATTTCTTAAAATGTTGCCGTAACTGGATTCCACTCTGGCTCCGTGACAGGTCGATGTCCCGCAGCTCATGCCACCGATGAACGCGGGTTCTGCTGTATCAGATTGTGCGTGGGCAAAATTGACACAATTGCTGGTCAAAACCAGAATGACCATTAGAGCGACGGTAAAACTGAATTCAGTTTGGCTATTCATACCCTTACAGCTCATGTTTTATATCATCTGCAAAAGCCTTAACAGCCCGCAAATAGTTTCCCCGGTTGTAGTTGGTTTCAGTCCCTAAATTTTGAAAGACTTTGTCTAATTTCTTTTCTAAGGCGTGTAGTTCACTGGAGTCTATTCTCTTATCCTCGTAGTCACTTACGGTTAATGTAGAAAGGCTCATTGCGGTCATCTCTGCCATGTAATAAGACGGTGAGGACAATTCTTTCATGCTTGATATTAGACGGTTGGCAAGGGTAAGCCCTGAAACCTCATTGGTTTCAAGGGACTCCAACGAAAGATTGAGTTTTTTAAGTTGTTTAGTTAAACGAATTAAGGCTTCTGTTGTAGAGCTTCTGGAATTGGTCTTGTGAATGAGTGTATTTATATTGTTCCGGATCTGATCAGCTAACTTCCCGTCTACAACGGTCGCTACAGCATGAATCATTATCATATTGGATATGTTAATCGAAGGTGACCCAAAGTTTTGGCTTGTGCGAGTTATATCAGCGAGTTCTGCAATAGACTGATGACAGTCACTGCATTCGAAATGGGCTAGCTCAGGCACCAGTCCACCCCCGCGGATATTTGTTAGTAAAGATTCCGAGATGTGCAGGCCAGAAATTAGTTGGCCTTTCGCCCAAGTGTAGACTGCGGAAGGCGGATTTTTTCGTCTTATGTAATCGGCGTCTATATTGAAATGTGAATAAGCAGCGGTATAGGTTTCCAGTTCGAATTTTAGCCTAGGATGGCCCGCACCATAATAACGATGGGAAAATTTATTATTTGAATCAGCCTGATGACAAGATAAACATAATTCAGCACGGTGGGCTGGGGAATCAGTTGGATACAGTCCAGCTGCGATATTTTTTGAATGATTGGAGTCTGCTTTAAGATGAGTTGAAAGAAAAGCTCCTCCTGGACCGTGGCAACTCTCGCAAGTTACCCCGGATGACAAGGAAAAACCCTCGCCTCTTTGAGCTTCGGGCACGTAGGTCGCGTGACAGGTCAGACACTGAGGAGCCTCGTGCGCGTTTTTGAGATTTAGCTTATTTGCTATTGATTTTGCTCTCTGGGACTTAAGTGCTTCATAGGCCTTAGAGTGAGGATCGAATTGTTCCCAAAGGGTACGTTCTTTCATCAGAACTGTAGCGTTCCTCCATGGTTCAGGAGATCCATGGCAGGTAGAACTGCCGCAGGTCTCTATGCCAAGAAATCCGTCAGATCTATTGTTGTGTGGAAGTTCGGGCTTGGCTGCGAAGGAGTTCGACCCCAAAACTATTGTTGCCGTTAAACCAAATACTTTGAGTAAGTGGCCTGGCAATGGCAGGTGCAAGATCAAAATTTCATCCTTAGTTCTGCTTTTATTCCGCTGAGGTCATCTTGATTTTCTCTGAAGCCTATCATTCCATCGGCTCTGACAAGCCATTGTTTAGATAGTGGTAATTGCCATCTGAATCCGAGAGCAAATTCGTTCCCTCTGGCACTACGGCCGGTTACATTATCGTCACCCAGAGGTGTAAGCCCGGCGAGCTCTACAACGATTTGTTGATCTAGGTTAAACAAGTAGGAGACTCCGATGGCACCACCTGCAGAATCTATCCCAGTGTCATCTAATTTTGGAAATCCTGTAACCCCATCTGTTTCAAAGTTGATACCTGTGTTTTTTATGATTCCGCCTGCACCCGCGTCTCGAGCTAACGATTGGGTCTTGTTTTTCCCGATATAGAAATTGGCGTAGGGCACTAAGGTCGAGGGTAGTGAAGTTATTAAAGAGTTTTCTACTAGCAGCATGTAACCGTCTGCAGTCTTACCCAAACCCAATCCTGGATCTTGTCCAACGTTCCAAACGGCTCGGATTGAGTTTGAAATCTTGCCGAAATATCTTTTTGTCACGGCCAGCGTGAGATTGTGATAACTAAAGTCGCCTCGAGCATCCGCCCGGGTATCTATGGTGTAACCGTAGCCGGCCTCGATGTACATTTCACGCCAATCGATAAATGTTGCTATCCCAAAAATTTTCGAGTCGTGATCATCGAAGCCACCATTTCTGTTTACAATGGCTTTGGTTGTGAAGCGATCAAAACCTCCAAAAAAAGTGACGTCCATATTAGTGATATCGAGTAGGGGACTGTTCATTGCAGTTAGAGAAAACGCACCGCCGATGAAGGCGTCTTCCATCCAAACTCCATTTTGAAAAAAAAGCGGCATTAAACCAAAGGAAATTGGTATATCAAACTTTGCATGCTCATCAGTAAGACCAGAGACTATTGAGCCCAATTCGCCCTCAAAGAAAAAGCCCTCTGGGTCGATATCAAAGATACCCTCAGTGTCCTCGCCTCGTAAATCCTTCAGATTTCCCCCAAATTCAAAGCGGGTACTTTTGCCTCTCTTATCGAATGGTCGCAGAAATACGTTAATTCTTTCGGTGGCCGTGAGTCTAAAATCAAGAAAAAGATTTAGACGGGCCGCCATTTGTGATGTGTCTACTGCGCCATTATCGTTGTGTGCAGTAACTAGCCTTAGATCTCCGAAGGCAATAAGTTGAGGACGAAGTAAGTTTTTTTCTCCAAACAAATCTATCCCGGCTCCAATCGGTCCCTCCTGATACATGGGCCATGGCCATTCAATCCATGGTCGAGGAGTATTTTCGATCTTGTATTTACCACCATATATTTTTAGCTGTTCTTCCACATCATAGGCTTTTTCCTCGTAGTAAGGATCGGGGCCAAACAAGGAGCTGTCGTATTCTGTATTACTCGCTTCATCCGACATTTCTATTGGCTTTTTCTTATGATGATAATTGTCACCATGGACCTTGCCGTCATGCGGTTCTGGAATCGACGAGTTTTCATTTTTGGTCTGTGATTTGTCCTCCCCGTGATCTTCTTCGACGGATTCTGGAACCACAGGTGGGCTATCCGAAATAGAGCGTCGCAACACTTGAGCCTCCAAAACGCTTATCGCTCCGGTAAGAAAAAACCCTATTACAACTATTTTCTTTAAAGAGGTGACGCGCCCTCGGAAGACTTTCCATAAGAAAGGGAGACTTACTAGGTCGGCTAATTGCTTTTGCACAAGGTAGACCGTGCCGAGCCAAGTGATGGTAAAATCTCGGCTGATATTCGAGTAGTCAGTTCTAATCTTAATCATTTTTTTTTTGGCGGGGTCTTACTGAATTTCGAATTCAACCGCGTTAGGATGTATATCAATCATCCATTCGTTAATAGACCGCTCCATATCCTCTGTTGCTCCAACGAATTTCATAAAATAAATTGGTTCTGCCCTGCTCCTGAATCGGGATTGCAAAACGTACTTTCCGGGCTTCGATATTTTTTCCTTCGGTATTTTGTATTTCGCCATACGGTGAGCCAACGGGGGTAGGCTTCTTCCTTCCATTCTAATGAATGGCGGATGATTTATAACCGATGTCGGTACCCCAGCTGGTCTGATGTGTGGTATCTGATCAATATCGAAGTTGACCGGCAAGTACATTTCCCGGTCTGTCCCTTTTACATTAGTTGTCAAGAATTTAGTCTGCAGGTTAAATAATTGTGAATCGTATTCTATATTTCCAGCTGCGACTTCTAACGAATGGATATCTGCCATGTCACCATATTTATCTACATACCCAGATTCCCAAACTCGCTCTCCATCTGGATCAATAAGTACAACGTTGAACCATAGTTCAGGTTGAGCCCCTAGACTGCCGGAGGGCAGGTTATGTCCTTTGTCCTTATTCGTTATCTTGTAGCTAAATTTAAGGGGTTCATTCACTTTGAGTTTGCTTTTAAAAAAAGGCCCGTCAATTCTCATGGAATTTTCCATTACTTCTATTCGAGATTGCCGTTTGTCTTCCAGCAATTTTAAGTTAAGCGAGATGACGTAACGAGCTTCTTCTCGAGCTTTTCTGGTTGACCAAATTTCTGGAAACTCCGCCTCGACTTTGCCTTTTTCTAGAAGGTCTTCCCAGTCCGGCTCTCCCCAATCTGATCGATAATCGAATTTCAACCATTCATCAATAGACCAGTTTAGCCCTTTCGGATTGAAAGGGAAAATGCCCGGATGGGCAATTGGATAACCAGGGCCGTAAAATAGATGATTAGAATGTTTGGCATTGGGATCTCCTACGATTTGGCCGTTCACTACAGCAATTGGCCATGTGTCGTAACCGTAAGGTTCCCCAGGTACACTTCCCATATGGCAGTCTTGGCAAGTAATACCTTCTTTCGATGCCGGAGCATTTCGGTATTGCTCCCATACAACTTCAAGTTTAATACCGGGGTGTACCGCAACTTGGTGACATGACACACAAAACTCGCTCTTCGAAATTTGTTCGTGTTTTATCGGTTTGCTGTGAATCGGGGTCCCATCTTCTCCCTCAGCTACTGAGACCTCATATTTTTCAGCATTAGTAAGCACTTGTTCAATTGCTTTTCCAGTACCAGCGCCATAGACAGGAGCTCTTAGAGGAGCTGGGTCAATGTGTCTTTCTCCATTGACCTTCCCAAACTCAGCGCTAACCCGATGGCAAGTGATACAGGTAACGCCCTCTCTGGAGATGTCTGACCGTTCCCACAAAGCTTTTTCTCGAGGCTCTCCCATCTGAGTGGCCACTTGTTGATGACATCTCACGCAAAAAGTCCCAATCGTGCCGGAAGCAAAAACGTTTAGAGCTTGTTCAAATTTATGAAACATAGGGGAGATGGAAGAGTAAGCATGATTGGATACTGCCCACTCCCAAAATACTTTAGGGTGACAGGAAGCGCACTCAATGGCACTGGGATAATTTGTTTCCGCATAGACTGCGGCATGCGGGTCTTCCACAGCCTGAGAAATAGATGCGCACATAAGCAAAGCGCCAGCCAGAAAGAGTCCCCACCCCCTTTCCTTAATAATCCTCACTTTTTCGCTCCTTTGATTCTCCCGATCAAAACTACTCTCCGGGAGTTTATTATTTATTCGACTTTAGATCCCCATTTTACCCGCAATTCGTCTCTGGATACTAGACAAAACTTAGCAAATTCTTAGCTCACCCGAAACGCTCGATATTTGTCCGATTATTGCAGCCTTAGTATATCCGGCTTCGATTAAGTTATTCAAACACGCGTCGGCAGCTTGGGCACTGACGGTTGCCAGTAAACCACCTGCAGTTTGAGGATCGAAACACACCTGGTATTTTGTGCTAGCTTTGATTTTATCTGTAGCTATATGGTTGATTTTGATGTTTTCTGGTTTAAGAGTACTTTCAATGCCTAGTTTAGCTAGTGGTAATGCTCCATCATAGAAAGGCAACTTTTCTAAAAAAATAGTGGCTCCTTCTTCAGAACCCTGGATCATTTCAGACAAATGTCCGACCAAGCCGAAACCTGTGATATCTGTGAGTGACGTTGCTCCACACTCTGCAAATATATTGGAAGCATTAGCATTAGATTGAGTCATTTCTTGTAGAGTAGTGCTTATCCAACGACCCTTGGTTAAACCTTTCATTGCACCGGCAAATAGCAGGCCACTTCCAAGTGGTCTCGTCAATATAATTAAATCTCCATGGACCGCTCCGGTTTTTCTTATCAAGGTCCGCTCTTCGACCTCTCCGTAGGCAGAAAATCCAATATTGATTTCATCTGCTTCATTAGTGTGACCTCCGACAAGTACCGTTCCATTTTCCTCTAGTCCCTCTGAAGCACCTCGCATCAAGAGGGACATATCATTTTTCATAAGTTTTGGACCGGAAAGTGGTAGGCCCACAATTGCTAGGGCGCTTTTAGGATTTGCTCCCATAGCAAAGACATCGTTAAGTGCATGATTAACGGCAATTTTGCCCAGTGTCCAAGGATCGTCAATAAATTGTTTGAAATGATCAATGGTGTGAACCCCTAACTTGCCGGGCTCAGCTTTGACGATCGCAGCATCATCAGCTTTCTTTAGGCCAATAATGATTTCAGACGAACTCATAGCTGGCAATCCAGCAAGGACTTCTCGCAGTAGGTTTGGGCCAATTTTTGAGCCGCATCCACCACATCTCATCTCGGGGCTTTGGGTTCCCCCCACTCCAGAGCTTTTTTCCATAGGCATTGGCCTCAAATCCGCGTACTTCTTCATAAATCGTTTGTCCACAAAATTTTTGTATCTCCAAACCAAGCTACCCTTAAGTGTAAAAAACTGAGTAGCAGCAATAGCGCTTTTTTCGCCTAGCGAAATCATAGCTAACGCCCTTTTTTGCGGTCTGAAATCCTTCAAAGGTTTGTTTTGGAGCGCGCGTCTGAGGTTGGCCGTTAGAGCAGGACCTTGTCGAACAGCGAAAACACCTGATTTCGGTCGTAAATGATCTTGGACGTGGGCAATGTCACCGGCTGCAAAAATATTTGGGAAGTTTTCTGATTCCAAGTTTGCTTTTACGCGAATAAAGCCTTCTTCCGTAATGCCGAGGCCTGAGGATTTTAGCCATGCTGGGCCAACAGCTCCCGTGGCCCACAAAAAGACATCTGCTGTGATTGACCGTCCATCCTTCGTTGATGCAGTACTTCTTTCAAAGTTCGATACTAAAAAATCTGACAGAAGGGTAATCCGGTTCTTTTTGAGTTCTTTCTCACAGATCTGCCGCGTTTTGCCGGATTGCTCAGATAAAATGCTTTTTCCGCTGGAAACTAAGAAATAACTATGTGTTAGGTGACGCGTGTCATTTAATGAGTCTTCTAATCTATATTTGGTAGCTAAGATGACTTCTACTCCAGCGGCTCCTGCTCCAACCACAGCTATACGCTTGGGCTTTCCCTCTATTATGATTTTATCACAGACATCCTTTAATCTACTCTGGAACGTCTGTATTGGTTTCACACCCAGGCCATGCTCAATTTCTAAATTTTTTGGAGTGGGTGATTGAGAACCAATATTGATGCTCAGCACATCGAAAGAAATTTCTCCTCTACTGGCACACAACACGGTCTTTTTGCCGGGGTCGATCCTAATCACCCGATCTTCAATAAATCTAGAGCCGCAAGCCTGGGATAGTTTAAATAGGTCTAAATTGGTGTCCTCTTCAGAGTAATGCCCGGCAATTAGGCCTGGGAGCATTCCAGAATATTGGGCATCAGGGTACGGATTTATGAGCGTTACTCTCACACCCGGCTCAGGGCGCATTCTGAAGCGTCTCAAAACTTCGATATGCGAATGTCCTCCTCCAACTAGGATTAATTCCTTATGATATGATTCCTTTTTCAACATGGGTCTACTAGCAACATTACATCCAGCTTCTGAGGCTTGTGTGTCTTAAAATAACATAAACATTGTAGTTGAATGGGTTCAGTTAGGGTTTATTTGGGGTTACCACAGCGTCAATTACAAAATAAAATAGAGGTGAAGGAAGGCGGTGCAATGCGTTTAATCCCTTTTGATGCTCCTTTTGGAGCAAAAATAACTGGCCTTGAGCTAGCAAACCTAGATAGATTTGATCCCCGAATTTTGAGAGAAATCGAAGACGCTGTTATTAAGTATAAGGTAATAAAAATTGTCAACCAAAAGCTTAATCCTCGGCAATTAGCTAGGCTGGCAGCAAAATTTGGAGAATCTTCGAGGGATCCCTTCATAGATCCCGTTTCTGAGGATGTCCCGGTAATAGAAGTGAAGCGGAACAGGCTAGAGACAACCCCCATATTTGGAGGCGATTGGCACTCGGATTGGAGTTTTAAACCGGAACCGCCCAAGTATTCATTTTTATATGGTCATCTGATCCCTCCTGCGGGCGGCAGGACTATTTTCGCAGATTGTGTGCAAGCTTTCGAAAAATTACCCCACGATCGCAGAACGAAAATGTATACTCTGCGGGCTATTCACAGCGCACGTAGGGCATATGGTCGCTTTGGTCTGTTCTCCAAAGATGATAGTTCGAGGGCGATGAAAATAAATGTTTCTGAACAAGCTGAAAGAGTGGTTTTTCACCCCGCTGTGAGATACATAAAGGAATCTGGCGAAGAGGCTGTATTTATCAACCCTGCTTATACAGTTGGGATGCAAGGTGTGTCTGGGTGGGAGTCCGCCCATCTGATTGAAAATGTATGTGCTCATTTAACTAGCCAGGAATTTCAGTTGCCGATCACGTGGGCGCAAGGTAACTTGCTCGTTTGGGATAATCGTACGGTGGTGCATTCTGCTGAGGGCGGCTATGAAGGACATCAGCGGGTGATGTATCGGATGACTGTAGGAAGGGAGCGCCCAGTCTCTAGGTTAATTTAGTTAAATTTAAGGTATGGAATCTTTTTATGAATGCGAAAGTAGAAAACGTCGTGATTTTAGGCTCGGGGCCCGCGGGTTACACCGCTGCACTTTATGCCGCCCGGGCAGCCTTAAAACCCGTGCTGATCACGGGCCTTGAGGTGGGCGGACAAATGACCACCACCACAGATGTGGATAACTGGCCAGGAGATCACGCCGGTGTTCAGGGTCCTGACTTAATGGAAAGGATGCGTTTGCACGCTGACAAGTTTGGTACAAATATAGTCAACGACACGATACAAAGCTATGATTTAGATAAAGAAATAATCGTTTTGAAGGGAGATGAGGGCGAATATTTTGCCAAGACACTTGTTGTTGCTACAGGCGCTTCAGCGAGGTATTTAGGCTTGGAATCTGAAGCTAAATTCTTGGGTAGAGGTGTATCCGCGTGCGCTACCTGTGATGGCTTTTTCTACAAGGACAAGAACGTTGCGGTAGTTGGGGGAGGCAATACTGCAGTTGAAGAGGCGTTGTATCTAGCAAATATAGCTTCACATGTTGACATCATTCATAGGAGAGACTCTTTTAGGGCGGAAAAGATTCTGGTATCACGTGTCCTAGAAAGGGTCCAGGAAGGAAAGATTACTATTCTATGGAATCATGTTCTGTCTGAAGTCCTTGGTGATGGCGGTGGTGTGACAGGAGTAAAGGCGTTAAACAAAATAGACAATACTATAAATAACATAAACTTAGATGGTGTTTTTATAGCAATTGGTCACACACCGAACACATCGATTTTTCAAGGCCAGTTGGAAATGGAGGGTGGTTATATCCTGACTGGAAAAAAAGGCGCTCTAGCCACCCAAACGAGCACCCCAAATATTTTTGCTGCCGGGGACGTGGCTGATCCTATTTATCGTCAAGCCATTACATCTGCTGGCTCAGGGTGCATGGCTGCGCTAGACGTAGAAAAGTATTTGGAAAGTTCAAACTCGTGAGAAAACTGGGCCAACCCCTCTAGGTCAAATAGAGTGAGTTCGTGCTTCAAATAAAGCTTGTGCTCATGGCCTTCATATGGGCTACTTCTTATCCTTTGGGTAGGTGGCTTGGAGTGTACGAGGCCCCTGAAGCGATAGTAGTGTCTAGGGTCTTCATTGCATTTTTATTTTTGTGTCTCGTCGCCAGAGTGCGCAATGAACCTTCTATCCCATTTAAGATGCCTGTCTGGGTACAACTATTCGTTTTAGGTTTCTTCGGATTTTGCATCCATAACTACTTGATGTTCGCCGCTTTGGAGCACACCGAAGCTGGTAAGGGCGCTATCATTAATGGGGCGATTCCAGCCATTGTGATGATATTGAATTACATGTTCTATCAGCAAAAAATTACCCTGTTGAGTTTGATAGGTGTGATTCTGAGTTTCTCCGGTGTTGTGTTAGTAGTGACTGAAGGAAAAATATATAACCTATTGAATTTAAACATAAATAAGGGAGAATTTATGTTTTTAATAGCCATAATGGGATGGAGTCTTTATTCCGTCATAGCTCGGCCTCTATTGGAGACATATCGAGCTATATGGGTGACTGCCTATTCCTGCCTGGCAGGAGGAATCCTTATGTTGCCGCTTCTCGGATTGAACTTGGGACCTACATTAGAGTTACTATCGGATCCCTTTGTGGTCTTAATTCTATTAATCCAAGGTGTCTTAACAATGGGCTTGGGTTTCCTATGGTATTACGAAGGAATTAAATCAATGGGGCCAGTAAGTGCTTCGATGTACCTTAATTTGATTCCCATTTTTGGTGTTTTTCTGGCCTTAATTACCATAGGGGAAGTCCCTAGTTTACCCGTAGTCGTGGGAGGGGTGGCGGTTATTTTCGGCGTCTTAATGACTAATTTTAAAAAGCTTTAAACTAAGAATCCCATACCTCATAAATCCATTCGAGACAACTATTTAGAGGAGTTTTATAAGAAGGTATATCATAATGTGATTTGGCGTTCACTATTGTGAGCTTTGTATTGGGATGCTGATTTGGGTTACCTAGCAAATCAGCAAATTTTGGTGACGGAAATAATTCGTCATTTTCTGACAGCAGAAATTGCGCTGGAACAGTCATTTTTTCTACTTTAGCGCTGTAGCCTGCAACAGGAATTACCGCCGAAAACAGTTCGGGGTAGTTTAGTGCTAATTGGGCGGAACCGATTGCGCCGGCGCTATATCCTGTGACAAGTGTCCTAGAGCGACTGCATTTATAATTATGCAAAACTTTTCTGAAAAGATTTATTACAAAGGCTTCGTTCTGTTCAGTAGCCCAATTACTTCCGAGGGACTCCGGGGCTATCATTATAGCCTCCAGAGCTTGCCAGGCTGGTCTATATACTTCTTCAAGCAACGGGCGCCCGTAAAATGGGGTGGTTTCTCCTCCGTAATGAAGTATCAAGACTAAAGGTGTCGTACTAGAAATCTTTGGCAGGCCGTTACCTGGTAAACTGATACTAAATCTCATCTCTCCGCAATCGGAGGCTATGTTGTGAATTCCTGAGCTCTCTGGCAGAGAGACATTTTGAAATGAGCGATAGTTCATCATTTATATTATTCTATGTGGCATTCGAATATAGCTGCATTTTTTGGTGAGGCATAGGGCTGATATAAAATCATCAGAGCTAAGAAATTAATTGAGGACATTGGTGTGATGTATACGTTAGGCAAAGAAGCTTTGGAATTGAAGGCGCCTGGGCAATATGAAATTCATGTTAATAAAGACCGTTTTCCAGGAGAGGTTCAGGTTTTTGTTGCTGATTCCATGGAGTATCTGAACACCAAACAACCTCTTTTGTCGTCTAACGCAGAAAAAGTCTTGGTCGAGGTCGGATTATCGGACAGACCTTATTTCAAATTGGTGTCAGAGAGCGGAGCGCACTTATTTTTGGCGGAGCGCGCCATTCGATTTGAAGGCGGGGTGAACTTCAGAGATTTAGGTGGTTATGAAACGAGCGATAATAGGGCTATTCGCTGGGGTAAATTGTACCGTTCAGGACACCTATCGAACCTCACCGAAAATGATAAGGTGAATTTTGAGTCGCTGCAGATAAGAGCGATTTGTGACTTCAGGGTAGATGATGAGAGAGCCAAAGAATCAGCTCAGTTGCCAGGTAATCCTTTATTTTTTGAATCGCCTATCATGCCTGGCCTCGGTCATGACCGATACTTCCACGATTTATTCAAAAGTGCAGCTGACGCCGATGAGGTGATAGAGGCAATGCACAAACTGATGATTAACCTAGTTTCAAATGCGGATTCTAACTATTTGAACCTATTCGAAGCACTCTCGTCCGTGACAGGCGGAAGTTTTCTGATGAACTGTTCGGCGGGGAAGGAAAGAACTGGGGTTGGTGTGGCCTTGCTGATGCTGGCGCTGGGGGTCTCCAAAGAAGATGTAAAAAGGGATTTTTTATTGTCCAAGCTCTATTTTCCATACGAGAAAGAGCTAGATAGAATTTATGAAAAATACGAATTGGACCCCGAGAATCCTAAGAGCAAATCTTTAATAGAGCCCCTTCTAGTGACCCGTGAATCTTACATAGATTGTGTTTTGGATTATATTTTGACTAATTTCGGGACTTTTGAGCATTTTTTAGTCGAAAAGCTGCGGCTAGACGGTCACAGTATCAAGCAACTCAGGGATACGTATACTATTCCTATTAGTTTTTCCCCTTAGTTATTAAACACTGATGATGTATCTTCCCCCATTACTCACTACAACGGAAGATCCTGGATAGACAACCAACGTGGAGG
>TARA_B100000674_G_scaffold158617_1_pt1 | contig 23331 bp, 20 predicted proteins | sample TARA_B100000674 | Tara Oceans TARA_B100000674 (sample SAMEA2622759) | marine metagenome | biome: marine biome (ENVO:00000447); feature: surface water layer (ENVO:00002042); material: "saline water (ENVO:00002010), including plankton (ENVO:xxxxxxxx)" | depth 5 m
AAGAAAAGAAAAGAAAAAAATGAAAAACCATAAATTTTTTTATCTTCCTGAACACAATATGTAGGGCAAAAAGAGGTTTAGTGCCCCCATATATAGGTATGTGAATAAGTTTTCCTTCAATTCTCATGAAGTAAGATAAAATCTTTCAAAGTCATCGGCATATAGAGTATTGAACCCATAAACCGTTTCTTTTCCAAGCCAAAGTTGTTCAAAGTTATGAGCGGTTTTTCAGACACTTGTTCACATCGTCCAAAAAGATCAAAAAGACAAAATCCCAAGACATCTTTTATTGGCATTTAACTTAGTATAATAACACTATAATACTAAATGACGCTATCTAACGAATAAAGTTTTCCTTTGAGATACTTTAGGTTTTGGGAAACGGGCTTAGGTAAATGAGCTCCCCTTTTAACCCAATCGTTACGTAATATCCTGAAGTTCGTTCCCCCAGCCTTCTCTGGAGTTCTTAACAAACCCAAGAATTTCTCCAATCAAGTACAGTGAACCAGTCACCAGGATGATTCGGTCGTCACCTTCGGAAGCCAGGTACTCGGACACTTTGACAGCTTCTCCTTTCGAGACGGTTCCTCGAAAGTCCTGCGGAATCATTTCCAGGAGAGCATCAAGGGAACAGGCTCTTGGCTGGCGCGGCCGAAAAAGTCTCAGGGAATCCGCAAAGGGCAGTACCTGTTCCAGAACCTCTCCCGCCCTATCCTCGCCAAGGGAGCCGAACCAGACTTCCACCTTTCGATCAAGGATAGCGAGGTTTCCCTTAAGAGCTCGAGCTCCTTCCGCATTGTGACAAGCATCCAGAATGATTCTTGGTGGACCGAGTATTTCCTGCCACCTCCCCTCGAGGCGAACTTGACCAAGCCCCAGGGCGGTTTTCTTCGGCTCGATGGGAAATGCAGACGACAAGAGGTCCGCCGCCCGTTCGGCCAAGGCCGCGTTTCTGCGCTGGTATGCCCCATGCAGATTGGTCTCCGGGAGTTGATCTTCCCCAAGACCGGATGACGCCATGGTCTCGAATGGGGCTTCGAGTTCCCGCGCAACTTGCTCCACGACCTGGTTGGCGACAGGTTCGAGCCAGCCCGTGAGAACCGGCTTGCCCGGTTTGACGATCCCCGCTTTTTCCCTTGCTATTTGCTCGATTTCATGACCCAGAATTGAGCAATGATCACGCGAAATCGTGGTGATCACGGATAACTCGGGAATAACTATGTTGGTCGAATCAAGGCGCCCACCCAACCCCGTCTCCACAATGGCCAAGTCAACCTCTGCTTCCTTGAACTTGACGAAGGCCATAGCCGTCATGAATTCGAAAAAAGTAGGGTGAAGTCCGGGATTCATTTTCTCAAGGCGAGCAGCCATCCTCCTAAGGTCCACCGTCATCGATTGAATCTCTCCCGGAGAAATCGGTTTCCCGTTTATCCTCACGCGTTCCCCCAGTTCCACCAAATGAGGAGAAGTGAAAAGGCCGACCTTATAGCCATTAGCCCGATAAACTGAATCGAGCATCGAGCAGACGGATCCTTTGCCGTTGGTTCCCGCCACGTGAACAACGGGATAGGACTCGTCGGGCCTGCCCAGTATAGAAGCGAATGCGGACATGCGCTCTAACCCAAAGGAAGAACCCTGGTTACGCAGGGAATAAAGGTAGTCCAAGGTATCCTTCACTAAAGCTTCGGCTTAGTGAACCGACCGGCTACCCTCTAGTCTTCTTGGCGGAGGAAGCCTTCTTGCCGGGCCTGACGGGCGACGCTTTCGCCTTGGTCGGCTTTCTCCTCTTGGCCGGTGCCTTGGCTTTGCCGGGAGGAGTGGGATCTTTCGGCTCAAGAGCATGCCCGAGATGATCCATGAGGGTGATCAATCGATCCCGCATTTCCTGACGAGGAACGATCTGGTCGATCAGCCCATGCTCGAGAAGAAACTCCGAAGTCTGGAAACCCTCCGGCAGATCGGCATGGGTGGTTTCCTTAATCACCCGCCTCCCGGCGAAACCGATCAGGGCCTTGGGCTCGGCAAGGATGACGTCCCCAAGAGACGCGTAACTGGCCATCACCCCAGCCATGGTCGGGTTGGTGAGCACTGAAAAATAAGGGATGCCCCTGGCCGAAAGCTTGGCCAAGGCGGCGCTTGTCTTGGCCATTTGCATGAGGCTGAGAATACCCTCGTACATGCGCGCTCCTCCGGAAGCTGAAACAATGATGACGGGGATGGAGTTTTCCAGTCCACGCTCAATCGCCCGTGTAATTTTCTCCCCTACCACGGAACCCATGCTCCCTCCGAGGAACCGAAAATCCATAACAGCGAGACTGACCCATCTCCCACCCATCTTAGCCACACCGGAAACGACCGCATCGGTCAGCCCGCACTTCTCCTTGTTCTGATCGAGCTTCTCCTTGTAGGAAGCAAGGCCCTTGAAGTCGAGCGGGTCGGTAGACTGCAACTCGGAATCGTGCTCCACGAAGCTCCCCTCGTCCGCCAGCGAGGCGATGCGCTCGGGAGCGGAAAGAGGAAAATGGTAACCGCTCTTGGGTACCACCATGAGGTTGTTCTTCAATTCCTTGGCAAAGACCATTTCTCCAGTCTCGGGACACTTTGTGAAGACGCCCTTGGGTACCCCTTCGCGGGACTTGACGTTTACCTTGGAATATTTCGGTTTACTGAACAAGGCCATGAGTTGAAAATCGTTTATCCACGGCCGAGGGCGAGGAATTTCACCACCCGACAGCCTCCTTCTACTAAAACCCGGGCACAGGAGTCAAGAGTCGCTCCGGTGGTATAGACGTCGTCCACGAGAACGATGGGGCTCAGTTCATGAATGGGTCTGCGAGAGCACAGAGCAAAGGCATCTTTGACGTTCGCTTTCCTCGTTTTCCTATCAAGGCTGGTTTGGGTGGGGGTATCGCTTGTCCTTCGCAGTGCCTCGCGAACCCTCGGCTTGCCTCCGGCAGCTTCGCTCAAGGCACGAGCAATCCAGACGCTCTGGTTGAAGCCCCTTGCCCTGAGCCTCTTGCGGTGAAGAGGAACCGGAACCAAATCGCACCCCTCCAGAAACTCCAGCGTTCCCGGAGTCCTTTCAAGCCAATTGGGCAAGTCCCGCAAAACCGGACGCACGCCATGGTACTTGATTTCATGAATTACTTTCTTGCCGGTCTCATCGAGATGGAAAAGACAACGGCCCGACTGGAAGACCGGTGGATCCTCCCGGCAAGCCCGACAAGTCAACCCACCAAACCCCATACCCCACATCGGAAGACCACAGATCCTGCATCCGTTTCCACGAATCCATGCAATCCGATCCATGCACTCTCTGCAGGCATATGATCCCGGGTCCGCGAAGGGGGCGTCCCCGCAAACCGGACAGTTCCCGGGAAAAAGAAAATCCCCCATCAGGTTGAGCCACCTGGATATCAAAGGTTTCACCATCACCTTATTTCGTCGATGGCGTCCGGTAGAAAACCTTATCAAGGCAAAGACCCTTGGCAGGGGCGCTGACCACCTTTTCGGTCCGCTTTCTACGCTCGAGAATACGCTTGAGTTCAAGCGGTTGAATCTTGCCCATGCCGACGTCTAGCAAGGCACCCGCCATGCTCCTAACCATCTTGTAGAGAAAGCCTCCTCCTTCGACCTCTATCTTGAGGCTTCGACCCCGACGAGTAATTGCGATCTTCCACACCGATCGGACGGCGCTTTCCTCCGCATCGTTTCCCCGCGAGGCGCAAAAGGAGGAGAAGTCATGGGTTCCGATCAGGTATCGGGAAGCCTCCTGCATGCGGACAAGATCGGGCTTGCGGTTCTTCAGGGAAAGGACGAAGCGGTTTTCCTCGGGCATGGCCCAGCCTTCAACCGCTCGGTAGAGGTAGCGCTTCCCCTTGGCCGAGATAAGCGCATGAAAGCGGGGACCGACCGGTTTTAGGGCACGGGGGCTAATGCCTTCGGGAAAGGAAACCCTCATGGCTTGGAGCATCTTTTCAGGGCCGTGACTCCAGTCCGCATCAAAATGAAAAACCTGGCCCTTGGCGTGGACTCCGGCGTCCGTCCGGCCAGCCCCGATGGTACGAACCGGCGATTGAAAGATTTTCCCGAGGGCATCTTCGATCCCATCCTGCACCGCCCCTCCCGAGGGCTGTTTTTGCCAACCGGCAAAACTCGTCCCATCATAGGCGCAGACGCATCGCCACCTAGAAGTCATTAGATCACTTTTCCTCCTTCGAGAAAATCCTGCAGGATAAGGCTCGCTGCAACCGCGTCAACCTTCCCATCCTTTTCGACCGTCCCTTTGGCCGAATGGGCGAGGGCCTCCTCGGCGGCCAGAGTGGTAAGCCTTTCGTCGACCTTTCGCACAGGCAAGCCGAACCTCTCACTCAGCTTTTTTGAGAACTGATCGACCTCCTTAGCCCTCTTTCCCACGGCGCCATCCATGTGCAGAGGATAGCCGATCACAAACTCCGTAACGGACCTTTCCCTAACGACCTCGGCCAGGTCGTCCAGGCATCGCGCGCAACCAGTCCCTGCCACCATCCCGAGGGGAAGAGCGATCCGCAACTCATCGGCCCAAGCCAAGCCCATCCGCTTGGTCCCGTAGTCGATCCCAAGGTATACCGACACCGCCCTCAGCCCAGTTCGGGATGAGCCTCTGAAACCAGACGGGCAAGATCCTTGACCTGCTGGGCATGCTCCTTGTGGCAAACCAGGGTCGCATCACCCGACTGAACCACGATCAAATCCTTGACTCCCAGCAGGGCAATGCAATGCCCATCCTCCGAAAAAGCGAGGTTTCCGATGGAGTCCACTCCTACTCCGGAACCCTTGAACACGTTGCCTTCCTGATCCGACGGGTAATGGCGGGCAATAGCGGGCCACTCCCCGACGTCGTCCCAGTCGAAAGCCGATTCCAGCATAACTACTCCCTCTGCCTTTTCCATGACCGCGAAGTCGATGGAGATTCTATCAAGGGAGGGGTAAACAAAAGACATGGCTTCTTCAAGTTGGCCATGCGACTTCCATCTCTCCCTCAATTCATCGAGCCCGCAAGAGATGGACGGCGCATGTTCACGGATGGAGGAAAGGATAACCGAAGGTCTCCAGACGAACATGCCTGCATTCCAAAAATAATTGCCCGCGTGGAGGTATTCCTCTGCCTTGTGAAAATTCGGTTTTTCCACGAAGCTGTCCACTTGAGAAACGGGTCGTCCGTCGGCTTCCTCAATATCCTTACCACGGCAAAGATACCCGTAGGCTGTCGAGGGAAAAGTTGGCTTGATCCCGATAGTCACCAAATTCCCGCTCCCCTCGGCGACCTCGAAAGCGCTACCTAGAACCGACCGAAAGCCCTCGCCATCCTCGATGACGTGATCCGCCGGCAACAAGGCAAAAGCCGCATCCCCCGCCTCCTCCTGGACCAACAGGGCAGCAAGACCCACCGCCGCCGCCGTGTCGCGGCCTTCGGGCTCGCCGATGACCTTCTCTGGCAGCAGGGCCGGACAACTTTCCAGAACGGCTTCCCTTTGCTCCGCGTTGGTAATGACGAAAACCCTTTCCGGGGGAACGAGGCCATGCAAGCGAGCGACCGTCTGTGAGAGCATGGGCGAGTCACCCACTATTGGGAGAAGGTGCTTGGGACGCTTCAGCCGGCTCTGGGGCCAGAAGCGTTCCCCCCTACCGCCTGCCATGATGACTACGTAACGACCACTCATATCGAATGCATACCCAAAATCGCTTCGCGTCGCGAAGGCGAGTATAAAATTCTCGGCCGGGGCTTCCATGCTCATCCCGCTTGCCTTCACGGTTCCATTCAAGTATGGTATCCCCTTTTTTATCAAAGGCATGAAACGAAGCCATCACTGCAATCAACTTCGAAAGGAAAACGCCGGATCCCCCGCCATCCTGATCGGCTGGATCGACTCGCTGCGCGACCACGGAGGCGTGTTCTTTCTCGACCTGAGGGACCGCGAAGGTAAAACCCAAGTTGTTCTCGACCCCGAAAACAAGGAACTGTCGGAGCTATTTCCAAGGCTTAAGCCGGAAAGCGTCATCGAGGTATCGGGCGAGGTCCGCAAACGTGAGGGAAGCACCATCAACCCCAGCCTGGACACGGGCGAGATAGAGGTTTTCGCCTCCTCGATTATAGTTCACAACCAATCCAAGACTCCACCCTTCCCTCTCGATGAGTCCGCAGACAAAGTAGGGGAGGATCTCCGCCTGACATACCGCTACCTCGATCTTCGGCGCCCCCCCAACCTGCAAGCCCTCAAACTCAGGCACGAGGCCTCCATGGCCGTACGCACCTTTTTCGACGAGCAGGGATTCCTCGAGATCGAGACGCCCGTTCTCTTCAAGAGCACGCCCGAGGGAGCTAGGGAGTTTCTCGCCCCCAGCCGCCTTAACCCTGGCAAGTTCTACGCCCTTCCCCAATCCCCCCAACAATACAAGCAAATGCTCATGGTGGCCGGGGTGGAAAAGTATTATCAGCTCGCTCGCTGCTTCCGTGACGAGGACCTGCGGGCCGATCGCCAGCCTGAATTCACCCAGATCGACATAGAAATGTCCTTCATCGACCGAGAGGATATGTACGCCTTGATCGAGGGTCTCCTCAAAGAAGTATGGAGCAAGACCTTGGCAATTGAAATCGAAACGCCTTTCCTGCGCATGCCCTTCGAGGAAGCGATGAACCGCTTCGGTAGTGATAAGCCGGATCTGCGCTTTGGGCTCGAAATCCAAGACTTCTCGGAAGACTTCCGCGACTCGGACTTCAAGGTATTTGGCGGCGCCGTCTCAGCGGGCGGAGCGGTAAAGGCCTTCAACGCAAAAGGATTGGCCGACCTCACCCAAGGCGAACTCAAGCACCTCGAGGAAACCGCCAAGTCACTCGGCGCCAAAGGCTTGGCCTTCATCAAGTCGGAAGAAGGCGAGTGGAAGTCTCCCATCCTCAAATTCCTCTCCGATGAGGAAAAGGAAACCTTGAAAAACAGGCTCGCCGTCGAGGATGGGGATATCGTCTTTTTTGCCGCCGGCCCCTGGGAGAGTTCCTGCAACATACTGGGGAGAACTCGGCTAGAGGCCGCCACCCTGCTCGAGAAGCGCGGGCAAGTCCTGCGCGATCCCCGGGACTGGAAATTCCTTTGGGTCGTGGACTTTCCCCTCATGACCCACGATGAGGAGGAAGGGCGCTACGTGGCATCCCACCACCCCTTTACGGCACCCTTGGAGGAGGACATAACCCTTCTCGAGACCGAACCCAAGAAAGTCAGAGGACAGCACTACGACATTGTTCTCAACGGTGTCGAACTGGGCGGAGGAAGCATCCGGATCCACCAACCCGATCTTCAGAAAAAAGTCTTCGAGGAAATTCTCCAGATCCCCCCCGAGGTCGTTGAAAGCCGTTTCGGCTATATGCTGGAAGCCTTTACCTACGGCGCCCCCCCTCACGGGGGTATCGCCCTCGGTCTGGACCGCATGGTTGCCATTCTCGCAGGGCGAGAAAGCATCAGGGACGTCATTGCATTTCCCAAGACCCAGAAGGGACAGGACTTGATGACCGATAGCCCCGGAAGCGCTTCCGAGAAGCAGTTGCGGGACCTCAGCATCAAGTCGCTCGAGGAAGAAGCCTGATTTTCTCCCAGCCCTTGTTGCCCGCCGATTTCGGGCAACCATCCCGCCGCTGTGCGTTGAGGCGAACCGGGGCTTGTTCGTATTCGAAACCTACCTCTTGAACAGAGTCATCCTACCTGTTCAAAACCTGCTCATTTTCGGAGAATTTTCTTTCTTTTTTCTTTTCTCAATAACCTTGGCGCGGGTTCTGCAACCTCCCCTCTCAAACACTTGCAAACAATTGTGCAAGCTATTGATAACCAAAACAAAAACCCATGAATGCCAAACTCGCAAAAACAACAATCCTACGCACGGTACCCTTCAAGTTCCTGCTTTTGGTCGTTGTTCTTTTCTTCTCTTACTCAAGCCCTTCTTTTGCCGAAGACCAGGAGGAGACTCCTCCGACCTTTGACGTCGCAGCTGAAATGCAAGCCCTACAAGCCTCTCTTTCTACCGCCAAAGATGATGAAAAGGAGGGAATCGAAGAAAAAATCGACACTCTCCGGTATGCGATCGACAAGGGCATTACACTCTCTTCGGGCTTCACCAAAGACGAAGACGGAGCCGCGGATATTCTTAGCGGTTACGTCGGTCTGTCGGGTGGCGTCAACACGGAGTTCGAGTACGGGTTTGACTTCTACACAACCTCCACCCTATGGACCTGCGTGGCTGCGGCCTTGGTATTTCTTATGCACCTTGGATTCGCCACATTGGAATCCGGGCTTTGCCAGAAGAAGAACGTCGTCAACGTACTTTTCAAAAACGTTTTCATAATCTCCATAGGCGTGGTTTCATACGCTTTGATTGGTTTCAATACCCACTATCCACTGGGTGATTGGAGTATCGTTGAGAATTGGCTGTCCATCGGGGGGCCATTCAACCCTGAAGATGGTGACTTCGGTGGTTCCGATCTCTCCTATGGTCCCGGCGTCGGGTTATGCATGACCGGGTTTGGAGATTTTATCTTTCAAGCAATGTTTGCCGCAACTGGAGCAACGATCGTATCTGGTGCAGTTGCAGAAAGAGTAAAGCTTTCAAGCTTTATGATCTTCGCGGTTGTTTTCGTCGCAATCGCATACCCTATCGCTGGTTCCTGGCACTGGGGCGGAGGTTTCCTCGCCAACCTTGAATTTAAGGATTTTGCAGGTTCGACTGTAGTCCATGCCTTCGGTGGTTTCGGAGCCTTGGCCTGCGTCCTCGTGCTCGGGCCGAGGAAAGGCAAGTACACCTCGAATGGCATTAAGCCAATTCCCGCTCACAACTTCCCTTTAGCCGCCATTGGTGTGTTCCTTCTCATGTTTGGGTGGTATGGATTCAACGGAGGCTCCGTACTCTCTGCTGACCCCGGTCCCGTTTCCTTAGTCTTTACAACGACTACCATGGCCGCCGGCGGAGGTGCCCTTGGAGCAATTCTCGCATCTTGGTTCCTGTTGAAAAAGCCCGACCTTTCGATGGGTTTGAATGGTATTTTGGCTGGCTTGGTTGGAATCACCGCCAATGCAGACATCGTTACCGTAAGCGACTCCATTTTGATCGGACTCATCGCAGGCATAATCGTCGTTTTCTCCATCATCTATCTCGACAAAGCCAGGATAGACGATCCCGTGGGCGCTATTTCCGTTCACGGAGTTTGCGGGATCTGGGGTACTTTGGCTTGTGCGATCTTCGCGGACAGTGACTTCATGGTTCAACTTGGAGGCACCGCGCTCGTAAGTGGCTTTGCATTCGTGTTTTCCTTCGTAGTATTTACCGCCCTGAAGGCAACCATCGGCGTTCGGGTCAGCAAAGAAGAGGAAGAGAGGGGACTCGACATCAGCGAGCACGGCCAAGAGGCATACAGTTCCTAAACACCCAGCGAATCATTGAAACAACTTAGAGAAAGGATTTAGCAATGAAACTAATCAAAGCCATAATCAAGCCCTTCAAGCTTGAGGAAGTAAAGGATGCCCTATCCGATATCGGCGTAGAGGGAATGACCGTATCCGAAGTGAAGGGGTTCGGCAGGCAGAAGGGGCATACCGAAATCTATCGTGGAAGCGAGTACACGGTGGACTTTCTGCCCAAGGTCAAACTGGAGATTGCGGTAAGCGACGACTTGCTGAACAAAGTCATCGACGCCATCGTAAACGCTTCACAGACCGGCAAAATTGGGGACGGAAAAGTTTTCGTTCTTCCCTTGGATGAAGCAGTTAGAATCCGAACCGGAGAGAAAGGAGATGACGTTCTGTAGCTTTTAAGGTTGGAAGGAACAAGCTTAAGGGCCCGGTTCAAATGGACCGGGCCCTTTTTTTTGCGCATCTTTGTAAAGCTGGGCAAAAGTAGAGCGCCTCATAGCTGGATTTGGGTTATTATTATTCATTTTTCAATGGATTTAATTCATGGCTTGATTCCTGCATGCATGAGCTCGAATGTGCCTGCAGGCACCCTAGCCTAATAACAAAATCAACCAGCTCATGAAAACCTTGCCTAGCATCAAAGTCGGCCTAGCCTTCTTTCTTTTCCTTGCCCTTAATGCCATCGGTTTCGCTCAGAATCAAGAAACCGACGATTCCGCCGCCGCTTCCGTGGCCGCTACTTCTGAAAATGAAGATTCGGGTGCAAGCGAGGGGGGAGAAGAAACCGTTAAACTCAGCCCCGGTAATACGGCTTGGATGATCACGGCCACGGCGCTCGTCCTTTTCATGACCCTGCCCGGCCTGGCCCTTTTCTACGGTGGACTAGTCCAGTCCAAGAACGTGCTGTCGGTCTTGATGCACTGCTTTGCCATCGCCTGCCTGGCCTCCATCATCTGGGTGGCTGTCGGCTACAGCTTGGCACTGACTCCTGGTGGATTGGATGATGATGCAAGGGGATGGATAGGCGGAAAAGGCTCCTTCTTTCTAGAAGGCCTTGGGGAAGACTCCATGAAGGATGATTTCCCCAAGTCCGTCTGGATCACTTTCCAGATGACCTTCGCCATCATTACTCCTGCTCTCGTCGTGGGAGCCTTCGTGGAGAGAATAAAATTTACCGCAGTCATGCTCTTCAGCGCCCTTTGGCTGGTCGTCGTCTACTGCCCGGTCTGCTACTGGGTATGGGGCGATGGTTGGCTCGCTGAAGCAGGAGTGATCGATTTCGCAGGAGGTATCGTGGTCCACGCCACCGCAGGAGCGTCCGCCCTGACGCTGGCTTGGATGCTGAAGCCCAGACAGGGCTTCCCCAGTAGCCTTAAGCCTCCTCACAGTCCGGGCATGGTGATGACGGGAGCCGCCATGCTCTGGGTCGGCTGGTTCGGCTTTAACGCCGGAAGCGCCGGAGCCGCTAACGGTGATGCCGGCATGGCCATGCTCGTGACCCATCTTTCCGCCGCCACCGCCAGCTTGGTCTGGATGTTCATCGAGTGGAAGAAGACGGGCAAGCCCGGTCTGGTAGGCATCGTCACGGGCACCATCGCCGGACTGGCCACCATCACCCCGGCATCCGGTGCCGTGGGGCCAATGGGAGCCATCGTAATCGGAGCCTGCGCCGGTCTGGTCTGCTACTTCGCCTGCGGATTCGTCAAGGAAAAGCTTGGCGTGGACGACTCCCTGGACGTCGCCGCGGTGCACGGCGTGGGCGGAATCATGGGAACGCTCCTGGTCTCCTACCTCGGTCAAACCGGAATCCTAGGCGGACAAGGAATCAGCCAGCATCGTCTGGAAAATGGAGAGGATGGCCAGTATTTCACCTGGTCCGAACAACTTTCCGTTCAGGCTCAAGGTTGTTTGGCTGCGGTTGCCCTCTCGGTCGTCGCCACCTTTGTCATCGTAAAACTCGTTTCCGTCCTCACCAATGGTATCCGGATTTCGGAAGACGACGAGACAAAGGGGCTTGACCAAGTCGAACATGGTGAGAATGGTTACACCCTCAACTAGAATCCTTTCAAAAATTCCGACAAAATGAAACTTATCAAATCCATTATCAAGCCCTTCAAGCTTGAAGACGTGAAGGACGCCCTCTCCGAGATCGGGGTCGAGGGAATGACGGTACTCGAGGCCAAGGGCTTCGGTCGACAGAAGGGACACACCGAAATTTACCGCGGAAGCGAGTACACCATTGATTTCCTTCCCAAGGTGGTCATTGAAATCGTGGTGCCGGACGAGCTCTGCGACAAGGTCATCGACGCCGTCGTTAAAGCCGCCAAGACCGAAAAGATTGGGGACGGCAAGATCTTCGTCCTTCCGGTAGAGCAAGCCGTCCGCATCAGGACCGGCGAGCAGGGGGAGGAAGCCCTCTAGTTTCCTATATTCAAAGCAGTCCCTGCAAAGTCCATATCAGCCAGGCCACGGTCGCGTAGAGCGGAAAGGCCATGGCCTGCTTGAAGGTGTCCATCCAAGCCCCCGGCTTAGGTAGCTTGCTCACCCAGGACGGAAATAGGGAAAGCGTCAGATAGGGCGATGCAAGACCGAGGGCAACCGAGGTAAAGACAGCGAAGGCGGGCAACAAATCCATCGAAAGAGCCGCCCCCACCGCAACCCCGAGAAAGGGGGCCATGCAGGGGGTGGCCACGACGGTAGCTAGAACCCCCGAGAAGAAAGAGCCTGCATAACCGGAGCCTTGGGAAAGCTTGGATCCTACCCCGGTCAGCGAAAGACCGATCTCGAAAACGCCGCTAAGACTCATGGCAAAGGCAAGCAGGAAGAGGGCAAGGACGAATACAAAAAGGGGTTCCTGCAACTGGAAGCCCCATCCCAAATCCTGCTCCAGTCTTTCCCGAAGGAAGAGAAGGACCCCCACCAGAAGCCAGAAGGAAAGCAGAACACCCAAGGTAAAGACCAGACCGTGGTTGGTGATTTTGGCCCGGTCTTCCCCCGCCTGCTTGACGAAGGCCATGATCTTGAGGCCCAGCACGGGAAAGACACAGGGCATGAGGTTGAGGATCATGCCGCCCAGAAAAGCGAAACCCACGATCGCCCAAAAGCCCTGACCCTCCGTTTCCCAGTAGGCCTCCTCGGTTTCCAAAACTTCGAGCAGCATATCCGGGCTCAGGATTTCGGGAAATACGATCGGCTCGTCTGCGCGAGCAGGTGGATAGTAGACGTTCAGGGGAACTCCTCCTCTATCGAAACCCTGAAGAGCCTCGAGAATGACGGCTCCCTCGTCGGTCCAATCGGCATAGAGAAAAACGACTCCGGCTTCCTTGAAGCCCTCAATCACCTCCTCGTCCTCATAAACGCGCTTGTTTACTTGGCACGAAAGGCACCACCTGGCGGTGAAGTCGACGTAGACGCCTTTGCCCTCGGCCAGGAGAGACTGCTCGAGTTCGGGCGTCCACGTTTTCCAGACGATTGAATCCTTTGTCCTTTCCTTTTCCTCTCTGGGATCGCCCAACCAAACCCCGAACAAAAGAAGGCCGAGGGCAAGACACTTGACGAGGAGACGGGAGTTCGGCGAGCGACCCGAGGAATGGTTCTTGCCGTACACCCAGACCGCCATTGCGACCAGAACTATCGAAAGCATCAACCAGAGGGAGCGGAAGCTCTGTCCTGCGGTCTCCTTGGGAACGCTCAGTGAGAGGTCCCCGAGGCCTTCCGTCGCCTCACCGTAGGAGGCCTCCTCGATCTCCAGGAGCACCTTCCATCCGCGATCCAAGTCGGGATGGGTCAAAACCCCTTCGACTGCTCCGACCGCACCTTCCGCTTCATCTGATTTCCTGAGCGTGGCGGTCAAGTTGCCTTTTTCGTTCAGTTTGAAGGTTGGGCGAAAGGAATGATCGAAAAAGTCGCCCACGGGAAAAAAATTGAACTGATCGAGGCCCAATTCCCTGAGAAGCGGGGATTGAAACTCAATCCCTATGGTCCGGTCTCTCACGACCATGGAGACGCTTGAGCCTTCGGGCGGATCGACGGATCTGTTCGCTTCAGAAGCTGAAATGCGCTCGCGCAGACCGGCCAAGAGCTCGGTCTTCTCCCCTGTCGAAATATCAAGGCTCATCTCCTTGCCATAGGGGAAACAGCCGGTTTCGCTACAAACAAGGCCGCTAAGTGAAGCGAGGACGGAAATCTTCCGTGGGAAAGGTTTTTCCTCAGGAGACCATTTAAGCTCAGCGATGAGCAGGAACTTCCCCTTCAAGGCATAACTGGCGGAGCCCTCGGACTCGTAATAATAGGGATCGGGGTAAAGAACGGGACCGATTTCCATTCCTTGCCCGGCGGTCCAGGTGATTTCAGTGGGCAAGCCTGTTGCCCCAGGGGATTTCCAGTACAGATGCCAACCTTCCTCGACATCGACCTCGACTACAAGCAAAGCCGAGTCTCCAGCCTTGATCACGCCGGTATCGGAAAAAAAGCGGGCGGAAACCAGTTCGTCCGGATTCTGGGCCGAAAGTACACTCACGGCACAGCATGCGAGAGAAGCGAACACCCTCAGGTTCAGAAACTTAAGGTTCATCGTCGGAAAGACAAAAACGGCCTACGGAAAAATTGGGTTCAAGGTAAAGCTTCCCTTAGAGCTTTCCGTAAACTCCCGCACCGAGTTTGTCAATTTGCTCGGCCATGCAGTATGCTGAGGAAGACAAACGAAAGCATGGGTTTTAGGTACCCGCTCAAAACCTACTTCCAGGCTGGAAAGAAAGATTTCGAATGACTTCTCCCAGGGAACCTCGATCATATGAGCTATGGAGGCGTTGCCGTCAAGAAGCCCCAGACGCCGAAGGGCTATCTGATCAATCGAATCGTCATCGGGAGGTAGGGAGGAAGGAGACTCGATTGATATCAGCCATTTGCGGGCGGTATCCTTGACCAAGTCGTCGACCGTAACTTCGTTCGTACGGATCCTTGAAAGACGTCTCGAATCTATCCCCAAGCCATCAAAATCGGAACGCGGAATCTCGCTGAGGTTGAAGGCGGGGGAATTTCCTGCAAAGACGAATAACAAGTCCGGATCGAAACTAATGGCAGTGCTAAGGCCATACCAAAGGCCTACGACGCCAGGCAACGGTTTGGAATAAAGCAATTCCTTGGGATAATATTGGTTCCGGTTCTCCTTGAGTTGATCCGTTTGCGTCCCCAAACCGGAAATCCAGTCGATCGCATATTTCTTGTTCTCTTGATTGGCTCTGAGGATGGTTCTGCCCAAGGCGGATGCTTCCCTGAGGTTCCAGAAAAGGACGAGGTTAAAGTAGGAGTTCGGGGAAAGGCTCGCGATGGAAGAAAGCAGCTCTCTCTTCATTTCCCCGAAAAACCTAGCCGAATCCCCGTCCTTGAGGACGTACGAACCCACGTCTAGAAGATAAACCACATGCTTGCCCGAGTAGTTGCCGCCCATGAAGAATATCTCCGTTGCAGGCTCGACCACGTTGACTGGGGGCAAGGCATTCGGCCGGGGAAGGGGAAAAGGGTTAACCGGAAAGTCATCGCGTCCATCGGGCAGGACGGAGGGGGAAGGAGAGGGTTCGGAAGCAGGAATTCGGACAACCTCCTCCGGGCGAGGCAAAGCTGGCTCTGGCGAGGGCGCCGGTTCGGAAACGGGTAAAGAGGAAGCCGTCTGGTTATCCGCGGGCTTACCATTCCCCTCCGGAACTGGATTAGGTTCGGAACCGGGATAGATATAGGAATAGATGCCCCAGACGAGAAGGACGGCAAGGTTTGAAAGGAGGCTGAGGGAGAGGACTAGCTTGGCCATGCCACCCATCCTCCTCACCTTCTTGACTCGGGTCCTGGAATCCCCGAAATCGGCATCGAAGATTTTCCCCCCATTGGAAATCAAATGGTCATGCCAGCTCTGGAACTCATCCTCGGAAATCCCGTACTTGTTACATTGCTCGCTCTTTGATACCTGCCTAATGATCGATTCCAGAACGATCCTCAACTTGTGTTCACCCGATAAATCTGAAGGCATATCGCTTGAAAACCTAGCCGAGAAAGCGCGACCGCGCAACCGCCAAAGCGCAAAGAGCAGCCGTCTCGGTTCGCAATATGTTTGGGCCCAGCGAGAAAAATTCCGCTCCTTTGGACCGAGCGAATTCTTCCTCTTGCTGGGTCCATCCTCCTTCTGGACCAACGACCAGACATATAACCGGAGCACTGGTTCCCAAGTCCACGAGGGGCTTGACCGATGAAGCTCGCAGACTGCCTAGGTAAAAAGAGTGATCCGCTGACCGAAGCAAGTCTTCCAGTTTCATTGGCGGATCAATAAGGGGAAGCCAAGGATTTCCAGACTGCTTGCAAGCCTCAATGGCTGATTTTTCCCACTTGGCGAGTTTTCTCGACTCCTTGTCCCTTGATACCTTCGACTCGGTACGATCACTGACGAGCGGCGTTAGCCGCCCGACGCCCATCTCGGTAAGAGGACGGATCAACTCCTCCCATCTTGCCGACTTGGTCATTGAGAAGGCTACCCTGAAGAAGGGATTAAGCCGGTCAACGGACTTCAGTTTGGAAATCTTCAAACGGGTCGCCTCGTGATCCGCTTTACAAACCACACCCTTGAAAATGGAACCCAAACCATCGAGCACCTCGACGACGGAACCCTTTCCAGCCCGGAGAACCTTGCAGAGGTGGCGACTTTCATCCTCCGGCAAGATAAGTTCCTCGTCGGCACAGGAATTACTCTGTGGCGAAAAAACCCTGAATTGACGGGTCATGAAAATTGAATCTGGAAAAACATGCTTGCTTCGCGATCTTAGGAAACTCTATGGAATCCTTAATGAGCAATCCTTTCTTATCAAACTCATTTGCACGTGAGAATTAGCGGAGGACGGGCCCGAGGGATAGGCTTGCGGGTCACCAAATCAAGCAAGCTAAGACCGGCCACCGATGCCAACAGAGAGCGACTTTTCTCCTCCATCGGCGATTTGGTCGCCGGAAAGACCTTTCTCGACCTTTTTGCGGGAACCGGTTCATACGGACTGGAGGCCTTGAGCCGGGGAGCAAGCGAGGGTGTTTTCGTGGAAGGCAACCGCAGGGTTTTCAAAGACCTTAGGCTAAACTTCGAGAAAACCTGCAAAAGCGCCGGCTTGCCCGACTCCTGCGGACAACTGGAAAATCGTGACGTACCTGCATTCCTAAGGTCCGGAGGAAAGTCCTTCGACCTAATCTTCCTTGATCCACCCTACGAGGATTTCACAAAAATAGGCTCCACTCTGTTTGGGCTTATGAGATCGGGTAATTTCGTCCATCAAGATACCTTGCTTATCCACGAGTCTCCACCGGAACTTGCCAACGCCTTTCCAGGATGGTCCGTCATCAGGAGCCTGGGAAAGGAAAAAAAAGGCTCTCCCGCCTACAGGCTCTACCAGCTTTCAGAATCTTCCCTCCAGTAGGAAGCCAGAACAATCCCCAAGGCCGCCACCGCAGCCGTTTCCAATCGCAGGACTCTTTCTCCAAGATGACGGAATTCAAAGTTCACGGACCTAAGAAGTTCGCGTTCCGCGGCCGACCATCCTCTTTCAGGCCCAAGTGCCAAGAGCACAGGTGAACCTCGTTCGATGCCGACGGCAGACAGGGGTTCGGGGGACTCGTAATTATCCAGTGCAAACTTTTGGGGGTTGCGGTCGGTCATTTCCGATACAAGGGTTTCCTCTAGGCTGGAGTAAACCGTGCAGGAAGGTATGAAACTCGAAAAGGACTGCTCGATGCCACGATCAATCCTCTCCATCCATTCATGGGTCTGCCAGAGACTGCTATGGGCATAGGAAGGTTCCCCTTTCTCTGCCTCGAAGAAAGCCATTCTCTCGACTCCGAGAGCAGATGCCTGCTCCAGTATTTTCCTGCAGGTCTGCGGCCTCGCCAAGCCAAGGATCAAACGTACGGGATGGAGGTCGCGGGGGTGTGGCTCCAACCAGCGAATTTCCAGTTTGATTGCCCCTTCCCCGGGCAGCGAGACAATTCCCTTGCCTTTGGGACCGTTTCGCACGGCGAGGTCGATTTCATCACCTTCTTGAACCTTCAGCACCTCCAGAAGATGAACCGTACGGGGATCGTCTTTGGCCAAGAAGAGACTGGAAAACCGTTTATCGAGGAGGAGAAGATTCAATGGGAAGAAAGCCAGAGGGCTTGGTAGGGACGCAGGGAAAAGGAAGCATCCTTGAATGGAATCTCTCCGCCGCTGATCAAGTCTCTGGCTTTGCCTTCGGAAAAAAACACCTCGATCCGGTCCGTGTTGGGAACCTTGGTCGACTTGCCTTGAAAATTAAACAGGCAGAGGACTGTCATACTCCCATCGACCGAGGTTCGCTCCACGGCAAAGATCGAAGGACCGAAATCTAGGATCGCCTGCGGGGCATCGGGATGGAAGGCCGGGCAGGCTGCCCGCCTCCTTAAGGTGCGGGCATACCACTCGAAAACCCCGAGCGTACGGCCATTCTCCTCTTCCAGCAACGCATCAAGCTCCGTGACCTTCCATTTTCTGCGGTTAACGGTTCGGTTGCGTCCCGTCTCTCGGACCCCCTTGAGGTCGTTCTCGGTCCCGCAGAGCGAATGAAAGTAAACGGCCGGAATTCCCCTCATGGCAAGGGCAACGGCTTGGGAACACAGAAAGCGGGCTTCTCCAAGCTCCTCGTCCTCCGGGTCGGATAAAGCCGAGTAATAGGTCGCATTGAGCTCGTAGGGGGTCTCGGAACCATCGCCGAGCTTGCGCATGGATACGAATCCGCCCTTGCTCTCGATCTCCTCCGCTAATACGTGGATTTCCTTGTTGGGGAGAATGCCCTCTAGAGGACGGACGCCTATGCCGTCATGGCTGGCCGTAAAATTCAGGAAATGACAGCCCTTGGGGGGAGGCTTCAATTGCTCCGCCCAGGAGGTCAAATGGGTCGCGGTTCCCCTCAGCAGGCCATGCAAAAGGAGAGGGGGAAGGGTAAACTGATAAACGGCATGGGCTTCGTCGCCCTTGCCGAAGTAAGAGACGTTTTCCTCATGAGGAACGTTCGTTTCAGTCAGGATAAGGACCTCCGGAGCCACGACTTCCAATAGATTCCTGATCAGCTTGACCACTTCATGGGTCTCGGGAAGGTGCAGGCAGGACGACCCGATTTTCTTCCAGAGGAAGGCGACGGCATCTAGCCTGAGAATACGGCATCCCATCGAAACGTAGAACAGGATGACGTCCAAAAACTCAAAAAGTAGATCGGGGCTAGTCCAGTCCAAGTCAACCTGGTCGGGGCTGAAGGTGGTCCACACACTCCGCTCTCCCCGAAGTGTTTGAAAGGAAGTCAACAAGGGAGAGGAGCGCGGCCGCACAACGGATGACAAATCCTCCTCTTCGTCTCCCTCGAGGATGTAGTTCATACCGGGCTCCACGGCGGATACGTACTCCTTGAACCAAGGGCTCTTGGCGGAACAGTGATTAAGTACGAGGTCGAACATAAGCTCGAACTCCCCGGCCATTCGGGAGACGTCCTCCCAAGTCCCGTAGGACTCCTCTACTTCCCGATAGTCCACGACGGAAAAGCCGTCATCGGAAGTCCATGGGTAGAAAGGAAGAAGATGAATGGCGGAAAACGCCCCTTTGAGACGGGCCGTGCAAAATTCCCTAAGAGTGACCAAGGGGCTCTTGCCGTCTTCCGAAACCATGTCGGCATAGGTGATGAGAAGGGCATCGCGCTGAGTTAAAGGCTTCGCGATCGACCCTCTGTGAGCCCCTACGCCATAGCGTCCGACGAGTTGATGGAACCTCTCCATAAGCGGGTCCGCCCGTTCCACTCCGTAGAGGGAGGACAACCTTCGTCTGATGATCTTCAGCTTGGCGCTGGAAACATGCCTTAGAGCTGAATGAGCAACTTGCGTCTTCATAGATTCAGTAACCCGTCAGGCTTGCAATGAAAGCCCGTAGGGTGCTTCGAACGACCGAGTAGGAATAAAACTGGCGGGCGACCTCATAATTGTGGCTGACGATTTCTTCCCTTAATTCTTCATCGTGCAGAATTTGCCTCACCCTTTCGGCCATGCCCGGTGTAACGAAGCCATCCATGGTCATTAGCCTGAATCCCTTTGGTTCGATATCCCGCACGAAAATCGAGTACCTGTTTATCAAAACTGGCTTGCGAAAATATATTGCTTCCAGCAAAGCGTTGCCAAAGCCCTCATAGAGACTTGGATAAGTCACGAAGTCGGCATGGAGATAGAGATCCCACAACGTATAAATTTTTCTCCCTTCCGAATCTCGATGGCGAACCTCCCCCACCCGATCCGCAACAACCCTCATGTCCACATTCTCTTCCTTAGCGAGTTGCTCGAGCATCCCAAGGTATTCGTATCCCTCGTCCCCGGCTTCATGGGAGATAACGAGCTTGCAACGCGGATCCTTCAATAGGCTGACCAGCTTGATCGCCTGCTCGATTCCCTTTCTGGGTACGACGCGAGTCGGTTGAAGAATGAAGAAGTCGTCTTCCTTAAGACCGATTTCCTTGCGGACGTCGGAAGCATATTCGTCCGCGGGGTCGGGCGGATTGGCAAAATCGAACACGTTGGGGATGACCAGGGAGGAAATCCCCTTGCGGAGGGCGAGCTGCTCTTGGGCCTCGTTGTTGATCACGACGTCCCTCATGTTGGACAGTTTGGGCGGAAAGCTCATATCAAGGTAATCCGGAACCGAATTGACCGAGAACCTCGTCCGCTCCCAGAAGAAATCGTGATGGTGGGCGATGGCAGGCATCCTTGTCTCGGAAAGGAATTCCGTAAGGGCTATCCCGAGGGGCAAATGCATAGGGATGGCGAGACAGTTTTGAGGGATCAGGATGTCTAGGTCAAATTTGTCGACAAACTGGTACAGTGTGGACTTGATGTAATCGGTCAGGTTCCGGATCCTCTCGGTGACGAAACGGTCTCGCTGATCCTTCCCCCAGATTCTCTCGTTGATCCATTTGTTTTCGGGAAAACCAAAATAGGCTTCCGGTACGACGTGACTGATACCGGGGTCACGATCGCTCTGGCCACTATACCAAAAGCTTACGTGCCGGTCCTCCCAAAGCACCTCGGCCCACTTTGCACTCTCGAGCGAAACTCCGTCCTGACCCGCAAAACGGGTGGAAACAAATCCGATGTTTTGTGCCATAAGCTATTGAAGAGGAGAATAAATTCGCTCGTAAAGTCGTCTTTGGCTTGATGCAGGAAGTATACCCTTTTTTCAACCAAGAAAAAAGAGTCTGCAGTTTGTCATGGCGTGACGTGCAATTATGGCTTAATGCGATAGCCAATGACTATTGAAACATCAACCAAGGAAGTTTCCCTGGAATCTCTGCTCAAGAAGATCCCGAAACAAAGGGAAAGGTTGCGTGAATTCCGCGAGACTTATCTGACGGACGCAGTTTTACTGGGAGAAATCCCCTCGCCCACCTTTGGTGAGCAGGACCGGATCCGTCTTGCAGTGGATCGCTTCCGTGAAAATGGCTTGGAGGATCCCGAAATCGATGAATTCGGCAATGCCTCGGGGATTTTGCCGGGTACGGAAGGAGGTTCCTCCATTCTGGTGATGGCGCACGCCGACACGGTATTCAGCCCAGAGACCCGTCACGTACTGAACGTGGGGGCCGACCACATCACCGGTCCCGGAATCGCCGACAACGCAATCGGGTTGGCGGCCGTAGTGGGATTGCCCAAGCTCCTTGACCAACTTGGAGTCCGGCTCAAGGACGACCTCCTTCTCCTGACAAACGTCCGTAGTTTAGGGAGGGGAAACCTAGAGGGAGCGCGCTCCTTTCTGGAAACCAAACAACGCCCGATCCGGGCAGGTATCTGCGTGGAGGGAGCAACACAGGGAAGGCTGAGCTATTCGGGAATCGGCGCCCTTCGCGGAGAAATTACTCTCCAGATCCCGAGCAGTTACGACTGGAATCGCTTCGGCGCCTCGGGAGCCATCAGCCACTTGACACGTTTCATCAATCAGATTCTTGAAATCCCCATGCCTAAGGAACCCATGACGAGAATGACTTTCGGTGGTCTAAGATGCGGATCGAGCTTCAACACAAGCCCCCGGCGCGGTTCCCTGAGGTTCGAGATTACCAGCGAGGGGGACGAGATTCTTAACGACATGGAAAAGCAGGTGAACGAGCTGTGCGAGCAGTTTTCGCTGGAGACGGGCACCCAACTGGAGCTTGAGGTCGTGGCCAAGAGACAGAACTGTGGAATCCCCTTTACGCACCCCTTGGTCAAGACAACTCGGGCGATCATGAACGAGTTGGGAATCACACCCAACGTCGATCCAAGCACAGGCGACCTTAACTCGCTCATCAGGGCGGGTCACCCGGGGGTGACCCTGGGACTCACCACTGCGGAAAATCTCCGTGATGAAAATGAGACCATTCACCTGGAACCTCTTTATGCGGGCATGGCCCAACTGGTTTCCCTGCTCCAGGCAATCGACATGGGGCTTTGCGAATCATGAGCAAGAAAAAGAAGCAATGGCTCGACCGTAACACCTTCCACCACGGAGAGTTTTGGGATATCCTCAAACTGGTCGAGGAAAAGGAAAAAAAGGGTCTGAGCATTTCCCTCTGCATCCCAACCCTCAACGAAGAAAAGACCATTGGGAAGGAGGTCCTTATCCTTCGCTCCGAACTCATGGAGAGGTATCCCTTGATAGACGAGTTCGCGGTCATCGACTCAGGTTCCTCCGACAAGACTCTTGAAGTCGCCGCCAGCTATGGAGCAGATGTTTATCTCGCCTCCGACATCCTTCCGGAAGTTGGGGACAAGCGGGGCAAAGGAGAAAACCTCTGGAAGGCCATCCACCAACTCAATGGCGACGTAATCTGCTATGTGGATGCGGATATCTCCAATATTCATCCGCGCTTCGTCTATGGTCTAGTTGCCCCCCTCATCCACCGTGAGGAAATTCATTACGTCAAGGCCTTCTACGATCGACCTCTGAACTACTCCTCCGGGCTCAGATCAACGGGTGGCGGGCGGGTAACCGAGATCCTGATCAGGCCTCTTTTCTCGCTCTTCTACCCTGAGTTGACGAACGTGATCCAGCCCCTTTCCGGCGAATACGCCGCCAGGCGTGAGGTGCTGGAAATCATTCCCTTTCCCATTGGATATGGCGTTGAGACCTCCCATTTGCTGGACCTCTACGAGAAATTCGGTCTCGATGCCTTTGCTCAGACCGACCTAGACCGGAGGGTACACCGCAACCAGACCACCAATGCTCTTGGGAAAATGAGTTTCGGCATTCTGCAGACCTTCTTCAACCGTCTCCATGCCCAAGGAAAAATCGACCAGATGCCTAACATGGAAACCTTTTACCGGCGCTTCGAGGTAGAGGACGGCGTATACAACCAGCTTGTTCAGGAAGTCGTGGAAGAGGAGCGGCCTCCCATGATCGAAATCGAGGAATACTTGAACCGGGTCGTTTCGCCCTAAGGCCTGGAGGCCGCAGAGAATGAAAGTCGCCATCGTACACTACCACCTGCAACCAGGTGGGGTCACGCGGGTGATTGAAAACACTCTCCGCAGCTGGGCCGAGAGCGGAAATGATATCGATGCCGTAACCCTAGCCGGAAGGCCTTACCCCGGCAGTGAAATCAAGCGTGTCGGGCTCGTCGAGGGCCTAGACTATTGCGATACTGCCGAAGCAATCGATGCCAAGGTTCTGGCCGAACGCCTAGTCACGGCGGCCAAGCAGACGCTCGGGGGAATGCCCGACCTCTGGCACGTGCACAACCACTCATTGGGAAAAAATCCCGCCCTCACCGGAGCCATTGCCTGCCTTGCAGAGGAAGGCCATCCCATCCTCCTCCATCCGCACGACTTCGCCGAGGACGGGAGGCCCGAAAACTTC
>TARA_B100000674_G_scaffold4930_1_pt1 | contig 23279 bp, 20 predicted proteins | sample TARA_B100000674 | Tara Oceans TARA_B100000674 (sample SAMEA2622759) | marine metagenome | biome: marine biome (ENVO:00000447); feature: surface water layer (ENVO:00002042); material: "saline water (ENVO:00002010), including plankton (ENVO:xxxxxxxx)" | depth 5 m
CAGAACGGCGTAGCGGAACTTGAACTTTTCCAAGAGGCTCCGATGTCTGCGCAACTGCGTATAGCTAGCCACCCAAAGACAATTGTCGAACTCTTCGGAGAATTGGTTTTCCTTGCTCAGGATGCGGACCTTTAGCCTTGGAAACCTTTCCTTGGCCTCGCGGACCCAGACCGGTACCACCGAGGCGGGGCAGGTGACTAGATCGGGCAGATCTTTTTCTTTGTTGCCCATAATCAGGGCGAGCGTCTGGACGGTCTTACCCAAGCCCATTTCATCAGCCAAAAGCCCGTGGCAACCAAGCTTGTGCAGGGCGTGCAGATGGGCCACGCCCTCTCGCTGATAGGGGCGAAGAAAGGAGAATCTCTTGGCGATGCCATTGGTCTGGGGCTTGCGAATGGCGGCCTGCCAGTCGGCCAGTTTACCATCTTGTCGAGCCTTTAGGTATTTGCGGGCAAAAAGGGAGAAGAGCATGTATCTGGGCCAATTGGCTCGCCTTGAGTCGCCCCGGTTTCTTTGCCACCACTCGAAGTCATCCAGTTGATTCTGATCGAGTCGAACCAACCCATGACCTCGAATAAAGGTGGAGCCGTTCCTTGCCCTCGTGACTTTTCGGGTGTGCTCGACTCCAAGCCTATGGGAGCCGATTCGAAAGTGTTCGCGAAGGGTCATGGAGGATGAATCCCGGCTGCGAGCCTCGATCTCCCAGCTTAGAGTTCGTTGTCCTTCCCTCAGAAGGTGAGCGTCGTCCACGAACTCAAGCTGGAAGGCTTTTTCCCAGCGGGGCAGGGCATCTTCCGTAAGCATTGCAACCTGTTTCCAGTCTCGGAGGTTGAAGATGCCCTTCTCCTTGTCGAACTCAAATCCCCGCTCACTGGCCTCGGCGACGAATTTCATGAGGGATGGACGATCCGCATTGTCGATCTCGAAATCACGCCCGCCATAGGCGGGGATACGGGAATCGTCCGGTACTTGCCAAATGGGGGTGGCGGTTAGGCCATTCTTATTCGAGACCTCGAGCAAGATCAGAAGGGGAATCTGCTCATCTTCTTCCTCCACATCGGCCTCATTCTCTGGTGCCTCAGCCTCGGTTTGGCCGTTGGGTTGCTGTTCTTCACAGACGGAGAATTCTCCGAAGAGGGGATCATCTTCATGAATCTCGGCAATGAGTTCCTCAATCTCATAGAGGCCTGCGGCCGCCAACACTACCCCGAATTCCTCGTCCTCCACCGAGGTCCGAATCTCGGGCCCCTGCCCATCCCATTCGATTACCGAGTAGGTCTCTTCACGGTCGATTTTCTGGGTAATGATTGCTTGCCCGGTCTTGAGATCAATGGTGCTCAATTTCCCTTCGCGGTACATTTTGCGTCCCTCCTTGAGCTGGGTTTCTGGAATTTTTCTTTCCCAATCGGCAACGGACAACTGGGACAGCCAGACTTCAACCGCTTCTCGCGTAAAAGTTCTGGAAGGACCGTTTGAAATCATGCTGTAGGCAAAAGTGGGAAACCTGCAAGCTACCGATTATTTTTTGTCTTCCGCAAGAGGAAACCCCCAAAAGAGACCGAAAGTTATCCACATGAAGGGAAAATCTACTTTTCTTTTGACGGAATCTCCATGGCCCAACGATAGACGTCGGCGTATTGCTTGGCGGCCGATTCCCAAGAACAAGGGGACTGGAGTGCATTTCCTTGGATGGAGGCAAATTTTCGAGGGTTCTGAAAAAGACGGATTGCCCTGTTAACAACCTTGGCGAAGGAACTGGGATTGGCATTTTCGAAAAGAAAGCCGTTTGCGCGCTTTGTAGACCTAGAATAATGAATGATGGTGTCTGCAAGCCCTCCCGTTCTCCTGCCGATGGGGAGCGATCCGTAACGCATGGCATATTGTTGAGCCAAGCCGCATGGCTCGAAGCGGCTGGGCATAAGAAAAAAATCCGTCCCGGCGAAAATTCTCCGTGCCAGTCCATCGTCGAATCCTATGAAAACCGAGATTCGCGTAGGGTATGCTCTCGCCAATTCCCGAAAAGCCTGCTCTTCTTTACCGTCGCCACTCCCCAATATAACGAAGTTGGCCTCGGAATTAGATATAAGGGAAGGAAGGATGCGCAGGAGCAAATCGAGGCCCTTTTGCCGGTAGAGACGGGAAACCACTCCGAACAAGGGGGCTCTCGATTCTGGGGGCAACTTCATTTCTTCCAAAAGCGAGCGCTTGCAGGCACTTTTGCCGGCACTGGGATCAAGTGGATCAATGGGTGAGGGGAGGGCGGGGTCGCGTTGCGGGTTCCAGCTGTCCTGGTCAATCCCATTTAAGATTCCAACTAGGTCGGCACCACGGTATTTAAGGCTTTCCTCGAGTCCTTGACCAAAAGCTTTGGTCCTCACTTCGCTCGCATAGGTGGGGCTTACCGTGGTGATCTTGTCTGCGTGTTGAATCCCTCCCTTGAGCAAATTCATCGACCCTTGGTGCTCGAACCCATCGATTCCCGAGTACTCCGCTGGTAAACCGGAAAGGACGAAGTCTCGCTGGGGAAAAACGCCTTGGTGCTCGAGGTTGTGGATGGTGAGGACGGATTTGCCGATTTTACGAACCTTTTTTACGAACGAGAGCTCGTTAAGGTAGGCTGCGGTAGGGGCCGCCATCCAGTCATGGGCATGAAAAACGTCGGGTGTCCATCCGGTTGCTTTGTAAAGCAAGACCGCCGACTTGGATAGTACGCAAGCCCTGGTTGAGTTGTCCGTATAATCTCCTTCCTCATCGGCATAAATTCCCGGCCGGTCGAAAAGCTCGTCGTTTTCGACCAGATAGACTGGAATATCGAATTTACCGAGTGTGGTTTGGCCTATTCTAAAGGGGATCGTTTGAGCTCCGAGCTCAAGCCCGAGTTTTTTTCGGAAGAAACGGATGTCCATGTCTTTGCACTGGCGATGCAGAGGACAGAGAATCCGAACGTCGATTCCCATGGCCTGAAGGGAAATTGGAAGGCTGCCCACTACGTCCCCCAACCCTCCCGTTCGGACGATCGGGCTGACTTCAGGACTGACGAAAAGAACTTTCATGCAAAGAAAACTGGAGAGAAAACGTCTGTCATGACGTCTTTGTGACGGTTGGCAAATGCATTCGCCCCGATTTGGTTTATCGATTCCATGCTTGCGGATTGACCATTCAAAGATTTACTAGACCGACTCAATGAACTGGTCCTACGGAAATTTTTCTTCCGCTCAATCCGTATGCCGAGCTCTTTTCCTCATGGCAAGTTGCTCTCGTGTAGTTCTCCTCTGCCGTTGAGTTTGAATTTATCCCTCCACAGCTTTTTCCAAGGCTTGCATCGTACTTTAGCTCCCTAGCTTAACCTTTACCTCCCGCTTGATGGCAGAGAAAAAAATAGAATTCGAATCGGAAAGACAGTTCCATAAGCTCTATGGTGAAAAACCGGAAAACTTGGGGGAAGTTGAGCGTCTTCTTTCCGTTCGCCTAGTGGCTCGTGGTGATTCCCTGACCATGGAAGGATCGCCGGCCGACCTGGAACGTTGTGGAGAGCTTTTTTCCCTATTGCTGAAGGGGCGTGAACAGGGCTTCGTCTCTGGGAAATCCGACTTCAGACGATTCCTCGAAAAGGTTTCCCAAGGGAAGTCGGGTGAATTGCATGATCTCCTGGACAATCCGCTGATTCTAAAGATAAGGAGAAAGTCGGTCGTGCCCAGAAATCTAGGGCAAAGGCGTTTTCTCGATTTGATCCTGAGGAACGATATGGTCTTTGGCATCGGTCCGGCAGGAACGGGGAAGACTTTTCTGGCCATGATTGCCGCTTTGCATGCCCTCCTCGAGGGAGAAGTTCAGCGCATCGTTCTGGCTCGTCCTGCGGTAGAGGCGGGTGAAGCTCTCGGCTTTTTGCCTGGTGACTTGGAGGAAAAGCTCTTGCCCTATCTGCGTCCCCTTTATGACGCCATGGACGAGGTCTTGGGCCCGGTCGAGGCAAGAAAACTGGTGGAGACCGGGGTGGTTGAGATTGCTCCCTTGGCCTACATGCGCGGGCGCACATTAAGCAAGAGCTTTGCCCTTCTGGACGAAGCCCAAAACGCGACCCGATCCCAAATGATGATGTTTTTGACCAGGTTGGGCGAAGGCAGCAAGATGGTCGTTACCGGTGACGTCACCCAAATAGACCTTCCCTCCGGTGGCGCTTCCGGCCTCGTCCATGCGCGCAAGGTGCTTTCCGACGTAGATGGCCTTCATTTTCACGAATTCGATCATGACGACGTGGTGCGGCACCCGCTCGTCAGCGCCATCATTTCCGCTTATCAGGAACCGCATTCCTAAGCCTTGACCCAAACCAGTCTTTTCTGAGAAAATAAGACTCTTCCAATGGCCAAAGAGGATACCAGAGGCTCGCGAAAAAAAACCGTGCGCCAACGTGCTCGAAGACGCAAGGAACTTGAGCAAGAAGCTGCCCCCACTGCTCTCCAACCGAGGGTTCGTGGGATCTGGCTCAACGGAGGAAGGCAGTCCCTTCTTACCCTATTGTTTGCCGCCGCGGTGATTGCGATTTGTTTTGTCGGGCAGGATCCACCCGGTCTCAGGGCTCTGGGTGAGTACGCGCCCGAGAACGTTTATTCCGATCGAAACTTTCATTACTTAAGCGAAGTCCGCAGAGAACAAGCGGAAGAAGAGCTGCGCAGGAGCACGCCTCGTGAATACGCCCGCAACTTCGCCGATGAGGAACAATTCAAAAAGGCTCTCATCCGACTGGAGGACGAGCTTCTCTCCATCCGTACCATGGATGATGAGGCGGCGGCTATTGCTGAGCTTTCCCTGATCGAGGAACTGAAGGCGAAATTCGAGCTGGTGGTCACGCTGGAAGAGATGAACATGCTCTCGCACTGGCAGAACTTTTCCGATGGGGAAAACTTTCTAGTGTATTTGCCCACAAAGGTGCTTGGCAAACTACATAATACGGGAGTCGTTAAATTTCCTTCCTCCGACCAGAAGTTCATTTCCGAAGCCAATGCAACGGATAGGATCGACGGCATGATGGTTGATATCGCATCACGCTTCGTCGTGGTCACGGACATCTTCGAAGGGTTGCGCTTCAACCTGGATCCGGAGCAAATTGCCGAGGGACACCCGAACCTTTCTCTCTATCTGCTGGATCTTCAGGCTCTGCTGGAGAATGATGGAGACTTTCCAGAGGGTGAAGAGGGGCTCCTCTTGTCCGACCTCATTTCAAACCCTGATCAAAATACCTCCCTCGGGGCCACTCGATTCCGCGATGAGATGGCGAGCGTGTATTCCAATTTTGCTCGCAAGGGTCTTTTCCTTCGCTCGATCGACCAGGTGGCCACCACCTCTGCCCAGGATCGGGCGATCAAGGAAATGGACCAACCGATCGAATTTGTCGAGGAAGGGGACCTTATCCTCAAGAAGGGAGTCAAGGTTGGGGAGCTTGATCTTGAGAAGTACGAGAAATATCTGGACGTTACGGTAGAGGACAGGAATCTGCTTCCCAAGAGAATATTCGTCACTTTTGGTACTTTCCTGTTTGCCGTAGTCTACATCAGTTTGGTTTTGCCGAACTTCTGGAGAGACAATGCCCGCTCGACCATCGTTGCCGTTGCGGTTCTTTCCAACTTGGGCTTGTCGCGAATCATTCTGGAGTTGGGAAGCACGGATCTTTTCGGCGGAAATGCTCTGCTGGTCGGGCTTTTGCCTTATCTCATACCGGTAGCCTTCGCCCCCATGGTCGTAATGATCACGGTAGGTCCGAGGATGGCCGCCCTTTCAGCCCTAATGACCAGCATCTTCCATGCAACGATGCAGAATGCAGGCATCGAGGCGCTGACCATTTCGCTCAGCTCAGCTCTCGTTGGCTCTTATTTTTGCCGGGACGTTCGACTGCGTGGCAGTGTAATGAAGGCGGGAGCCGCCGCCGGTCTAACGGGGGCGATCATGGCCCTCTGGATTGGCCTTGCCTCGGGAAGCGGTGGAGTTTCGGCCAACCATGCGCTGGCGTCCCTACTGGTCGGCGTCTTTACCGGAGTTCTGGTGTTGGGAGCGATGCCCTTGATTGAGAATGGATTCAAGGTGGCCACCGATGCGACCCTTTTCGAGCTCACTGATTTCAACCACCCTCTTCTTCGTCGCATGCAGGTGGAGGCTCCCGGCACCTATCATCACAGCCTCATGGTTGCCAACTTGGCTGAGAACGCCGCCGTTGCCGTCAAGGCGAACCCGATCATGTGTCGGGCTTGTTCCCTTTTCCACGATATAGGAAAAATGAGCCAGCCGGACTATTTCACGGAGAATCAGGGTGGGTTTGATAATCCCCACTCCAGGCAGAACCCGGCCATGAGCGCCCTCATCATCAAGAGCCACGTCAAGGAGGGGATCGAGATGGCACGCGAACATCGTCTGCCCAAGGTCATTCGCGACGTCATTCGCCAACACCATGGAACGACCTTGGTCAAATACTTCTACCATCAGGCCAAGCAGAAGCTGAAGCAGGAAAAACTCGACTATGGGGAACTGGAGGACGAGCCCGATCAATCCACCTATCGCTACGATGGACCGAAGCCTCTCTTCAAGGAAAGCGCCATCATCTTCTTCGCCGATTCCGTCGAGGCCGCCGCCCGGAGTTTGCCCAAGGTCACCCAACACAGCGTGGAAGAACTGCTTGAGAACATCTTTCAGGATCGCCTGGAGGATGGGCAATTGGATGAGTGTCCGCTCACCCTGGAGGAAGTTTCGAAAATTAAGGAGAGCTTCATCAAAACTTCTCTCAATATGCTGCATTCCAGGATCGAGTATCCCGAGGACGAAAAGGCATCGATCGGGAACCGGAAGGGATCCGTTCCCCCTTTTCCCGAAAACCGGGGTTGATGGGGCGATGGGATCATCCCTCTCAGTCGAATACAGCAGCCACTACCCGAGTCTGAGCTTTTCATCGGATTCCGTAGACCTTTTCTGGGGAGAAATCTTCCGTCTCCATCGACATGACTGTTCCGGCTGTCTCTCGGTGGTTTTCCTAGACCGGGAAAGCCATTCTCGGATGCACGGGGATTTCCTTCGTGATTTTCGGCCCACGGACGTCATCACGTTTCCGGCGGAACCCGACGAGAACATGGCGGGAGAAATTTGCGTTTCCGTCGATCAGGCGATGGAGGAGGCCGAGTCGAGGAAGATCGAATTTTCCCACGAGCTGAGCCTATACCTGATTCACGGTTGGTTGCATCTCGTTGGCTTCGACGACAAGACAGGGGAAGATCGAGAAATCATGCGCCGAGAGGAGAAGCGGGCCATGGATCGCATCGAAGATCTTGGTCTCTGGCCTGATTTTCTTCTCGCACCGCAGGGCATAGGCAAATAGCGAAGAACGCAGTGACGGCAAAATCGAACAGTTTCTCGAGAAAGTTCCGAAATGCTTTCCTCACCGGGTTGATTATTTTTCTGCCTCTCGGGACGACTATTTTCGTCCTCAACTTTCTTCTCGGGATGTTTCAGGAGCCGGCGACGGACTTGGCCCGTAAGCTGGGTCTGGAGGCGGAGAGATTCTTTTTCGGGGAGTACCTGCTTGCAATTCTGGGCTTGGCGATTGGCGTTCTGGCCCTTACCGCCCTTGGGTTCTTGTCGAACTACGTACTCGGAAAATTCTTCATTTCCACGGCGGAAAAGTTTTTGGGAAAAGTTCCCTTTCTCAACACCGTTTACCGTTCCGCCAAGCAGATCGTCCAGACCTTTGGCAGGGAAAACCGGGCCGTATTCAAGGAAGTCGTCCTTATCGAATATCCTCGTTCCGGTTGCTATGTCCTGGGCTTCGTGACCTGCGAGGCGTCCAGTGAAATCGATCAGGCGATGGATCGTAAGCTTACCAACGTATTCGTTCCCACTACCCCTAATCCGACAAGCGGGTTCCTTCTCCTTTTACCAAGGGAGGAAATCATTTCACTCGACCTTTCGGTGGGGGATGGAATGAAAATGCTCATATCGGGGGGGGCGGTCTCTCCATCCGCAAAGGCGTTTGATTCGCGACCCGAATCTCCATCCGATTGAGGCTGTGTCCTCTCCCCCGCACATCCTTGAGGGCACCACCCTCAGCCGGGAGGATGCCGGAGAGAATCACATGCGGCTCGTCGTGTTCTCGCAAGCGGATGGCTTGAAGACGGTTTTGTTGCGTAAGCCGAGGCATGGCAAAGGCAATGCCCTCCCGGATTTGTTCGACGAGGTCGAGCTTTCGCTGCAACGGTCGAAACCTCCGGGTCTTCCCTTCGTCAAGGAGCACCAAGTAACCGCTAAGCGACGAGAACTGGCGCTTGATCACAAGCGGTTCGAGCTCGCTTCCCGCCTTGCCCGCCTTTACCTGGACAACGGTCGGCACCTGCTTGAACCCGAGTCTTTTGCCTCCCTGCTTGCCTCGGCCTTGACCTCCTTGTGCCGGGGAGGTGACATCCAAGTGGTTTACTTCAAAACGCTTTTCGTCTTTGCCAGCCGGGAAGGCCTGCCGGTAAAGGAGTCATGGCTGGCGAGCCTTGAAAAAGCCGACCATTCACGCGTCAAGGGCGTCCTTAAGAATCCCGTGCCCGCAGAGGGCGAAGAAGAAGTTTTGCCAGCTGCCTTGATTGATTCGCTCAAGGACTGGCTCAATGGCAATACCGAGCTGCGTTGTTGAACGAACCTCTTCCTCGGCTCTTGCCAAATCCCGTTTCCTGTCCTAAATATGACCTATGGGTGTTTTCAAGAGTGACTGGGGTATCAGAACCGAGGGTAAGGGAACCTACGAAATCACCGGCGCCGTTTCCGGAGGCCTTGTCGAATCCGGGCTTAGCGAGGGACTGGCATCGGTTTTCGTGAAGCACACGAGTTGCAGTCTTGTCTTGATGGAAAACGCCGATCCGACTGCCAGGGTTGACTTGGAGCGCTTCATGGAGGAACTGGTTCCGGAGGACTATCCGAACTTCATCCACACCTTGGAAGGACCGGACGATATGCCTTCCCATATAAAGATGGCATTGACCCGTACGAGCGAAAACATTCCCTTTGCGGGCGGGCGGCTTCAGCTCGGAACCTGGCAGGGCCTTTTCCTCTGGGAACACCGGTCGGCTCCCCACTCTCGAAAGCTTGCTCTTACCTACGTCGGGGAATGAAGCCCTTTCTTTCATTCTTCCGTTTCCTGGTTCCATGTCTTGCCCTGGCTTCCGCGTCGTGCGGGCCTAGTGGTCCGGCCCTCACGGAGGAGGAGGACCCCTCTTTTGGTCGCGGAAGATCCTACCTCAAGGTCGGAAAAGAGAAGGAGGCACTTGACGAATTTCTTTCCGTTACCCGAAGGATGGTCGAGTGCCCGAAGTCACACCTCGAGGCGGGCCGACTGCTTCTTCTCCTCGAGTCGCGCAAGGACCCTGTTGCCTCCATTTATCATCTGCGCAGGTTTTTGCTTCTCAAGCCGGAGTCCAGGGAGGCATCCAAGGTCAGGCAATTGATCGTAAGCGCCGAGCGCGAAATCATCCGAAAGCTCCCTGGTAAGCCTTATGATGACTACTTGGAGCTGATCGCCCTAAAGGAGGAGAATGCCAAGCTCAAGCGGTTAATCGATGACTACAAGGCGCGCCTGGGCGTTCCCCTTGAGGAGATTTCCAAGACGCCATTGCCGGTTGATCCGCCCGCCAATCCTCCGACCCAGCCTCCTCCCGGTCCCGCGACGGTTCGTTCGTACGTCGTGCAGAGCGGCGACAGTCTGTATGCGATCAGCCGCAAGTTCTACGGTGATTCCTCGCATATCGATCATATCTTTCAAGCCAATCGGGACAGCTTGCCGAACAAGGACAGCCTCAAACCCGGGCAAACCCTGCGCATTCCTCCTTTGTCCCGAAACCGCTAGGCTTGACTTGCGTCCGATGACGTACTTTGACAACAACGCGACCACCAAGCCCTTCGCTTCCGTCCAAGCCGCCCATACAGAGGCTCTGGTTCGAGATTGGCCGAACCCTTCCGCCCCCTCGCGCGCTTCCGCCAGGGTTCGCGCTAAACTGGAACTGGCCCGCGAGGAAATGGCCGAGTGTCTGGAATCCGTCCCCGAGAGCCTTTCCTTTACTTCCGGAGCTACGGAAGCTAATAACTCCTTCTTTGCCCATCTCGCCTCCTCGGCTCAACCGGGAGACGAGGTTCTTGTTTCGGCCATCGAGCATCCCAGTGTCAGCGAGCCTGCCCGCCATTGGTTTGGTGAAGGAGTCCGCCTTCTTCCGGTCGATTCAAGCGGTGCCGTGGACTTGGATGTCCTCGGGGAGTTTCTGGATCATACCGTTCCCCCTCTTTGCGTCGCCCTCATGGCAGCCAGCAACGAGACGGGTGTTCTTCAGCCTTGGAGGGAGGCGGCACTGCTCTGCCTGGAACGGGGAATCCATTTCCATTGTGACGCCACTCAATGGGTAGGCAAATTACCCTCCGTCGGTTTGTCCGCCTGCGACTCCTTTGCGGTCAGCGCTCATAAGTTCGGGGGGCCCAAGGGTGTTGGTCTACTGGGCAGTAAACTCGAACACCGCTTCGTTCTGGGCGGGTTGCAGGAAGCGGGCCGACGAGGAGGAACCGAAAATTTCCCTGCCATCGAGGGCATGAAGACGGGACTGGCTGAGGTTACTGGAAATCTTTCCGGGTTGCCCGGTCGTTCTTCGTGGAGGGATGCCTTCGAGGGTTCCATGCTGGAGAATTTTTCAGGCTTGAAGGTCTTGGGCGGTGAAGGGCCCCGCCTCTGGAATACCTCTATGCTTCTGATGCCGGATTTCGAAGGCCTTTCTTACGTCGGGAAACTGGACAAACTGGGCTTCGAGGTCTCCACCGGCTCGGCCTGTTCAAGCGGCGGATCGAAATCTTCCCCGACGGCCCTTGCGATGGGCTTTTCGGAGACCGAGTCCAAGCGGCTCCTTCGGGTTAGTTCATACCTCGAGGAGACGGAGGAGGATTGGAGGTCGCTGGCCTCGGCTTTCCTGGAGGCGAGGGATCAACTTGAATCGGAAAGCGCCCAGTCCACCGTCATCTCTCTCTAGAGCAAGATCTTGCGACTCGCTGCCTTAAACCTGGAAAATTTTCGCAACATAGAGGTTGCGAGTCTCCAATTCAGTGGTGACCGCGTATTTCTTCTTGGCCCCAATGGTCAGGGCAAGACCAACTTGCTGGAGGCGATTGGTTTGTCTTCCAGCCTACGCTCCTTCAGGAAGACCGGGACTCAGGACATGGTTCTTGAGGGCAAGGATCAAAGCAGGCTCTTCTATCGTTTCGAGGATGACGAGGGAAAGGACAGGGACACGCTGCTTTCCTTCGGGCTCAGAGGTCCCAAGACACTCGAAGTGGATGGGAACAAAATCTCCAGGCTGGGGGATTTTCTCGGGGAGTTTCCCTCCGTCGTCCTTTCTTCGCGAGATTTTCGATTCTTGCGCGACGGCCCCTCCGAGCGTCGGAAATGGCTGGACCTGCTCCTTTCCAGTTCCGAGCAGGAATACTTTGCCGTCCTGCAGACTTTCCACGGAGCCCTGAGGGAAAGGAACGCCTTGCTTAGGCGGGGTGGGGGGGACCGGGAGATAGATGCCTTCGAGCAGACCTTGATACCCGCCGCCGTTCTCCTCCAAACCATGCGTCTGGAGGCCATGCCCGCGTTGTCGGCGATCCTCGCGGAAAGCTATGCATCCTTATCAGGGGCTAAAGAGGAAGCCCGCTTGGAGTACAAGCCCGACATTCTGCTTGAAAACGAGGCGGAGTGGTCCCGCCGCCTCCAGGAGGAAAGGTCGCGCGACCGGGTGGTGGGAAACACCCGCCGAGGCCCTCATCGGGACGACTTCTCCGTTCTTCTCGATTCCCGAGATGCCAGGTCCTTTGCATCCGAGGGCCAGGAGAAGGGGCTGGTTCTTTCCCTCCGCCTGGCTGAATTTTCCTTCCTTCGTGAAGCCCGTGGCAGAGTGCCCATTCTGATCGCGGACGACGTGCTTGGAGAGCTTGACGCCGAGCGTGAGTCCAACTTCAAGAAGCTTCTCGCCCCCGAAGCTCAGGTCTTCGCTTCTGGAACCGTATTTCCCAGTGGCGAGGAAGAGAAAGACTGGGAGGTATTCGACGTTTCCGCCGGCGCTTTTGCGAAAAGCTAGCTTTCAATACCCTCTAAGTTCTGTCATGCCCATTCTCGTGCAAGTCTCCGAAAACAAAACCATCCCGGCGTGGAAGAGTTGACGGTTACGCACTGGGCCCTTTTGGCCCTCGGGGCACTCATCATGGGCATGAGCAAGGGAGGGCTCCCCGGAGCGGGCAACCTGACGGTGGCGATTTACGCCCTCGTTCTGGAGGATGCCCTCGGACCAGTCGGAATTCCTCTCTCGGTCGGTTTGCTTTTGCCGGTGCTCATATCGGCCGACGTTACCGCCACCCTTGTCTATCGACGTCATGCGAATTGGAAATTCATCGTTCGTCTTCTGCCCTTCTTTCTCGTCGGAACGGTTCTCGGTTGGTGGGTCTTCGATTTCTTCCAGGGCGGGGAAGAGCGGGTTGGTTTGCTCAAGCGCGTGGTGGGATGGATTCTTCTCGGGATGACGGCCCTTCATTTTTTCATGCAGGCCCGGAAAAAGACTCTTAAGGGAGGCGGGGCATCCACCGATCGGCCGCGAGGATCGGTTGTCCTTGGAATCTTTTTCGGTCTGCTTGGAGGGGTAGCGACGATGCTTGCAAATGCCGCCGGTCCGGTTGCCCAGCTCTACTTATTGGCGATGGGTCTCCCCAAGTATGCCTTCATCGGGACCTCGGCCTGGCTCTTTCTAATCGTGAACGTTGCGAAAATTCCCTTCATGGTCGATCTCGGCATCATTACCCTCGATTCGATGTCGGTAAGTTGGTGGATGTTTGTGCCCGCCGTGCTTGGGGCCGCTCTCGCTCCATTAATCGTAAAGTTCATAAACCAGTCCCTCTTTGAGCGCTTGGTCTGGTTCTTTATCGTTTTGGCTGGAATGCGTATGTTATTTTAGACTTCTCTAGGATGAGCAAAAGTTCCAGAAAGATGTGGGCCCGCCACCTAGCCGGTCAATCAACGGGTCCGAAGTCCGCCGATCCACGGGCTCGGCTTTCGAAAACCCCTTACGAGGGTCGTATTCTCGGGATCGACCCGAGTTTGCGCGGGTCCGGGTTCGCGATTCTCGAGTGCCGGGACCGTTCCCATAAGGTTCTTCATTCCGAGACCCTCAAGCTCAAGCCCAAGGTGTCCTCCATCGAATGCCTAGGGAGAATTCACCAGTCCGTGGCACACTTGGTCGACCTTTGGAAGCCTCTTCACGTCTCCTGTGAAGAGACCATCTACGTTCAGAACTTCAAGACCGCCCAAATCATGGGGTCGGCTCGAGGAGCCGCTCTTTCAGCGGCCGCCTTGCGGGGGGTTCCCGTCTTCGAATACGCCCCTTTGCGGGTCAAGCAGGCGGTGGTTGGTTTTGGTCGGGCGAGCAAGGAACAGGTAGCCAGCACCCTTGCCCAAATGCTGTCGTTGCCCGAGGTTCTCCCTTTCGACCAGTCCGATGCCTTGGGGCTTGCTCTTTGTCACGCTCTGACCTGGCAACCGGACTAGGGCTGTTGGCCGGCCATGGCCGGTGTCGGGAGCAGTGGGCGAACCCGGTCCGAAGCCCCAACCAGGTTTAGTCGAACCAAGATTTGGGGCTGGATGACCCTTGGCATGGAATTGTTGAGCCCGATGATCTCCCTGGTGAGCACGGTTTCGCCTTTGATTAAAAGGAGATCTCCAATTCTTCCGTCATATTTTCTCCTTTCCGCACGCAAGTAACGAATCTCGACGGGCAGGGAGATCGCGAGCTTGTTACCTTTGATCGAAAGGTTTCCGTGGGCCCGTGCCCAGAGCGATCTTTCCGTCCATCTCGGGTCCTCCAAGCGAAGCAACTGAAAGGAAATCTCGGGGTTGGCGGCCGAGTTGAGCCATTCCTTCTTTTGGGCGTCCGTGTCCACGCGGTGATACCCGAAGCGGAGGTTCCGTGGATCAAGGCTTACCTTTCCCGTGGCATGGGCAGGCTGTGAAACCGAGAAATCGATGTTTCCATCCACCTTCGAAAAGATTCCCCTGATGCCTTCAGTGGCGAAGACCCCATTGGTTCTAAGCTGAACTTCGATCCGGTTCAGGCTGCCCATTGGCCCGAGTTCGAACTTCATCGCCTGCAGAGGCAAGGCCACTGACATGGCCGACAGAAGAATGCATGTGGGATTGAATCCGTACGGAGCGATCATTTTGAAGGGTTGATTATCCCTCTCTCTCAATCGAAAGTCCAGAACCAAGCACCACCGCTTAACTATCTGAGGGATGCGGAAAGGAGCGTTTTTTCCCAAGGAATCGTTGTCCGAAGCGTCTAGATATGAATGAATCCTCCAAAATCTGCCGGAAAAACGAGCCAGTGGTTCTTGCATCCTGTAGAATCATTTTTTAGCCTCGGTAGAAGGGGCCGGTTCCAATGAAAGACTTAAGTGTGAAAAAATTTGATTTGCACAAGGTCCTGCTGGTGTTCGCCCTCCCCCTTTTTCTTTTCTCCTGCGGAGAAACGAACGAAACTTCCGGGGAGCTTCCTGCCGATGGAAACTTTTCGCTCAGCGAAGCGCAACCGCCCGAGACAACCTTGCTTGATGAAAACCTTGGGGGAGCGGACGAGGGCAACCGGACTGCGATTGCCGATTCCCCGCACCCCGATGAACTTGACGGTATTGTTGTCGGAGAGCCTTCCCTGTTGATTCACGGTAGATCTGCTGCTGATACCCTAGATAGCGTAGTGAGGGCGGACGAACCACTTTCCGTAGCTGGCGGAGTTAGTTACCTTGGAGGTCCTGGAGTTGATAGTTCCCTTGGAGGTCGTGGCGGCCATGGAGCCGACAGCTCCGTGCGCCTGGGTGACGATGAATTGATCGTTTTCGAACAGGACCGAGCGGATCTCGATCGATCGCCCGTGGTTGGTTTCGACAAATCGGCAGGCTCGACCATCACCCTTGCCATCCCTGCTCAGCCATCGCCTCCGCCTGCCTCCGAATTGCCTCCTTTCAGTCCCGAGTCCGCTCCACCACCACCGCCACCAACACCTGCGGAAAAGCCACTCTCTGCGCCCGATGAACCTCCTGCCGACACCCGTCTTCCCCTAGTTTCCGGGGCCGGCCAGAGTGCAAAGAGCGATTTTCTCTCCCTGCGCGAGAGAAAGGCCAACAACCGGTCCTTGGGCAGCCCTCCCGCCAAGCCTCAGTTTGCAGGCCGGAAGCGTCCGCTTGAGATGCTCCAGAAGTCTCTCAGCAGCATCGCCTTCAACACGCCCGAGAAGATTCCCTACGGGGAACCGAGCTACATCCAGTTCCTCATGGATCCTTCCCTAGGGAGGAAGGAACTGGCCAACAAGATCAAGGAGAAGGGCCCCGTTGAAACCGCCTCCATCAGCATCACCCGGGAAATGGAGGTGACCTTGACGGGCGAGGATTTCAGCATCACCCCGATTTCCGAGACCAAGCAGATGGTACTTCCCTCCGAGACCACGGAATGGAAATGGTCCATCGTTCCCCAGAGGCCCGGCAAGAACCGTGTTCACCTTGTGGTCAACTCCATCCTCACGATCGAGGGGAAGGAAATGAAGCGATCGAGGTCCTTCGACAGGTACATTGAGATCGAGGTGACCGGGATCCAGCGAACTTTCATCTTCATCGAGGACAACTGGCATTTTCTAGCCCTTGGGTTCGTGCCCGTCGCCCTTTTTCTGCCCTCCAGATCCTTGCGTCTGTGGAGGAACCGGAAGGCTGGGGCAAAACTTTCCCAAGGCAAGCACGACGAGACCCGGCCCATCGACGTGTTCGTGAGCTACTCGAGCAGGGACAGGGTCGCGGTCCTGCGTCTGGTCGAGTCTCTGCGCGGTTCCGGATTCAACGTCTGGGTGGACCAAGGCGGACTCCATGGGGCCAGCCAGTGGAGTGAGCAAATCGTTGAGGCGATCGGGCGGACGGCGTCCTTTCTTCTGGTTTGCTCGCCTGCTTCCTTCGCTTCCCACAACGTCGTCAAGGAGACCAGCCTGGCTTCCGAGCAGAACAAGCCCATCATTCCCCTCTTCATCGAGGAGACCGAAATTCCACAGAGCCTCCAGTACCAACTGGCGGGCCTGCAGAGAATCGAGTATTCCGAGCAAAGCCATGGTGAATGCACGGGCGTGATCGCCGAGGCCTTGGGCAAGCTGGGCCTGCCCTCATCTTGACCCCTGTTCCTCGCGGCGGGCCGGCCTTCCAACCGATGGGGCTTGCCATGCGCTTTTCCTCTCCCCAGCTTGGTTGGATGAAGATCATTTTAACTAGCTTGTTTCCCCTTTTTTTCATACTTTGTCCCTTGGTCGCCGAAAAAGCCCTGCCCAAGGCTTTTCTGGACGGCATATCGGGTCCGGGATGGGTATCCCTTGGAGAAAAGGATTTTGCCCAGGTCAACTGCGACCCCGAGACGTTCCAGTTTAAGAAAGACGGAACCTTGCACTGTACGGGCAAACCAAACGGTGGCCTCCGTTCGCAGAAGATCTATAAGAATTTCGAGCTTGTTCTGGAATGGAGGCACAACCGACGGGCCGGTAACGCGGGTATTTTCATCTGGTGCCCGCGGGAGGTTCTGGACAAGCTCCCACGGGGCAGGCTTCCCCAGGGGATCGAGATTCAGATTCTGGACCTAGGTTATGAGGAAAACCATTTGAAGAACAAGGGCAAGCACTCGAACTGGTTTACCAGTCATGGGGACGTCTTTCCCGTCGGGGTGGGCAGGATGAAGGCCTTCACCCCGGAGATTACCTACGTCGCGGAGGACGGTTCGAAGTACAAGGTCGGCAAGCCCACCAGTTCCCGTTGCTTTCCGACCAAGCGGCTGACTCGTCCGCATGGTCAGTGGAACCATTACTACATACGAGCGATAAACGGGGAAGTTCGTCTCTGGGTCAATGGGGAGGAGGTATCGGGCGGCTATGATTGCAAGCCTAGCGAGGGTCACTTGGTGATGGAATCGGAAGGGGCCCCCGTCGATTATCGGGGGATGCGCCTGCGGGAACTGCCCTAGGCTCCGGTTGATTGCCGCAGGTCGGCGATGATCTTGTTCTTGAGCTCGTGGATCTTGACCATCCAGAGAACAAGAAGCACTAAGCCTACGATACCCACGAGGGAGCCAAGCAAGGGAATCATACTGCCAAAGGTACATATGCACAGCCACATTCCCATGTTTTTTCCACAGTCGCCGACTGCCTGGTTCCCCCTTCGGTCAAAATAATTTTTGAACGACTGAGGAACGTCCAGCATGTAGACTCGAAACTGCCAGTATAAGCTGAAAATAGGGATGAGCAAAAGCCATACTTGCCCGGGTGTCATCGCACGGTCCTCTTCGGGGACCTCATTGAGCCAGTTTGAAACGAAGTAGGCCAAGAGGGCTGCGATTCCAATTCCTATGAGCAATCCGATTACGACAGCCACGACTAGGATTCCAATTGCACCGAAGAGTTCGGCTTCATTTCCATAGGAGTAGGCTATGTTAGGTTCGTCGTACATTGGCTGGGAAAGTAGAGGAATGGAACGTCGCTGGTCAAGCGTGATGCGCGTTCATTCGGTCTTGTGCCAAAGGTCATAGAAATTTGCTTGCCCGCGAACCCATCCTTCATTCCTACTTGAGGCATGAATAGATTTCTTTCCTTCGCTTTTCTCTTATCCGTGGTGGCTTGTTTGGGCTGGGCTGATCCCGAGAGACGGTGGCCGGCATGGAGGGGCCCTGAAGCCGCTGGCTCGAGCTGGAAGGGTTCTTATCCGACTAAGCTCAGCGGAGGGGAAAACCTGCTTTGGAAGGTTGCCCTTCCCGGAAAAGGCTGCTCGACTCCGGTGGTCTGGAACGATCACGTCTTGCTGACCTGTCCGGTCGAGGGCGAGGATGCCGTTCTGGCCTTTGGCTGGGACGGTGAGAAAAAATGGTCGACCCGGGTTGGCCCGGAGCTCAAGGGCAAACACAGGAACGGGTCGGGAAGCAACCCTTCGGTGGTGACGGATGGGAAGAGCATCTTCGCTCTCTTTAAGAGCGGTAACTTCGCATGCCTGGATTTTTCTGGGAAGATTATCTGGAAGAACGACCTTAGTTCGTACGGAAAAGATACCCTCTACTGGGACTTTGGCACTTCCCCCATCCTAACCGGCAAGCAAGTCGTCGTGGCCTTGATGAGAAAGAACAATTCCTGGCTCATTGCCTTCGATCCGAAGAACGGCAAGGTCGACTGGAAGGTGGAACGCAACTACCAGACCCCTCCCGAGTGCGACCATAGCTACGCCACACCGACCCTGATCCGGCACGGAGACGAGGAGGCCATCCTGGTGTGGGGGGCTGAGAGACTTTCGGCCCATTCGGCCAAGGATGGCTCAATGATCTGGGTCTCGACCGGGTTCAACCCCAAGCAAAAAAAGAACTGGGTGGTCGTGGGCTCGCAGGTCGTGGCAGGAGAGGTTGCGGTCGTTCCTTATGGGCGGGGCAGTCACCTGGCTGGAATCAAACTGGGTGGAAAGGGAGACGTATCGGAGAGTCACCGCCTCTGGACGCGGACCGACAGCGGATGCTTCGTGCCCACTCCGGCGGTAGCGGATGGAAGGGTTTACGTCCTGCGCGACCGTGGCGAGGTGCACTGCATTGATCCCAAGACGGGCAAGAGCCACTGGGAGGATGCCTTCCCCCGGGCCAGTTCGAGTTATTACGGATCGCCCACGGTGGCCGGTGGCAAGCTCTATGCCCCGCGTGAGGATGGGGTCATCCTGGTGGCCGACGTTACGGACGGTTTCAAGTTTTTGACCGAAAACGATATGGGCGAGCGGGTCATTGCCTCGCCTGTCCCCGTGGCTGGGCGCATGTTCATAAGGGGCGAGAAGCACCTCTTTTGTCTGGGCGGTTAGTTCCTCCTTCCCCTTCCCGATGGTCCGGAGGCCGACGGAGTGCCTCGGTATTTCCTGATGGTTAAGGGATAGTCGATTTTCATGGTCTCGAACTCGGCCCCTGCGGTCGCCATACCGTTGGAGTTGAGGGTCCTTTGCAGGCTGGTGATGAATTCCACGAAAGTGTCGAAGGAGTCGGTGCCTGAAACGGCCACCCCGTTGACGGTGAAGCCGGCCTTGAGGGCGGCGAGGTAGGTGGTGTCGTCCGACCAAGAGTCGGGCATGAGGTAGTGCTTCTTGAGGGCGTTGCGGACGACGTAGCAGAAATGTGGATTTAGGTAGGGCAGGACCGTACCGTCGGTATCGGGCTCGATGCTCATTACGGAATGCACTAAGTAGGGATAGGTCCGTTCAAACTTCCCAAATCCAATAAAACCTTCCCCTGAACCTATTTGGCCCCATACAAGGTATGTACCAAGTAGGGATAGGTTCGGGTTTGAACATAGACTTTTTCAACTCTTTGCGTACCATCCTTATCCGTAAGCGTGACGTAGCCCATATTGTATTTGTCCAGGAAGTAGGAGTCCGAAGCTACCGAGCTGGCGTATTCATGATCGACGTGAAAAATGCCGGCTGGAAAATTGGTCGTGCTTAAATCCACTCCTCGGGCTTCAACTAATTTGCTGGTTTCCACCAAGGTGTAACCGGAAAGAGCGGGTTTGGTCTGCGCACTCGCATCATATCCGGAAAGAACGTTTTCACTGTCCATAACCGGTTGATGAACGTTCGTGTTCATTCCCATGACCGCATGCCCATCCAGTGCATAGCCTATGATTTTGTTCGAATAATCAAATTCCATGCCTGCCTTGAAGCCGTGGAGGTGATATTCGCCTGTGGGTTGCGTGTGAGCGTAGAAGTAATCATTGCTCAGAGGAATCGTTCCACTTTGCCAGGTTACGCTAGTCAGTCCGTTATCGCCAATATGATGAACGTTAAAGCGTAACTTTCCGGTATAGCGCGGGTTCGCCCCATGCGCGGAAGTCATGTCATAGGCTTCGACGGACAGCATATCGACCGCGAGCAATTCCTTGGGCGGGGTGGAAGAATTCCAGTGCGTGTAATCGGGGAGCGAATTGTTGGGTCGTCCAATGTAGGCGACGTCACTGAATGTGGGATTGTAGACCACCAATTCGTTATGAAAACTGGCCGTAGGGTTAGGATGCAAGATGATCTCAACGGTCTCGCTCTGAGCCGAAGGTGTTGTGACATAATGATCGGATTCGCCGGTTATGTTCCAATTCGGGTATAAGTTGCTGGAGAGTGTCATGACCGAATTGCCATTGGAAGTCGCGTATGTCAGGGAGACCGATGCGTTTCCCGTGGAACTCCATACGGTTGAGCTGTTTTCATCTCCATATCCGGTCTGAGAACTCGAAGTTTCCACCGAGAAGGTCTCGACCGCGGTCCAAGCGCTTGTACCGGAATCGTAAAAGCCTTTGCCGGAGAGAAAGTATCTCCAGCCAGAAAGGGAATAAAAGTAAATCCAAGGATAGGCGCTGGAATTGGTCCACATCCAGTCGTAGCTCGAGTGATACAGCCAAACACCACCGGAACCGGATTCAACGGTATAGAGCCAACCAAGATGCTGATGATAAATCCAATTGCCGCCGGGATCGTAGTAATAACCAAACCAGGAACTGCTTTTCCATCCGCTCGTCGAGGTGGTGGAGGCTTGGGCCCGAAGGCTTGCGCCTGAGTAGTTGCCGTCGGGAAGTTGGCTGATTGGAAATCGATAGCTCGATGAGGTTAGAAGAGAAACGACCCCGGGGTCGGTTGAGTTAAGGTCGGCTTGGGTAATGGGTTTCCACTCGGAGGTGAAGTTGGCATGCACGCGACCCGGCCAATCCTGACCACCAAGGTAGGTAGTTGTGGCCCAATAGACGTATTCGGTGACTTGCGTTGCGTAGTCTGAAGTTTGATCGTAGTAGGTATACCATGCATTGGAGGGATAGGAGTTGGGGATGGTTTCGAAATAGCCGCCGCGGGCCGTGTCCATGGCGTTAGCTATGCTGCTGTCCTTTTTCTCGCCCCAAACGGAAGGGAATGCCTCGTCCCAGCCTTTGTCCGTAACCAAATGCAAGACTTCCTCCAAAGTCGCGTCACGGCTTTCCCCCTGACTTCCATTCTCGAAAATTTCATCGGCGAACAAGTTTTGCGTGCGAGTCATGATTGTTTCCAAATTCGCCAAACTTGAGTCGAGGGAATCTTGTTCAGTCTGGGAAGCAAAAAGGACCATTGTGGATATCGTGCTCTGAGATGAACCCATAAGGGATGCGAGAACTTCCGCCTGGTCTATGATGCCGTCTTCGTCATTGTCGAGATATTCGGCCAGGACGTTTGCGGTGTGAAGAACTTTGGCGTCGGATACGCTTGAGGTCGCCAAGACTCGAAGACCAAAAACCTCGACGAATTTTGAAAAAACGGAGGATGCGGACTGGAGGTCACTCGGTAAGGTCGTGGAGATTGTGAATGCATTCCCACGAAGGACGGCTGGGGTCAATAAAACGCAAGCTGTCAAAATGGAACGAGCGAAGGGTGCCATGATTGGTTTCACTGTGGTAGATTAGGTTGAGGGCGATCTGATTACAAATTGAATAACCATCTTAATTATAAGATCAGCATTGCATCCCCATAGCTAAAAAATCGGTACTCATGGGAAATGGCTTGGGCATAGATGTCCTTGAGCGTCGCCAGACCGTCTTCCTTGCCGGGAGAAAGAAATGCGGAGACCAGGCAAAGGAGCGTCGAACCTGGCAAATGAAAGTTGGTCAAGAGGTGATCAACACCCAGAAACGAGTAGGGGGGACGAATGAAGAGGTCGGCTTGAGCACGAGTTGTTTTTTCAAGCGTAAGGTCGATTGCCGAAAGGTAGTGCTCGATGGTTCGCACGGTAGTGGTTCCAACGGCAAGGGTCTTCCCGTCTTTCTCCTTCAGTGCCTTTTTTGCCTCGGGTCCGATCGAATATTCCTCAGCATGCATGGGGTGGTCGTCGATTTTTTCGGTTTCGATTGGCCGAAAGGTACCCAGACCGACGGATAGGGTCAGGTCATAAATGGAGTACCCCATATCTTTTAACTCATTGAGTATTTCAGGGGTGAAATGCAACCCAGCGGTGGGTGCGGCTACCGCCGTCCGGTTTTCGGGATTCGCATAAACCGTTTGGTATCTGGAATCATCGATTTCATGGGCCGGTCGATCAACGTAAGGGGGAAGGGGGAGGGCGCCGACGCGTTGGGCCAAATCTGCCGGATCGTCATCTTTCGGTAGATCGAACTTAACGAGATACTCGCCGGATGGAAGGGTTTTCACAACCGTCGCATCGTACTCTCCGGGCAGAGAAAAGCATCCTGCCCGGGCAGTCTTGCCCCCCGGTTTGAGCAGGCAATGCCAAGTGTCGTCAAGCTTCTCGTTGGGGCGAAGAAGCAGGCACTCTACGGCCCCTCCCGTCTTTCGCTGCCCAAAGAGGCGGGCCTTGAGCACGGAGACGTCGTTTCGGAAAATGCGTAGTCTGGAAGGCAAAAGGTCTGGAAGTTCGTGAAAATAATGATGGTGAACCGATTGCTCGCTTCTGCGATAGACAAGTAGGCGGGAGCGGTCGCGACGGTCGGTCGGGAACTGGGCGACTCGGTCGCCCGGAAGATTAAAGTCCAGTTCGGAGGTGAGCATGGAACTTTATGAAAAGCGCATCGACAAGCCTAGTGCAATCGCCTAACTGTTGTTCCTTCCATTCCTTTCAACCCCTAGTCCTTCATGAGCAACCCAGACCCATCCGAGACCGTCCATCCTCCTGCCGAATTGGCCCAAGGCGCTCACCTCGGAAGCATGAGCGAATACCTCGAACTTTACGACCGCAGCGTCAAGGACCCGGAAGGATTCTGGGCCGAGGTGGCGGAGGACTTCCACTGGTTTTCCAAGTGGGATCGCGTCAAGAGCCATAACTACGACCGCAGGTCGGGTCCCATTTCCATCGAGTGGTTTTCCGGTGCCAAGACCAACGTCTGCCATAATTGCGTCGACCGTCACCTCGAGCATCGGGCCGACAAGACCGCCATCATCTGGGAGGGTAACGAACCGGGGGAGGACGCCACCATTACCTATCGGGCCCTCCACGAGCAGGTTTGTAGGTTCGCCAACGTCCTTAAGGGCAGGGGAGTCGGCAGGGGCGACCGGGTTTCCATTTATATGCCCATGGTTCCGGAGGCGGCCGTCGCGATGCTTGCCTGCGCCCGAATCGGGGCCGTGCACTCCGTCGTTTTCGGCGGGTTTTCGGCCGAAGCCTTGGCTGATAGAATCGTCGATTCCTCCTGCAAGACCCTTATCAC
>TARA_B100000674_G_scaffold168202_2_pt1 | contig 23174 bp, 14 predicted proteins | sample TARA_B100000674 | Tara Oceans TARA_B100000674 (sample SAMEA2622759) | marine metagenome | biome: marine biome (ENVO:00000447); feature: surface water layer (ENVO:00002042); material: "saline water (ENVO:00002010), including plankton (ENVO:xxxxxxxx)" | depth 5 m
ACCGTACTTGATGAAGTGTTGCAGGTGGTTCTTAGCCAGCCATAGAATCAAGAAAGTAAATGCAAAAATTGCTACTAATTCAAGAGCAATCCAACGAACTTCACGGGATCCTGACTCACCGAATGCCTGCAGTCCTGCAGCATCAAACCATGGCTGTAACCATATTCCAAGGAAGATGGTAATCACGAACATGAAAGCCATACCAATCATGCCAGGTGCTTGCTCAATCATGTTGGAAAGCAGACTGTCTTCCTTGGCCAATTCGCGTTCGACGCGCTTGACATGGTCTGTGGATGAAGACTCTCCCATGCTTTAGACCGAGAGTGAGGGTGGTTTTCTAATCATTGGATGGTCTGGCCCCTACGGGGCCAATGCGAGAGAATAGTGTTCGAGAGTGGCTTCACGCCTCGAAATCCAAGGGAATGTCTCTTGGTTTATCTCGAGTAAATGCAGCACTGGATGCCCTTGGTCGCCCAGATAAGCAGATGGATTGTATCCATGTTGCTGGCTCAAATGGTAAAGGAAGTGCGTGTGCTCAACTCGTTGCTGGCCTAGTTCGGGCGGGCTATCGTGTCGGGCTATTTTCTTCACCACATTTGGTTAGAATAGAAGAAAGAGTTAGAGTCGATGGTAAAGCGATATCAGAAGAGGAATTTGATGATGCACTCCAGCAGGTCAAAAACCTGAATTGTGAACTAACATTTTTCGAAATCACCTATCTTGTTTCATTGATAGCTTGCAGAGATGCTGGCGTTTCAATTATGGTGCTAGAAACCGGGTTGGGCGGGCGCCTAGATGCAACGAAGTCCGCCGATGTGGTGGCTTGTCTAGTAACTTCAGTCAGTCTAGAGCACAGCGATATTTTAGGCGACACTATCGAAAAGGTAGCTAAAGAAAAAGCCGCCATCTGGAGGCCAGGAGTACCCATGCTAATTCGCGACCCTAGAAGCGCAAAAGTCCGAAACGCCATGCGAGATGAAGCGATTAGTGCTAGATTCTATTCACCTGAGGCTTCTACATTCATGGATGAAGCTGCAGATCTAGCAGAAAGGTTGTGCGCTATGATTGGCTATTCATTTGTGCGCAGACCAATCTCGTGGCCTGGGAGAATGCAGTATATCGAAGGTGAACAAAATTACCTTTTGGAAGCCGCACACAACCCAAGTGGAATGCGAAGGGTAATTCCAGAAATTGCTGCAGTGCTGCCTGAAAGGTGGTCGCTATTACTGGGCACTTCTCCACAGCAGGAAATGGATGAGTTCCTAGCACCAATTTTCGCATTGATTGAGAAATACCCTCCACTAGAGATAATCACAACTGAGCCTCAAAACGGTCGATATCCTGGAGTTGTTGAGCCAATCAAGGGCATCCAGCATATCGAAAATCCTGAAATAGCCATCCAGTCATTTACAGAACAGAATGATTTGATTGTAGTAACAGGTTCTCTCTATTTGTGTGGAAATATTCTTTCTTACCTCGGGTTAAATGCCGACATACTTTGATGAATAAGAGCAGGTTGGGGTAGATGATGAAGGACAAGCACCTTGCAATTCGAATCGAGCAATGTCTTGCCCTTGCCAAGGCTAGCAACTGCCCTAGACGAAAGTTCGGAGCCCTACTGGTAGACCCTGACAGAAATGTTGTGCTAATGGATGGATACAATGGTGGTCCACGTGGCGGAGGAGATTTGTGTGGCGGAGATGAGTGCCTCAGAGACACAATGGATGTAAAATCCGGAACTCGAGTCGAAATCGGATGCCATCATGCTGAGATGAATTTGATTTGTAATGCAGCAGCTAACGGAGTACCCACGAAGAATGCGTGGTTACTAGTAACTGGAGAACCCTGTATGATGTGTGCTAAACTGATTCATCACGCCGGCATTGAGCAGGTCATCATCGTCGACGGCGGCTTCGGTGGGGAAAACGGAGTAGGCTATCTTGAAGACCACGGAGTTAAGATAAAACGTACAGATGGGCCCAAAGACCCACGATTTTAGTCGGTGCATTGAAATCACATATGGCTGTCATCGAACCATGCAGAAAATCCCGGTTCTGGTAGCAATCAGTTTGCTACTATTACCCGGGTGCACATATTTGGACGAATACATGGGAGATGATTCATCCGAAGAAACAGTTGAGAACGAGACTATTCTTGGCTGCACAGACCCTGATGCAAAAAATTACAATGAAAGTGCTGAGGAAGACGATGGGTCATGCGAATATGAAGAGCCTGAGCCCGAACCAGAACCCGAACCTGTTCTAGGTTGTACTGATGAGGATGCAATGAATTATGATTCCAATGCCACTCAAGATGACGGTTCTTGCGAATACATGGAAACTATTCCCTGCAACGGTCTTGTTATCTTGTGTCATAGAACCTATGACAAAGTCACGTTCCCTGAAACTCACAATTCATACTCAACCCATGAAGATAACATATACTATCCTGCAAGCAATCACCGTACTGGATTTCAAGCACAGTGGAACGCTGGAATGCGCGCATTTATGCTTGACACACATTACCTCACAACCGCAGACCAAAGCGCATCAAATGTGAGATTTTGCCATGGTGATTCTGATAGAGGATTTAGCCCGTGCACCTACGGAGCTGTTGATCCTTGGAATTGGTTGAGTGCACTAGAATCCGAAATGAATAGCGAGGATAGAGATATTGTCACTCTCCTAATCGAGAATTATGTCGAGCCTGACCACTTGAAGGACATATTCGATGACGTTGGCCTTTCAGAGATGATGTATATACATGAGATGAATGCTGAATGGCCTACACTCATCGAGATGATAAACATGGACAAGCGCCTAGTTGTTTTTTGGGAGCAGTCTAGTGATTCCAACCATCCTTACTTCCATGATTTCCTAACACATAGTTGGACTACAAATTATGCTGATGATGATACCTCATCCATGGATTGTGAAAACTTGAGAGGAGATGTGAATCAGCCGGTATTCCACATGAACAATTGGTTGAAAAATCAAGCAGGGTTATCTGACCCGAATCGTGCTGGTGAAGCAAATGATGTTGATTTCATGGTTGAGCGAGCGATTGAATGTATTGAATTGCATGGAAAGCGACCTACCTTCATCGCTGTAGATTGGTGGGAAGAAGGCGATGTGGTTGAAGCAGTGGAAAGAGTGAATCTGATGGAATTAGATTCTGATTAACCCCAGAATCTACGTGTCCGTGCATACTCAATTTCCGCAATGTGAATAGCTTCTAGAAGAGCATCCTTGTCTCCGCGCTGTACTTTTCTCATCAACCTTTGACAGGTTGCTTCTCCAATGCCGCGACCCATCAATGCAAGAATTGCATCCATGCCTCGATTTGCAACAGCTTGTGCGTTCTTCATCATGCGGTCTCGAGTCTTTTCCTCATCAGATTTGACCCAATCAATCAACTGCTTTTCTAAGCCTTCACGAGCACATGCCAACATCTGTCCACCGCAACTCAAACATTTTTTTGCGTCCGACATTTCAGGGTATCTTGCAACTCTGAATCTGCGGATTGAGTGACAACTTAAGCAACATAATACGGCTCTTTCATTCATCAGCCTACCTTCCAATCTAGCACGGACTTGCTGGTTGTCGAAGTTGGGGAGAAGTAGGTCCTTTTCTGAGCGACTAGATATTCCCAAAGGGCCGATAGCGGTTACTTCTAAACCAATCAATCCAGATTGAATTGCCCGCATTACATCGCTTGCGCCAATGACATCCATTCTCTCGTGGAATAGTTTTGACAGGACTTCATCAAGTACCGGAGTACCTCGGTATTTTTTCAATAGAGCTTGAATGTTGATCTTCCTAGGGTCTACTCCGTGCCGCAGAATTCCGAATATTTTGGCTATCTGTGCAAATCTCCACCTCACTTCTCTAGAGTTAGGCAAAGTTACGGACAGTACTCCTTCCAACGCTTCAGGAGGGGTGTCTTTTAGCCAATCAATAATCTCCCTAGGAGTTACACCTCCTACCTGTAATGAAATCCTGCATGGCTCAACAATTAGCCTGCCCCACTTTCCTGAGCGGGTGCTTGCCATTGCTAACAAATAGTGGCCTATAGCCTCATTAATTCGGTTTCCTTGACATGAATTGATTACAAGCGCTTCATCTCTATCTTCAATTGTAATCAAACGCTCGCTGGGAATCATTCCTGCTGAGTCGAAATGAGTGGCCACAATTTCTGCGAGTATTCCTTTGGCCTCTCCATTCAATGGGTAATCACCCAATTTTGAATCTCCCTTGAGTAATTCTGCAGGGTCAATTTCCACCACTTCTTCATCTTGCATCAAACCCAGGTCGATTGCGAACAATCGGCGTAAGCGCCCTGCTTCTCTTGCAACATCTGCTGGAGTAGGGGGTAATTCTCCTACCCACTGTGGTGCGTGTCCTTGGTCTGAAACTGGAGCAACTAACAATTCGCTTTGTTCGGGGTCTGCGTCTACAACTATCCAGGTTCTTCCTGCCATCACGAATCTTCGTTGTGAGCCATCTTGGTCCTCTCCCCCATCGTTTAGTGACAACACGAATGCTTCGTCCACATTACCTAATTGTTTGCGAGTAACTGCATCTCTGACTTTGTATGATTGTTTATCGGGAATCATCGAAAGGTGTTTGCTAACCCACTCTCTAGTTCTGCCTGAACGGCTAAGCCATCCTTTAGCGAACCTTGGGGGTAAATCAAATGACAATTTTGCCAAATCTTCAGTCGGTTCTTCATCGTGAGCGAGTTTAGGCTGCTCTGGTAATGACTTGTTCAGATGGGCCTGCAATTCTTTCCAAACATCATGTGGCCAGCGGTACCAAGGCACTGTACTGGGGTCATCTACACATCTAATCACCCATCTATCAGCAAGGATGTTGCCTATCGAAATTGTATCTTCTCGAGACCAGCCTTCGAATTGGCAAGCGCCTGAAATCGCTTGGGTTACTGCGTCTATTGGAAGAGCACCATGACTATGAATCATCATCACAATTTGATTGGCTGCAACAGATAATGGCCGGTCTCTCCATTCAACCGCTTCAATCTCTCCAGCAACAGCTTTGCGAGCGATAACTGCGGACTCGAAGATATCGTCACTTTCCCATGACAAAAGATGGCCTCGGCCGATTCCACCTAGGCGGTGGTCTGCTCTACCTACTCTTTGCAACATTCTATCCACCGAGCGAGGGGAACGAATTTGCACTATGTGATTGACACTTCCCACATCGATTCCCAACTCTAGGCTGGAGGTACAAACCAGGCCTTGCAGGTTTCCTGCACGAAGGTCGTTTTCCATTTGTGTTCTAGTTTCTTTTGCTAATGAGCCATGATGTACTCCTATCGACAATTCTGGTGCTATTGAACTCAATCGTTGAGATACGGTTTCTGCACTGTTCCTCGAGTTCACGAAAATCAAACAAGGATGTTCTTTGGAAATAATATCTGCAAGACCTCTTAGTGTGGCGTGAGCCCTTGGAGAAATCGCCAATTCGAGGGAACCGATTTCATCTTCAGGCAGTTGGATGATTGCATCAACTGCTAATTCGGTTGAACGTGGTGCAACTGCGTTAATCGCTTCAGCATCATTTGACAACCATTTAGCAACCTGTTCAGGATTACCCACCGTCGCTGAAAGACCTATCTTCTGAACTCTTCTTCCAATGAAGAGTTCTAATCTTGAAATCCCGATTGAGAGTTGCCATCCTCTCTCTCCGTCTGCCATTTCGTGAACTTCGTCGATTACTACAGCCTGTACGCTTTTGAGTAACTCTCTAAGCCTGGAACCCGTGAACATTAATTGGAAGGTCTCAGGAGTGGTAATCATTACATTTGGCGGATTTCTAACCTGCTTCGTTCTCTCTGATTGGGTGGTGTCTCCATGCCTCAGGCCAAGTCGCAAGCCCACCGCTGAAGTAATTTCATCCAAACGTCGGTCTACGTCGCGATTCAATGCCCGCAAAGGAGTGATGTACAGAATTGACATACCTTGCCACTTTTGCTTCAAGCATCTGTCCAATAGCGGTAGCATTGCTGCCATTGTTTTTCCAGAACCGGTTGGAGCAATGACTAGTCTATCTCCACCCGATGCGATTTCGTCTTGAGTTACCTCTTGAACAGGAGTTGGGGACCATTTCCTCTCCTCAAGAGCCTTCTGAAGGCTCTCGTCGAGTTTGGAGAATACACCCTCGGCCATGTTTGCTGGGCGATGTCACTGGTTCAAGAGGGCAACGATTTGAAAGATCAATAATCATCGTCGTAATCGTCGTCTTCATCCTCTTCCTCATCATCATCTTCCCAGTCTTCTTCCTCTTCCCATTCATCTTCGTAGATGGAATCTTCACCATGGTTAATCGCCGTTCTATTAGCGGTTATTCCAATGGCAACTAGAACGATAATCGATAGAATTGAGAAAAGCCAAATCAATGGTTGCTCACGAATCGAGTCAAACCATCCCATGTAAGAGACATAGACAATCTCAACCTTGTGCTCTGCAGAGTTGTCTTCATCGTTGACTTCAACGATTAGATTGTCAGGGTCCACGACCACTTTAATGCGGTCTACTCCTTCTCTTGCTTCCCACCTAACGGATACTGGAATCTCCTGATTTGCATCGATTCTGTTCAATGATACTGTATCGAAAGGAACGATGGAGTCTCCTGCATAGAATGCGACTCTGAATCCTGCATTCTCTTCTCCTCCAACGTTCAAGACATATGCTGTAATCTCAATCTCTTGTCCTGGAGCGACGTGATCATCGGATAACTCCATTGAACCAATCTTCAATTGAGCACCAACTGCACCTAGGCGTACCCATTGTCGCTCAAAGTCTGTGTCATCGGCTGCAACTTCAGCAATCGGACTAGCTTCAGAATTAGATACTACAGGGAACTCATTTCCTGCGGAATCGTACCCTGTAAGGTAGAATCCTACCCAGTCACCCTCTCTTAGAGAGATTCGACCGCCATCGGTCAGATCAACAGTGCCGGTCCAAATCACACTCTGTCCGTCTTGTTGCATTCCCAACTTGGACTGACCTGCTCCGAGTGTAAGAGTACGGCTGGAATCGCGCATTACCCAATGAACTACTTGCTCTGAACCTGTCAAGTCAGCGTCTTCAGTCCCATGGAATTCAACTGGAACCTTGGTCAAATCAGTATCTGCCGAAATATCGATGATGTTCAATGGGGCAGTCCTACTTACCACTCGCGGAGCAGTATCATCCACTACCACTCTAAGTGTGGTTGAAACGGTTTGGCCGGTCATATCTTCTCCAGCGCCAGGAATACCACCAATCGAGATTAAGCAAGTTCTAGTTGGTGAAGACTTCAATGATTCCGCATGAGATAGTGGAACTTCGACGGAATACGATCCATCATCTGCGATTGAACCATCAGACCATATACTCTCACCGTCGAAGACTTCGATTACGATGGATTCATCGTTTGGAGCAGGGACATTGCTGCCTTCATAGACGACCCTGCCAGTAAATTCTAGGCGGTCATCATTTCTTACTCTGCTTCCATCCGCTACGATTCCTGTTCGCGGTTCGCTGATATCTTCCACCAAGAATGATGCTGCATCGAGTACCAAATCATTCTCTACAGTGAATGTGTGCTCAGAGATGATGTGGCGTGTCGGGAACTCGGAGCCTCGTTCCTTGTATTCAAGAGCCAGGTCAGAAATGTCCTCGTCTGGCCAATCCCATCCGACGGTGAAATCAAAGTCGATTAGAATCAAAGGCATTCCTGATTCGTTTGTTGTTTGAACCATATTAGATGATGTTGCCAGAGTAATATATTCTGAGCTACTTGCAAACATATCGGTAACACCATAGTATGAGATTCTCTGTTGGTCAACTTCACTATCAGGTCCTTCAAAGTCGAATATTAAATCGATATATTCGAAATCAATAGCTGTATTAGCATCAATTAATCCTAGAGAAATCGTTTGTTCTTTGCCAGCGAAAATTGGTGCACCGTCATTGTGACCTAGCCAATCAAGTCCTGTGAATATGGCAGAGGAGTCCTTTCTTGTTCTGAAGGTTGCATCATCTACATCAAATCCGGGGCCGCTCTCCCAAGTGTAAGCTTGGTCATCGATAACTGTCGAGTAGTGAAGAGGATTACCGGCTCTATCTCCGCCATCCCAGTAATAGGAGACTCGGCCCATGTTAGGGTTCCTTGAGTGGTCGATGGTCGTAGAGAACATCTTGTAGTCTGCTTCGGTTTGGTTTGTTACAATCTTGTGAGCATACTCACTAGGGTCTGCTTCACCGTTCCTGTTCAGGTCGTGGTCGGCCTCTACCCAATAATAGAGAGTCAATTCAGTTGGGTCTCCGACTGCATCTGATACAGCAATGGTAACCTTTTGTCCTTCGTCTGCTGCCTCGTAAGCATCCTCTTCAGGATAAGTTATCAATGCCTCTGGATGTGTAGCATCAACCTTGTAAGTTCTAAACCAATCAGAGTTTGAGTCAAGAACCATGGTTGCATCTCTTTCATTGTAGGTCTGAACCTCATATGTCAGCCCACTTTCCACATCGATATCCGGCATTTGGATTGAGATGAAGAATGAGCCGTTAACGTTTGAAGTATCTCTCCAGTCAGCATGTACGAAGCCATTCTGAGCAATTCTAACATCGAAAGCGCTGTCCTTAGGAGCATCGGTAGAATCTGCAAACCACATTGCACCTTGGAAGTGCAAAGTTTCACCTGCTGCAACCCAACTTCCATCTTCAACATCGGTAGAGGTTACCTCTCCATCATTGTCTCTAACATTCAGCCAGCCAAGTCCGAAGGAATTGTTCACCCTCAGTCCTGTATCGCTTGATAACGGCGTCGGAGAGAATCCTGCACTACCGGTTGTATCAATACAACTGGTCACAAATCGGACATTCTCTTGGTCAGGGAAATTAGATGTTACATAGAATAACCAATGTATTTCCAAAATTCCATTGTTCAGATAAGACCATGATGATTGGTCGATTTCAACCCAGTCATCAGGATCATTAGGGGACGGGAAGATATCCCCGTCTTGCCATTCTAGCGTAGGTGCACTAGAAGCAGGAGAGGCAAGGAAAGATAGCGATGCAGACTGAATGTAGTTATTTGCCCCATCACCGACAATGTGTCTAGTGACGACCTCGTATGGTTCATTTCTCTCGTGCAAAATTTCTCCGTCTGGAATCGTGATATCCAAGTTAACTGTGTTAATCGAATAGGTCACACTGAACCTTTCCAAAACCACTGTTCCAGCAGACTGTGAACTGACATAAATAGGGATCACTACATTGCCTGCTCCAGTATCGGGAATTAGGTCATTGAATGCCTTGACAAATGCTGTGCCGCCACGAGTTGTCGTTCCTAGCAACACGCCCTGACTTGTCCATTCCTTGCTACCGTCTCCGCCGATATCGATTCCAACTTGTTCTGGAGCATTGGTGTGTAGCGCTATCTGTAAGTCATCCAGAGTAGGAGTGTTTGTTCCTGTAGATGTGAATCTGACATAGATGTAGATGTAGCCACTGGTCATTGAAACTGTCTTTGAATCGCCGCTGAATCCGAAAACCTTGGTCGATGTGTCTTGGAATTCTACTTGCAATCCAGTACCGGAGGGGGTTGTAGCGTTCCACCATGCTGTAATTGCTACCGGTGCGTTTCCGGAATAGTAGTTTGAGCGAATCTGGAAGTATCCGCTAGTTTGGTAGCTAGTCGAATAAGTCAAAGATACGAAATCCAATACGGGTGTCTCGCTAGAAGTTCCGTTGAGGTATGCCTTCCAAACGATACTCGAACCTGGATTTGTGAAAGTGAGTTTCTGATTGTATATTCCACTAATCCAAGTTGTACCACCGTCATTTGATACTTGCAATCTTATGCTTGTGTTAGTAGGTATGTAACCGACTAATGCTGAAACTGTGATTTCAGTTATCTGCCTAGACAAGGAAGTTGTTGTGCTGGTAACAACCGATGAAGAGGAGGAAACCGTTCGATGATCGTAGACCGCACCGGTTCCTTGGCGCTGAATTTTGTTAGTTGTTGATGAACAGTATGAACTGTAATGGCATTGGTATCCGAATGTATTGTCACCCAGTTGGTCCATTCCATAGTGGCCACCTCCTGAAATCTTAATTTTGCCCATTCCTTCTACGAAAATTCCATTCATAGAGAAGTGATTGTGATATCCTTCACTTCGGTAATATTCGTTTGTAACGATTTTTGGTAGGTCTACAATAAGTCCACTCGGTTGTGTGCTCGTAGAACCCATTTGTTCTCTAGAACCAAGTAGCCAACTTCCGTTGACTGAGGTTGGAGAACTCGGGTTAACCTCGTACAGATACCTGTTGTAATTTGGATATACTGCTTCATACATCAAAACGAACATTCGTCCTGTATCTTCATCCACATCTACACCCATTGGGTAATAATTTCCTGAATAAGAATAGGTTCCTTGGCAAGTCCATGAACCAGTGGACGAAACAGACCACTTGACTAAGATACGATAGCTGTAAGATACCGTCCAAACATTTCCATTACCGTCGCTAGTTGCATCGTAGGTAGAGTACAATGGAGTGGAATAGGAACATGACCCTGCGCTAACACTGGACGTTCCTATGTAAGACCCAGTAGTAGAGTTGTATCGCTTGACTATTGGTGTAGTGTAGACCGATGTTGATGAATAAGTTGCAGAGTGATATTCATCTTCATGAGCGATAATAAAGCCACGGTAGTTGGATGTTGAAGAGGTCAGCGAGAATGAGGTTAGAGATTTAGTTGAACCAATGAATCCTTGGTCTCCATTTGCTGCAAATCCTCCAGTGTTGTTAATCGTACCAGTTGATGTAGCCTCTGCTGAACGGTCCATTCCATTGACATTATTTGTCGGATTGCCAACCAACTGAACTTGCCCGTTTCCAACTTCAAGGTTATATCGGGAACCATAAGCAAAGCCTGGCGGAGTACCACTCCATTGACCTGTACCCGCACCACCGAAATCAGAATTAGTGGTCATGTTACCCCACATGGTTGAGGAAGGCTCTCCTGCAATGTCAAACGTCGCCGAGGAAACCTCAGCACCGTACGGGAATGTTAGGTTTCCAGCGAAACCATCCCCTGTTCCCGTGAAGGTGTGAGTGTAAGATGTAGAACCATCTTGGAATTGGGTTTCGGTAACATCTGCTAATGCCATTGGAGACAATACAGAAATTACGAATAATGCAGTTAAGAACAGTGATTTTCTCATAGTTAACCCGCCTTTTCGCCCTGTGGGCCTTCGGCCCACGCGATTGCATACCATTTCAACTATACTCCGTCAAGTCACTTTCGCAAATAGCAAAAATCGAATAAGAAGCCTGACTTTCGCCAAACAGGCGAGACACATGGGATGGTGGGAAAACCAGCACGGAAATCAACTCAGAATTTCAGGTACTGCAACATTTGCATTCGGCTTACTGACAACCATGTCGGCTGCACAATTGATGTTTTTACAAGACAATGCTGACTTCGCAGAATATACCGGTATCGCAATTGTTCTAATCGTTATTGGAGCCATAGGGCTTGCAGTGTCGGCTCCTGCGTTCATTAATTTGAGTGCCAGAGCCAAGACACTAGAGACAATCAAGACAATCAAGTCAACTTCTGAGCTGCGAAAGATGAAGCCAGATGGTGATGAAGCCGCACGCATCCTAGGCGGTGGCCATCAAGAAGCATGGAATGCATTCCTTCAAGAGAAGGGATTGAAGAAGCGCTGATTACTGGGTAGTTGTAATGGGCGAGTACAATCCAACGCGCACTCTCGTCCGTGAACTTGCTTTAGCGGCGGGAATGATAACACTCCTAGTCCTTGCTATGTGGGCGCATACCGGTTCAATGCCTCCATTAGTTGTGGTTGAATCTAACTCGATGCAACACGATTCGAACGGTGAAATCGGGACGATAGACGCAGGAGATTTGATCCTAGTACATTCACCAGAGGATAATCGAATCATCACTTTCGCAGAAGCAACTGACCCAAAATCAGACTACTACGGCTATGAGTCTCTCGGAATGGAAGGGGACGTAATCATTTACGAACGAAATGGAGAGAGCGATAGTACACCGATTATTCACCGCGCACTATTCGAAATTTCAATCGGTGAGTACGTGCCTGCAGAAAATCAAGATGGTTGTGAAGGCGGTGTGTTCTGGAATGGCCTCTGTATCACATCGTGGTCTGTACCCGGCTCTGACCAAGTGAATGTCAAAGAAATCAACCTAATTTTCGATGGAGTGAACACTGGGAAGTATTCCTGTGGCGGCATTGCTGCACAACATGGCTCCGAGTGGTTTAGCGTCGAGAATTATACTCCTATGAATCCTGGCTATATCACCTTAGGAGACAATAATGATTGCAATGATGACCAAGGCGTGTTTGAATTTGCTCAAGGCCTATCTTCAATTCACAGCGGCATGATTAGACCTGTTCAAGAAGATTGGGTCATCGGTATTTCGGGCGCTGAAATCCCTTGGTTGGGAACTGTCAAATTGATGGTTAGTGGAGGAGATTCTCCCGGTGTAAGTCAAGTGCCGGGGCTATCATTTGTATTCCTAATTGCATTTGTAGGGGTAGTTCTGGCAGCTCCTGCTGTAATTGAACCTCTAATCAATAGAATTCTGCGCAACTCACCTGAAGCAATCGAGGCCGAGAGGGAGAACGCAATTGCGATGATTTATTCCTCTGAAGAAGAATAACTGAATTTCTCACCCGCGAGTTTGTAATCTGCACTGTCCAATCTAAATTCAACATATCTGACTTCATCACTAATGTCGGAAAGATTGGCTTGGTCTAATAATTTCTCAACTCGGTCTCTAGTACGCTTTAGACTTGACAACCTTTGTTGCCTAGTCTTTGGAATGCTTGATTCCCCACGAATTTCCTTTAACCAAGTTTCGAGCAAATTAGACGCCCAGTCAGGAGATTGAGCAACTCTAGGTGCCAAAAGAATATCATTGGAGCGATGTCTTATCCTAACGAAACCATCAGACATCCTGCGAGTCTGAATTGAGTTCGGCTGCCATTGGCTTTGGCGAATAATTAGTGAATCTTCTTCAATAATTTCTCCACCTTCAGTGGACAAATCCATGATTGCGACTCTGTCGGGAAGGCGAAGCAGTAACTGGACAAAATCATCATCCTGCGCCCATACGGTAATCTCTACTGGATCTTCTCCAAGAGTCTCGGCAATCCATGATTTCACTTCATGCCCCACTGCGTCCATGATGGTGCCAGCGCGACGCCCTTCAAGAACTAAACGACACGGGGTTGAAGTGTGAGTCCTCAGTGGGCGGTGTATGGCAAGCGGTTTCCTGTCGGTTCAATTCGGCTGGACTGAGGTGTTCCTGCTTGTTCTAGCGTGGTATCTATTGCTCAGATACTGGGAAAATAGCGGCAAGCTGGATGAGTGGAATGCTTCGAGGATTTTCTTCGGGATGGTCTTGATGGTTCGAACATCGAAGGGCAAAAAATCTCTCGAGAAGGTCTCCAAACCTCGTAAATTTTGGCGAGCATACGGAGAGTTATCTCTTTGGGTCTGCTGGGGTGCAATGTTTTTTGTTGCACTTGGAATTATTCTCGCAATCGTTTCTCTAATCATGATGGGCAATCAACAAGAGGCAAGGCCGGTTTCAGAATTAGTCGCAATACCTGGCTTGAGCCCGATTATTCCTCTGGGTTGGGGAGTTATTGCCTTCGTGGTGTGTCTAGTAATACATGAATTCGGACACGGCATTCAAGCAAGGGCACACGGCATGCGTGTACGTAATTTCGGATTACTGATGGCTGGCCCGCTACCTTTGGGAGCATTTGCTGAACCAGAATACACTGAGATTGTCAATTCTCCAAGACGAGAAAGACAGAGAATGTTCGCTGCTGGCCCAGCAACAAATATCTTTGCAGCCTTCATTCTAATAGTACTGCTAGGGCAAGTAGCAGGTCAATTCTCAGCAGCGGACCCCGGTGTACACTCTAGTCAAATCATCGTAGATTCGGGAGCGGATGAAGCTGGATTAGAAGCGTGGGATGTTATCACTTCGATTAACGGAAGTGACATTCAAGACTCAAACGATTTCGCTGACGTGATGGATGGATTATCTGCGGGACAAATCGTACCCATGGAAGTGGTGCGCTACAGAAATGGAACCACGGAAACTCTGATGGTTAATCTGACTGACAAATACGATTATTACCTCGAACTTGGAGTTGATGAAGAATCACTCAAGGCCATGGATATCGAACAAGGTGATGCTTTCTTAGGAGTGCAAAATCTTGCAGGAGGCACTGCAGGAGTGGACCGTCTTGCAGGATGGGCGCATCCTGATTTCGAGACCAGCGCTGTAGGCTACCTAATCAGTGTTCCAATAAATGTGGGGCAACTTCTGATTACGCCGTTCGAATACCAAGGAGTAGCTATCCATCCTGCTCAAGAAGAAATGCTCGATTCAGGCGATGGTTGGCTTGCATCGACCATTGGATTGAGTGGTTTGTTATTCTTGGTCAATCTACTCTTCTGGCTGATTTGGGTCAATATCCTACTTGGCTTAACCAATCTGTTCCCAATGATTCCTTTCGATGGAGGACATTTGTTCAAGGATATCGTTCATGGAATAATGACTGGAATTAGAAATCTCGGTAAGAAAACTGGACTGTACAAGGTTCATCCACTCTGGGTTGAACATGTAACTAGGAAAGCATCATCACTATCTTCGATGCTATTGCTAATTGTCTTGGTTCTACTCATCGGTGCACCATATCTGTGATTCGCAACTGAGATGGTTCTGAATCTTCAACTGTGCCTTGTTCTACTGCCTTTATTCTCTTGTCAAGAGATTCTAGAGAGGCACCAGACTCTCTTCTGCAAACCAGTGCCAAGAATTTGTGCAATGGCATTCCTTTCTCCCAATCTAGGAACGGTTTACCGTTTCGCGTCAATGGTAGGGCGGGAATTCTTCTGGTCAGCATTCCTAATCTGCCGCTCAGGCGTCCAACCTCGACTCTGAATATACGCCATGAGTCTCCTCGGACGCCTTTCAATCTGTAAGCGTACAATGGCATCAATTCACAGCGTTTGCCTTCGTAAATCATAGCTTGATATTGGTCCCATGTTCTTCCCGACAAGTATAGCTTAGACTTCTTGGAAGTTTTTACTTCAATAGGGAAGCAGAGGTCACCTCTCAAAGCGAGTAAATCCCCGCTACCTTCCATTCCAGAACCCGCTGCTCTAACTACTAAGAACGGTCTTTCGATTACTTGTCTGGCCCTTGCCTTAGCAACAGGGTCGCATGATCTAGTAACTGCATCTACTCCTTTTGGTATACCTGCGAGAACTGCTCGGAGTTCTCTCTCATACTGTCCTGCCACGATAGTGAATCGATGTCAAGTGCTTTTGATGATATCGCTGTTTACGCGTCATATTGAAGCGTGATAGACACTAGGACAGCATGTGCGCCGAATAGCGGTCAGGACGGATGATTTCCGACTTTCATTCCACTTAATGCGGGAGTTGAAGAGAAGGAAATGTGACTTCGTAATGCTGTCATCTGGCGAAAAATGGGATGGAGTTCTGCTAACATCACCTGAAGAAGTTCAAGATGGTGAGATTCCAGCAACTGAAGAAACACTGGAAATATCTGTTGAAAGAGCAATTCAAGCATCAAGGGGCTTGGATTCCGCTGTACAGCTAGTCTTCGGCGTAGACCCGGGCCCTCGACCTGGAATCGCTTGGCTGGCCGATGGAATTGTTGTCGGTAGCGCTCAACTCGAGCAAATCGATAGTGTAGCAGACCATATCGTTGGCCTGTCTTTGGCGGTTGAACACAAGAGAATGTGTGTCAAAGTAGGGGATGGTGCACCTCTAATCCGTGATAGAATCATCAATCAATTGATTCTCAGAGGCATTGAAACTTTGGAAGTAAATGAGTATCGAACCAGTCAAGGTTCACGAATCAAAACCCACTTGCATGCAGCGACAAGAATCGCACTCATGGGAGGATCCAGAGTGCATCACATCAGGGAATTGAATCCCACTGAAGGAGATTTGAAAGAGATACAGAGGCAATCCCGAATAATGAGTTCAGGGAACTTGACAATCTCTACCGAACTCGCTAGACGAGTCGCCTGTGGCGAATTATCTATGGAAGATGCCATCAAGAGAGCCTGACACGATATCTCTCTCTGCCCTTAGAATAGAGAGTGATAACTCCGCTTGAAGAGACGCAAATTGCGATTGAGTCCGCTAACTGACTGATTGCTCTAGCAGCAAGATGTCTTCCTCCTTCCCCTGGTTTCGGATTAATTCCTGCAGGAACTTGCACGTACCTTCCCGCATCGCTTGCTATACCTTTTGCGTTGAACAAAATGGCGCCATCCAACCATGCAAATTCAGCCAACGTCTCGTGATTATTCTGAACGGACACACTCTTCTTAGCGTCAGAATGACCCTTGAATGGATTGAGAACTAATGCGGTAGTATATCTTCTAAGTTTAGGAACTGACCCGATTGCAAACAGTGCACCAACGGCATGCCCTTCACGGCCACGGCTGCCAATATGCCTAGCCAATTCCATCAATCTGGCAAGAACCTCAATGTCGATGTCATGCTCGTTCGCCATTATTGCTAACTTGTTAGAAGCTAAAGTGCTAGCCTCAATCACAATCACTCCGTCCATAGGTTCTCCCATTATTGCTAGAATCCTATCACTTGATTTGAATCGTCCTTCACCAAGACCTTGCAAGATAATGTCGTGAAGACTGTTCAAAACCGATAGGCCTTGAGATGACAAGGAATCTTCGAGAACTTCTACCTCAAAGCCCAATTCTTTGAGATTATCACTAACCTTGGAGGATGATGTAAGAGTGACTAATCTCATCTTCTTGGGAAGGATTTCTCTTATTCTCTTAACAGTTCTAGAATTGTTAGAAAGAAGGACCGCTGCAGAAAAATTAGAACGGTCATTCTCGATTGCCGAAGCTACCAAATTTGGCAGGTCGACCATCTAATCACCTCATTCCATTGTGGTATCGATTCCCGGAAGCAAATCGTTAGATTCACGGTACACAGTACGCATGTTGTTGATGAAATTTCTTTCTTTGACAACGATGTTGTACTCTTTGATTCCTGGGTCTTCTTCGCCATCCATGATTCCAAGTAAGGTTTCAAGAGTCAAACGAGCACCCTCACGGTGAGGATAAGCAAAAACCCCCATCGATAACGGTGGAGCCATTACCACGCTGACATCCTTCATCCCCTTGAGCGTATCAAACAAGTGATGGTATGTTTGAGGAAGTAATTCTCTTCTGGTTTCATCCTGGTTTGGTCTACGGCAATCTGGACTTACTACGTGTATAATGTGCTTGAAGCGCTCCTTGAGATTGAATGAGTTTGAGACTACATTTGTTGTAACTGGGCAAGGTGGTAGATTCAACTTCCTCTGTTCTACTCGTACTGCGGTACAAAAATCTCGAAGTTCATCTCCTGCAGCCTTGTGGATTTGAGCGTCTAAACCCTCTCTTCCAGATAGACGATTGTTTGCAGGAGTGATTACTACATCGGCTTCCTGTAAATGGAGTTCTCCACCTATGACTCGAACGACTCCCCATCGACAAGTTCGCGCCATGTACAACTCGACCATGATTTGAGCAGGGGGGGCCGTCCTTCATATACGCATTGTAGAAAATGGCCCAAAAAGGCTATTTTTCACTCATACAAGCAATCGAAGTGACTTTGAGTAATCATCCCACCCGCGTTACATGTCCCCCACTCGGAAAGCGCTTTTTTTAGTCGCGCTTTTCGTTTTAAGTACGATTCATTTGCCAAATCCTGAGGCTCCTGTAACCGAAATTGAGGATGACATTTTCCAAGGATTCACTGTTGCTAATGACATCTGGAATGAAACACCACTAAATCCTGTAGCAGTACCTAATGGTTTCAATCTTACAACAGCGATTGACTACAGTGATGTTGCAGTATTAATCAACAACAAATCTGAGGCTAGTCGAACGATTGGGTGGGCTTTCGTTACAGCACGAAACATCAGCGCAGATAGAGTTTTCATATTCGATAACTCATCAAATCCTACTGGTGAAACAATCAATCGAAACCAGTTCAATACTTATTTCCTAGACCCGTTCAAAGCTATGCTCTCAAGTTACAACGGCACAGATATCAATTATCTCGTAACAACCAAAGGTATACCATTGCGAATCAATGGAGGCAACAATAAGGCTTCTTTTGACCAAGAGATCGCTCTAGCAGGTGGCACATATGACTCTGATATCGGTGCTGATTGGTGGAATACTCATGATTACGGTCCTCTTGCAGGAAAACAAATGAAAGATTTCACTAGAGACGAGTACGGGTTTTTCTTGGTAACAAGATTGACAGGATATACTGTTGATACGGCACTAGAGTTAATTGAGAAGGCGAACAACTCCTACGGCTCAAGAGGTATGCACGTCTTGGATTTAGCAACCAATCGAAATGACACGGGTTACAAATTTTGGAATGATGATTTATATGTTGCAAATAGTACTCTAAACGGTACAATGAATCTCCCTGTTTACTTTGATGAGGAAACCGAATTTGTGACAAACATGTCCAATGTTATAGGGTACGCATCATGGGGGAGCAATGACGGTAATTGGAATAAGAACTACCTTGCAAATGGTGGTTTTGACACGCTAGATTCTGCGTGGAATAGTGGCTCGAGGTATTGGAATCTATCTGGACCAACAGTTTCTGCGGGGGATGAATTCAATTGGTCATATCAAACGGGAACCAAGCAAGGTGGGAATGGAGCATTTGAGGCTTCAATTTCATCTCAATGTGACCAAGAATCAGGATATCTGCTACCTGGAATCTATTCCGAATATTTCGACAATGAAGGAATCAGTTTCAACGCTGCTTCAATGCCCACACTCATCGATAGAGTTCCTGACCATGTCAGATTGGAAAGCGACCTTGCTTATTCATCATCTGGTAGCCCATACCCCGGCTTAGATGACCGTTTCAAGCATAATTGGGGGGCTAGATTCAGTGGATTAATCGATATTCCAGAATCTGGCAATTGGACATTTTATCTCAATACTGACGATGGTTCCGAATTATGGATTAACGATGTTAGTGCCATTCAAAATTATGGTATGCACGGAATGAGAGAGTACTCATCCACATTGAATCTGAGTGAAGGTTATCATGACTTCAGAATCGAATTTTTCCAAGGTGGCGGCCCACATGGATTGAGATTCTCATGGGAAGGGCCCAATGTAAGTAAGACCACAATCCCGCCCTCGGCCTTCTTCGTTTCTGGGGATTATGTGCCACAATCTGAAAACTTAATCCACAGATGGGATTTTGAAGAAGGAAATGGGATGCAAGCTAATGACAGCATTGCCAATGATACTGATTTCACCCTGTATGGGATGAACTCTTCCAACTGGAAAAATTGTATTGATGGAAACTGTTTGTGGTTTGATGGTTCTGACGATTATGCTAAGGTCAATGTTGATGATTGGCTAGGTAATTTCACAATCAGTCAATGGGTTTGGGCTAATACAACGAACCAATCAAACTATGCCTCTACCTTCGCAATAGATGATAATGCAGGCTCAAATCAATCATTCCAACACATGATTTCTGGTGGCGAATGGAAACTTCACAATAACCAAACCAAGTCATTTGGCGATGTTATTCCACAAAAATGGAGCAACCTAGTAACCGTGTTTGAAGCTGGTGAAACCAGGCAATACATGGATGGAGTTCTGGTTAATTCAAACTACTACCCTAACGGTTCTGTCAACAATTTTGATCTGTACAAAATTGGAGTCAACAGGGCTGGAAACTCGCACTTTGAAGGAATGATTGACAATCTAATGATTTGGGACACAGCCCTCACTAATAGCTCAATCACAGTCCTAAATCGGAACATAATCAACAATTGTACAGCCTATTCTGGAAATGGGCAAGATGTTGCATATCTTGAAACAACTCACGACATTCCAACCAATTTCACGAACCATGCTTGGGTTGTCTACACTCATGGGAAGAGAAGTGGGGACGTATTCGGAGAATATGAGCTCCAAGTTACCTCTTACGATTCAAATGGAGTTGAACTAACTTACAATGAATCTTCCAAACAAGATTACACAGCATCTTGGAATTCAGTTACTATGAGATTCAGACCGCATGAAAATGCCACCTCTCTGAAGATTCGTATTTCCCTTGATATTGTCCCTACATCAACCGAGGGTTCTCTGTTCGTTGATTCCACAGTGTTGCGAGTTATTCGACCACACATGGAATGGGTTAACGGTTCGATTGTTGAAACTGCAGTTAGCACCGGCGCTCGCTCCTTCAATTGGGGAACAACATATGGACAATCTCTAGTTGCAGATATCCTAGAAGACGGGGCTAGCGGAATCAAAGGATATGTGTATGAGCCATACCTAACCGCTGTATCATCTCCTAGCGTGCTGCTTTCATCTTATGCAAGCGGGTTCAATCTGGCAGAATCATACGCAGCTGCTAACACGATGATTAGTTGGATGGGTGTCGTTGTTGGCGACCCTAAGATGAGCCCTTATGCAGACATCGTTCACGATATCGAAATAATCGATGTAAGGGTTGTTGAAAACGTAACTAAGAACGAGAGTTTTGAAATTGAAATCGCTGTTCAGAATTTGGGACCGGGTGCTGCGATTGGTAACCTGAAAGTTATTGATAAACTGGGTAGTCTAATATTAGTCAATCATAGTTTAGCGATGCCAAATGGCTCTGAAATCGGTAGCAGGCAAATCATCAAGCTACAATTGAATACTTCCCGAGAAGGCTGGAATAACCTAGCGATTCGCTGGGATGCTGCTTCAATTCTAAACCCTGAGAGAAATATTGACAACAATGTGTTCGACTATACATTATGGGTTAATAGCGCCCCTGTTATTGAAGATATATTCTGTGATTCATCACAATACAGTAGAGGAGACAGATTCGTTTGTAGTATCGAAGCTAGCGACGATAGTGGAGTACATTCTACTGATATCGCATGGCGAATAACCAACGGAAACAATAGCACTGAATGGACGTGGAAGGGTACTGGTAGTCAAGATGGGTACCTATGGTGGACTACGATTGACCTGCCTTCTGATGTTGAACTAGGAATGCTTGACATTATGGCGAATTCGACTGATGAGTCCAACATTTCTACCGTATCGATTGCCTATGGAATAGCGCTAATCACCGACGCTCCAGCGTTCTGGTTTGGAGTTCACATTTCTGGAGTTGATGACCCTGAATGGGGTGGAGCCTCAGTTCTAACCTCCTATCCGAATACGGGGGTGTTGCGAGGGCATGTCCTGACTCTCAAGGCATGTGTACTGGATACTGACCATGACTTATCCACTCAAGCGCCAATCATTTCCTCGACTCGCGGGCAAATCGATGGGCTTACTCACGTCGCTGGAAGCAATGCAAACCAGCATTGCTACATCGCCTCATTCACCCTTTCAACTGAGACAAGTCTGGAATCCTTCAAGATCGAATTGAGAGACCACAATGGCGATTTTATGACCAGAAGAACGATTCAGATTTCAGACCAGCCACCTGAAGCTGAGATATTGATTGTTGATGGTACGGATACTGAAGTTGCAAATGTCTTAGGCGGTGGTGATGAATTCATCAAGGTCGTAGTTACTGACTACGATGATTCAATTGACGGAGTCTATGGCGACTTAACTATCAAATGGCCAGGTCAAACTTCTTACTCACTTCCTGTAGAGTTTAATGATGGTATAGCACTGATTCCGCTTTCTACTATGGAGAGCATTGAGAACGGCGACCTCCTAATCACTGCAAACATTACCGGCGCTAATGGAGCAAGTAATTCAGCACAATTCCTCACACCAATCGTTCTGAGCCCTCCCGAAATCTTGAGTATTGATTTATGCCAGGATGGCGAAGAGATTGACCGACTAATGTTTGGTCAAACAGCGGATGCTGTCGTTCGAGTTCGCTCTTCTCGACAGGTCGGTGATGTGACCGCTAGCTTAGAGCAATTAGGTTGGATAGTTGCCGCTCCATCACAGGCTGCAGCGGATTGTGGAAACGACCTCGCAGAACAAGATGCTGCATACCATTTCAGAATACAATTAGATTCGTCCTTCGTCCCTGGAGATGGCTCACTCGGAATTAGAGTCGTCGATATCGATGAAATTGCTTCTGTTTCTCATCTAAGTTTCGAGTTCTTACACTCTCCACCTCAAATCCAAGTTACTCATCCAACGAATGTTTCACACGCATCCCTGCTGGAGATATTGCTCGAAATGGAAGATGCTGATGGAATAGATGCTGAATGTAGAATTGAATATCTACAAGATGAAGAAGTAATCTATTCAAAGTCTGAATCTGCTGTAACAGATTTAGACGGTACTGGTTTCTGGTCGAGTTCATGGCTACTACCATACGAATTGAATGGGAATATCACTGTGGAGATTGGTTGCGAAGATTGGAGTGGTAACAAAGTAAACTATTCCGCAACGATACTAATCGATTCGGCTGAAGAATGCACTGATTGTGAAAAGATTGAGCAAGAAACTGAAGACAGTTCAGAATCACTGGCATTCCCTATTGCAGTCGGCTTTGTGGTTTTACTACTGCTGGCCCTACTCATTACAACTCGCGTGCGCGCACGCGAGGCAGAAGAAACTGGAGAGACTTGGCAGAACGAGGAAATCGAGCCTCAGCGTGACGAAAGAATACCAGAAGGGTGGACTCTTGAAGAGTTCCTAGCTTGGCTCGATGGACCAATGCCTGAAGAATGGGAAGCAGAACAATGGGAAATGTACAGAGATAGTTTAGAAGATCTCAGATAATCCCGTTTGTTATATTTTCACCTCTATCAGAACCTCTGCAAAAATGATACCTTGGAAATGGTGTTTTCCGAATACATTCTAAACGCTTCACTGCTCTAAAGTGGTACCTGAAAAGGCCTACTGCGGACAATATGTAGCGCAGTATAGCGGTTTGACGGGGGAAATATTATAACCTTCACAGTACCGTATACGGCACGAGGTATAACCTATGGGTGAAAAGAAGTACTTCGTCCTCATGAAGGGCGGAAAAGACACAAGCCAAGTATTTGCAAGCCGACAACCAC
>TARA_B100000674_G_scaffold67141_2_pt1 | contig 23101 bp, 11 predicted proteins | sample TARA_B100000674 | Tara Oceans TARA_B100000674 (sample SAMEA2622759) | marine metagenome | biome: marine biome (ENVO:00000447); feature: surface water layer (ENVO:00002042); material: "saline water (ENVO:00002010), including plankton (ENVO:xxxxxxxx)" | depth 5 m
GGACTGAGATTACAGCCGAAACGGTTGTAGACATTTCGCATGAAAGTTTAATGCGGGTATGGCGTCGTTTGTCACGGTGGGTAGAGGAAGAATCGCAGAATGCGCGGGTTTACACCCGACTCTCCGAAACAGCATCCCTTTATCATCGTGACCTTGCCGGCGTCTATCGTGATCCGGATTTGGCGATTGCTCTGTCGTGGCGGGAACAGGCTCAGCCTAACAGTGCCTGGGCGAGGCGGTATCGTGAGGGGTTCACCGAAGCGATTAAATTTCTCGAGGAAAGTTATGAGACGACACACGCGGAGGAGATTGCAAAAGAAGAATCTCGGAAGCGTGAACTGGAACAGGCAAAGCTTGTTGCAAGTCTACAAGCTCGTGCGAAGAAACGGCTAAGTGTTTTGCTTGGCTGTATTGCGATTGCCTTGGTTGCTTCGGTGATCATGTATGTAGATTCACTTGAGCAACGGGAGGTTGCGGTTGAGAGTAGGGCAGAAGCGGAGAAGAGTGCTGCTGAATCGCAACGTTTAGCCAAGGAAGCAGCCGCTAGTGAAGTGGAAGCTCAGAAGCAGGCTACGATTGCCGAGGAGAATGCGATCCGCGCTGAAAAGCAGGCAAAAGAAGCCGAGGATGCCCGAGAACAAGCATCTCTGCTAGCAGAAGCGTCGGAGAAATCGCGAAGGGAAGGACGACGTGATCTTTATTTTTCAGAGTTATTTAAAACACTGTATGAGCCTGATGAAAACAAACTGGTGGAGGCCAAACGCAGGTTCATTAATCATTGGGGGCCGCGTCCCGGTTTGCAAGATCTGCGTGGGTGGGAGTGGTTCTATCTATCATCCAGATCCGATTGGATTCATAGGGAGGGCGCTGTCCCTGCGTCAGTGTTTGTCCCGGTGGCGTTTGAACAAAACGGCGAATTCTATTACCAGTTAGTATCAAACTATGCAATCGAAAAACGCGATGCTGTGACTCACGAATTGATTTCCCGGATCTTTTTTGATTACCAGTGCCATGGTATTGTTGCCTTGCCTGACCGTGAAGAACTAGTTGTTGCATGTAGAGATGGAGTTCTAAGAACGGTTGATGCGACGTCGGGAATTGTAAGGCAGGAATACAGACTCAAGGGCAGGGCCGATTTCTTTACCGTACAGCACATGATTTGCTCAGAGGATGGCAGAAAGGTGTTTGTCGCAAATCCGCAACGTGGATTTGTTGTAGATTTGCGATCACATGATATCTGGGAGGTACTTCCCCCAAATGGTGAAAGTCAGCAGCAAGAAGACGGGCTATCCCCCTTGTTTAACGGCACAGTAATGGGGAGTACTGGGGAAAGCCTGATATTTCCAAACGGTAACGGTGTCGTAGTGGCAGTGGATATAAGCGAGAAGCAGTTTAAGAGAATTACTGAAATTGATGATGCTCGATCCGTTTCACTGAGTGCAGATGACACTCATCTCGCTGTAGGTAGAGAGGATGGAATGGTTTCAATTCTAAATACCGAAGACTATTCCGTTCTGCATGAAGTTGAACTAAGTACCGAAAACGAAATCTCTAAGCTGCAGTGGTGCACTGAGAGGCTGGCGTTGGTCGCTGTAGATTCCAGTGGGCGACAATTCGGCGTGCAGGTTGACAGCGACGTAGTTCAAACGGAATTCCCAAAATTGGAAAAAAACGTGTTTAGTTTCCATTGGGCGCCTCATGATTCACAGATGGTATGGGTGCTTAATAATCGAACGTTGTACCTGACAGAGAATCCGTTTACTCCAAAACAAGTCAGCAAGCTCAACGATGTAACGATTACAAACGGTAGAGGTAGGAATGTCATTTTTACAAGTGATGGCAAATACATCATTACCACAGGTGCTCAGGGGACTCAGGCATTTGACCGCAAATCGGGAGAGCTTATTAAGAAGATTTCGGAATTCCCATATCTCTTTATAGAGCCCACAAACGATGAAACCAAAATAGTCGCTTCTCGAGTCGGCCTTCCGACAATCATTTTTGAAATAGGTTCCTGGGAGATTCAAGGTCAATTATTTATCGATAATGCTGTGTGTGCAGCGTGGAATCCTACCGGCACCAAATTCGTAATAGGTCGGCAGTCTAATGTTGCTGAACTTGAAAGTGTCGCGGTTTCGGTTTTTGATGCCTCAGATCCCTCAGAGATTAAACTTCTGGGCGAATTCAATGTTCCCGGCAGTGTTTTTGCGGTAGCGTGGAGTCCGAGTGGAAAAAACATTGTTGTAACTGCAAGGGCGGGATTTCGTGATAAAGATAGAGTGTTCTTTGTCGATGCGGAACGATTTGAAGTTGTTCAGGCAGCAGGTGGGCTAAACCAAACAGGCAACAGGGTAAAGTTTCTAAATGATACGGACAGAGTTCTTGTATGCGGGAACTCCGGTTTGGATATGATCGATTTTTCAGTTAAACCAGCTATCGTTAAGTCTCGAAATGATTTGGAGGAAGTATTAGACGATCTGTATGTTGATTCTGATGGTAAGCGAGCCGTTGCCAGAAGTCCTGTAACCGGCCAGATTAAAGTGTTCGATGTTGAATCCTTAGCGGACGTTATGACGATTATTCCGGATGACGATGTTGCGCATCTTGAGTGGAATAACACGGGAGACATAATTACAGCGACGACTGCAGACCTCGATATTATGTCTTGGAATGCTCGGGATGCCTTCCAACGCCTCGGCAGTTTCTATGCAGATCAATACGAGAACGACCCAACGGTTGTTTCAGATTGGAATCGAGAGAACGTGGAGTCCGCAGTCAATGCGTTTATCGAAAATGGAGATTGGGAATCAGCAGATTTAGTGAGTCGCTCTGCTTACAGTGATGGCAAACTTGGAGAGACGGATCCCGTTCACACGAATTGGTGGATTAGCCCATTGTTTGATGCTGAATTTGATGAGGTAACAGAACTGGAGAATCAGCAGGACTTTTTCGCGGAAGAAAATCTTGCACGATTCAAAGGCTCATGGCGTCGAGTCAATCTGGAATTGAATGGAAGCGTAGACTTCAATCAATGGGTCGGTAAACAAAGATATAAGTCAATTTATGCAATGAGCCGAATTTACTCGCCCAGAGACGGTCGCTATGGCATTTTTATGGGAGCGGACGATTTTCGGCGATTGTGGATCAATGGGAATGAAATTAGCTCCTCAGAGGCCTTTAGTCCAGTCATTCTGGATGGAGACTTCGTTTATGTGGATCTAAAGAAAGGCTGGAACACTTGCTTAATTAAAGTATTTCAGACTGAAGGGGACTTTGGGTTTCAACTGAGAGTCACCGGGCGGATAGGCGAGATTGTACAAGGGCTCATTCAGAATGGAGATTTTACTTCGGCTAACCGTATTTTGACTGCTGAACTCGAGTCCGATCCGGAAAATGACCGTCTTCGTTACCTTCGTTGCCAAATAAATCGGTGGACGGATAATTGGGAATTGGCTTTGGAAGATCTAACGTTGCTGTTAGAGTCCCAAAGCAGTTCGGAGCTGACGAGATGGCGTGGTGAATTGCTTGCTCGTGCAGGTGATTCTGAATTAGCAGCCAAATTGATTAACGACCTGTTAGAGCAGGGAACGAAGCAACTGGAGCCGTTATTTCAATTAGCTTCGTTGTACCGGATGGTGGATCAGGCGAAGTCGGATGCTTTGTTATTGAAGGCAATTAGACAATCTGATTTTGATCCATTCGTAATCGATAGGGCACAACGAGAGTTGGAGACGTTTCAGCTCCTGCGAGATGCACGTAATGGAGGAAGTTTTTGGCGATTTAAGATCGCGTCAACCCTTAATGAATCCTGGGCGTCAGTCGACTTTGATGATAGCACCTGGCGAACTGTTAATGATGGAGAGTTTAAGTCGCTAGGTGGTTTAGGTGAATTTGCGGATGTTGTATATGCTCGACGGGAATTTCATGTCAGTGACGTTCCCGCAGGACCGATCGTTTTGGGGTGGAACAATAACCCGGCTCCAATGCGAGTCTTGTTAAATGGTGTCCCTGTTTTTCATCATCGCGATGCCCAAGGAACAAACTTTCTCTTGGGGCCACGTGCACGCGAGGCCTTACGCGATGGGAAAAACGTTCTTTCGGTGGTCATGGTCGCCAGGGGAGACACAAACATAATTTATCCCAGAGCAAGGCTCTATGTGGTCGATCGACCGTTAGCCTTTGGCGATTTGTTTTTACCGGAAATTGAATCGATGCCTGCCGGTAAGAAGCGTGACCAGTATTTAGGGAGGTTGGCATGGTATTACTGTTGGAATCGGGATCTACCCAGATCAATTGAGCTCATTAAAAAATCCAAGGAGGGCAAAACCGGATTGGATGTCATAGATGACTCATTGGGTTTTCTACAGTTGCTGAACGATTCAATTGATGATGCCACGTCGACGTTCTTAGAGGTTCAAGAACAGACGAAAGCGAATTTTGATTCGGTTTTCGACATTCCGGAGCCATGGGTAAATATAAGCATAAATCTTTTCTTTATGAACCTGAATGAAGTGTTTAACGCGAACAGAATGGCATTTCTTAAGCAGCTATCCGACCCCTCCAGGCCATTTTATTTTCGGGCGGAATTGGCATTAAGAGAGGGGCGATTCGATGACGTAGCTCAGATTATCGACCCTGACGGAACGATCCACGGCGGTCAGCAGCGATACGATTATGAGTATCAAATCTATTTGCTTTCGAGGGTGTTTTCCAAAGACTATGCTGAAGGGGCGATCGCGATGGAGACTGTGTATCGCACACTCCAGTATAAATTGTTGGGTCTATTTAAAATAGGATACGGAATTGAGTATGGTTATCAGGGTGATAAATTTCAATTGTTTGCGTTAGAAATGATGCAGATGCTAGAGGTCGTCGAAGCAACAGCACGGGAGGAAGATATTCGTGATGTCAACCTCTTCAAACTTCGTATCTATTCCCTGTTATATGTAGCTTCGATGCATGGCACTTTCAATAATAGGGAAGCTGCAAGCCAGGCGATCACGGATCTACTTGAGACTTATATCAAGCACCGTCATGAATTTGAAGCGTCAGCAGATTTGCATCGTCTGGATGCGGCAATTTTATGGATGTTAGCTAAAGCAGATAGTCGATTCCTTCCTGCCGTTGAGCAAGTTACAAAAGGGATTGAAATGGCAATCTCACAGCGAGATAAAAATGCGAGTGACTGGAAAAATGCCACCATAGTGGACGGTGAAACGAGAAGTAGTAACGAAGTAAACCCGCTTGGATCAGGACGCGTGAAGGTTGAGGGTGAGGTGGCAGATCATGATGTCTACTCGATTCGGATTAGGCCCCAACAAAAACATATTTCAGCGCTTGAAGTAGGTTTTTTGGCAGATTTAGACCTGCCCTGGGGAGGTCCGGGAAGGCATACAAACGGCAATGTCCACTTAACTCGAATTCAATTATTTAGAGGAACTGATTCGACCTTGGAAAATGAACTGGAGCTGCGGGAATACTCCGTAAGTTATTGTCAGTCAAGTTTGACGAGGTCAGGAATTGCCGTGAAGGGTGGAAGACCCTGGGGTGTACTCGGGCAACGTGGGTATGACGTCAAGTTAGTGGTCAATCTTTCCGAGTCGGTGGAGTTGGCAACTGATGAAGTGATTACGGTTCGATTGGAATTCCTTGATCCAAAATTGGCACAGCAACTGGCTAGCATTGTGCGATTTCGTACACTTCAACATGAATCCTTTGTCAGTGTGCCTGAATATCTGTTTCTGGATTCGTCGGCTGCAGTAGACACAACCACCATTGCGGCATTGGTAATGTATAAACTTGGTAACTTTGACCAAGCGGAGGAGTATGTCCGTTTAAGTGAGGCGGAAAACAATCTGAGTCTTTATGGTTGGATTCTGCTTGCTAACCTTGAGAAGAAAAAAGGGAATCTTGATGCCGCGACAAAATGGTACGACGAAATTGAAGCGACCTCCGAAAAATGGGCCCGTGGTGAACCAATAATCAACAGCCTGTTTGATGAGTACTTTCAAGAGTAAGGACGCGGCGATTAGCAGGTATGCTCGTTTTCGACTCAATAGCGGCTGTGTTAAAATAGCCTTTTGGCTGGCCAAGAATGATGCACTGCCCGAAGGTTTAACTCAGCGGAAATTGATACAAAAGTCTGTAATTACACCCTCGCCAGTAAGCTTGGTGAGGGCGGTATGGGCGTGGTCTACGCCGCTGAAGATGACCGGCGGGGTCGTACCGTTGCCATGAAAATTCTACCCGAGACAATTGCCGAAGACGGAGTCTCACTCGAACGCTTTCAACGCGAAGCTCGCGCCACCTCAGTAAGCAAGCATGCCAATCTGTGCAAGATTGCTTTTGTTTCAAAACCGAACTGGGTGAAGTGCTCGTCCACAGCTTCACTGGTTGGTTCAAGTGCTGCCACGGCGGTTGGAAAATTAGTCGTGGCTCGCGGGGAAATAATTTGATTGGTGAGTTTAATATCATCTACGCTACAAATCATGATAAGATTCGCCATGCCGCTTGCTAACTCGGTTTCCAAAACGAAATACTCGTCCGTCTTTATGGTGTCCGGCTCATTAAACTACTCGTCAAAGTCGCTTGCAACGTACTTAAAGGGGTTGGTAAGTAGGGCCGTGTAGCTCATCAAATCACTCCATTAAAGAGAACGAAAAACGATGCCAAAACTGTAGCAGCAGAGCGAGGGTTTCCCTATTTCGCATTAAAGCAGGTTGATGGATGAAGAGTCAGCGTTAACACGGTTTCGAGATGTGCTAAGGTAACCGAGCGTCTTTTTGTTCGGTGATTGCAGTGTAGTATTCCGGAGTGCGATTTGCTTTGAAGTTAAACATCGCGTCTTTATAAACGCGGGTTGCGTCCAGATCGCAATCAAAGATTACCAATTCATCTTCGAGTGTGGTCGACTGAGCAACAATTTCTCCGGAAGGAGCAATGATCGAAGTGAGTCCGATCTGACTCACTCCTTCCTCTACTCCGGCTTTACCAATCGCTACCACCCAGCAGCCATTTTGATAAGCACCTGCCTGCATGCACAGTTGATGTTGGAAATCAACGAGCCGGTCGAGCTCGGGGTGCTCGGGGATATGGTCCGGCGTGTTATATCCGAGGATGATCAGCTCGGCTCCTCCTAATGCCAACACCCGGTAAGTTTCAGACCAGCGTCGGTCATTACAGATACACATGCCGACGATGCCACCAAAACCACGCCATGTGGGAAACCCTAAATCGCCCACATCAAAGTATCGCTTCTCGAGGTTTTGGAAAGGGTTGTCCGGCCGATGTTCAGAGTGTCCCGGTAAGTGTACTTTGCGGAATCTGCCAATGACCGAGCCTGTGGCATCCACTAAAATGCTGCTGTTAAAATGTCTGACACCTTCTTCGGTGTCTGCCAATTCAGCATAGCCTAGATGAAAGCCGATCTCGAGGCGTTTGGCTTCGTCGAAAAGAATCTGTGTGGACGGCCCTGGCACAGCGTTTTCAAAATAGCTGTCGAGTTCCTGCTGGTCATCAATCCACCAATGTGAGAAGAACGGCGTCAAGGCACATTCTGTGAAAGCAACAAGGTCGGCTCCCTGTTGAGCGGCCTGACGCATCATCAGAATTAATCGGTCCAAGGTTTCGCTGCGGGACTCGCTGCGAGGCACAGGTCCGCTTTGAGCCGCTGCGATTCGTACAATTCTGGACATAGGATGCTTTAAGCAGTTGTTAGATTAACTCTGCGATGGGCAACCGGCCTTGATCGACTAAGTACTGAGGGCGGCCATGTAAGTCGTCGACCGTGGCAGTACGAGGGTCCAGACCAAGGTGATGGTAAAGCGTGGCGAAGACTTCCTGGAATGCTACTGGTCGATCCGCTGGTTCGGCAGCCTGACTGTCGGTTGCACCAATTACCTGACCGTGACGCATGCCGCCGCCTGCCATTAGAGCACAGGCTACGCGCGGCCAATGATCACGCCCGACTTTTGCACTGATCTTTGGTGTTCGACCAAATTCACCCCAAACCAGAACGGCTGTGTCTTTGTCCAGTCCTCGGTCATGCAGATCGTCAATCAATGCTGTGATCGCTTTGTCGAAAATTGGAAAGTCTTCTTTTTCGCGAGTAAAGATGCGATTGTCAGCTCTGCCTTCTGCATTCAGACCGCCATGCCAGTCCCATTTGCTGTAATTGACGGTGACGACACGTGCCCCGGCTTCGATTAATCGTCGAGCGGCCAGAAAACTTTGAGGAACTCGAGGGGCACCGTTGTAATCGATCATGATATTTGGATCGCCTTCGCCGTATCGTTCACGAACCTCTTTGGATTCCTGCGAGAGGTCCAGTGCATCAGCCAAGCGAGAACTGGTTAAGATTCCCATGGCTTGTTGCGTAAATGTATCAAGTCCATCCATCTGACGCGAAGAGTCTGCTTCGCGGCGAAAACTATCCAGACTGGTTAATAGCTGTTCCCGATCTCCTAGGCGGTCGGCAGTAATTCCTTTGAGAATCATGTCGCGACGAGTATCCCCCAGTGGACGAAAACCAGTGAATGGTGCGCCCAAAAATCCGGGCCCAGGCTCGTTGTAGGGGCCATGAGTGCAGGTGTAGCACAGGCTTACAAAACCAGGTGTACCTGGGTTAGCCTGCCCCTGAAGTTTACTGACGATGGAGCCGAATTGAGGCCAGCCACCTGCAGGAACCGGAGCTGCATGGGTACGGCCAGTGTAGCATTGGATGGCATCGTGTCCGGCCTGAGCATCGTTGAGACTACGGATAACTGTAAATTTGTCCATTCGAGTGGACATCATGGGGAGTAGTTCGCAAACTTCCGCCCCAGGCACATTGGAGTGGATTGGTTTCCATGGGCCAGCAATTTCGGCTGGAGCATCAGGCTTTAAGTCAAACATGTCCTGATGTGGTGGGCCCCCCACTAGGTAAATCATGATTACCGATTTGGGATTATTGGAACGCCCATTGACTTCGTCTGCTCGTACTAAGTCGGCCAGGGAAAGAGCACCACCTAACGCGCCTACCTTGATGAAGTTTCGTCGGGAAATCCCGTCGCAAGACTTTGCATTGGCTTTACCGGTGTTGTAAATCGTTAACATGACTGGTGATTCCCGTAAGAGACGATCTCATAAAACGTAGTACCTAATTACTCCGTCGGCTGTCTCTATGTTACCAACACAGAGATAACTGCCGCAACTTGGATTTCCCCCCAGTGTGCGGGGAGTATCGGTGAGAAAACTGATTTTGACGGATATTGGTGAGCCACTTAAAATAAAATTTCCTAGAAAACTAACAATGAAAATCGGGATGAATATCACCAATGGATTTTAGCCGCCGTAAATTTCTAAAAGCACAGGGCGCTGTACTCACGCTTCCGTTTCTTCCGTCGCTGGCCAGAGGTTCGTCCCGAACAGAACTGACAGCGGCTCCAAGCAAGAAGCTAATGATCATGTATATCCCTAATGGGATTGTTCGTCGGTGTTTCTTCCCTGGGGAAGAGCAGGCGGATTTACCAGGTTTTGTGGGAGGATTTAATGCCGACAAGACGAAGCAGGATAAGCGGGTTGCAAATGTACCTGGCGTGTATGACCTTGAATTAACGCAAACCATGGAACCGTTAAAAGACCACACCAATGATGTGACTCTGATTACCGGCTTGGAACGCACTTATAAGAACGGGCAGGATGTCCATGCACAGGGTGCAAGTTGCTACCTAACCAGCCTGTCACCGGCTCAAGCCGAAGAGCAGGGGATTCGCCATCCGAATGGACGTTCTCTCGATCAGGTGATTGGTGACGCTGTTGGGCATTCAACGATTTACAACACGCTGGAGGTAAGCTGCAATGGATTTCGAGCCCCCAAAGAGCCAATTGAATTTGACAATATCTCCTGGTACGGTCCTGGACGATTGGCGCCCTCAATCCGTGAACCTCAGAAGCTATATGATCGACTTTTTCTCCGAGATGGGTATCGAGAGCACATTGATAATGTGACTGACTTGGTACTAGCAGACGCGCGGTCACTATCCAATAAACTCGCAGCACGGGATCGTCAAAAACTTGATGAATTTATGTCCATGGTACGTGACGTGGAGCTGCGTATCGAGAAGATGGATCAACTTCTGGCAAGTGTCGACATCGAGATTCCCAAGACTGAGGTGTTGCCTCGGGGTGAATATATCAGACTCCAGGCAGATCTGGTTTTGCTTGCATTTCAGATGGGCATCACGAACGTCTCAACCTTTATGCTCGGGCCAGAACGTTGGGATGCAACGTTGATGTATGAAGGGGTGTTTGATAATCCAGTCCAACATCACAATATGACCCATAACCAGAAAGGTGATGGGTATAAAGGTGTTCAAAAGATCGATGCATTTCATATGGAACAATATGCGTATGTCATTCAACGCATGAAGGATATTAAAGAATCCGACGGTTCAACGATGTTGGATAATTCGATCGTTGCCTATGGGGCCGGATTGGGAGATGGGGCGACTCATCAGTATTACGACCTGCCAATGATTGTCGCCGGTCGCGCCCAAAACCAAATGAAACAAGGGCGTTTCCTCAAGGTGAAGAGTGGAACATTGAATTCAAACCTCTGGCTTAGCTTCGCTCAAATGATGGGCCTTGAGATGGATAGTTTCGCGGATAGCCAGGGTGGAATATCGGAACTCTGGGTTTAACCCGTTCCAATGGGAAAATGTGTATTAGGTACACGAACCCTAAGAGACGAGTCATCTGTCTTTTAATCGTTCAGCGAAAAGTGATTTAAGTAAAGGAAGCACATGTTTCTTAATCGCAAATGTTTGATGCTCGCAGGGGTTGCCTTAATAGCGGTCTGTCCAAACGTGGATGCTGCCAGCAACCCCGGAAAAGCAGCGATTGCAATCCTCTCACAACGATGTGCTGGATGCCATGGTGATGGTGATGTTAGTGCTGATATTGATTTTCGAGCGATACGCACTCCGCGTCAGTTGCGTGCGAATCCGGAGTTGCTTACGAAGGTGATCAATGCCGTGTCAGATCGTGCCATGCCTCCCGAGGACGGGGGCGAGATAGGCAGTCAGGAACGCGATCTCTTGGTGGGTAGCCTCAAACAAGTTCTGCGACAGGTCGACTTTGAAAAGACGCTCGCAGAAGGTGGCGTTATGCGTCTCAATCGCTTTCAGTACAACAATACAGTAAAAGACCTGTTCGGCTTGAAGCTCAATGTGTTTGCCTTGCCGGAAAAACTTATGACGCGGCACGGTGACTACCTGAGCGGGGATTCTCACGCCTTGCCGATGCAGGTGAAAGTTGAATCTCGGGCTCTTCGTCCGGAAGCGGGGATGACGAATGTGAGACCGTTTCCTAAAGATTCACGTGCGAGTCATGGGTTCGACAATCAAGCTGACGTCCTGACAATGTCTCCGCTGTTGTTAGATGCCTTTTTCCGACTGAGTGTGTCGATTATCGAAAGCCCTGACTTCACCGAGGAAAAAGTTGAAGCGTGGGATTCACTGTTTTCAGAGACAATGACAGAAGAGACCACAACGCTCGAGTTGCAGGCTCGCATTCGTCCGTTTCTCCTGAAAGCGTTCCGGCGGCCTGTGGACGCCGATACATTGACGCGTTACGTAACGTATGCCGAAGGCCACCTTCAGGCGGGACTTGATTTGACACAAAGCATGAAAAAGGTTGTTTCGGCAGTGTTGTCCTCTCCCCGCTTTTTCTATCGAACGTGGTCAAAGGAATCGGGCGAACGCTCATACGAAGTAGCCTCAAGCCTGGCTTACACGCTTTGGGGAAGCTGCCCGGATCAAGAGTTGTTGCAGTTGGCTCAAACGAAGCAACTATTGGACCCTCTGGTTTTGAGAGAGACAATTCAGCAGATGATGACCGATCCGAAGATTGAACGCTTTATGGATTCGTTCCCGGTCCAGTGGATGCAGCTTGAAACGCTCATGGCGGTAACTCCGGATCCAAAGATTGATCGTTATTTCAGTTTAGATGGGCAGTATCCTGCTACGGTTCAAATGGTATTGGAACCATTACTGCTGTTTGATGCATTCTATGTTGAGAACCGGCCGGTAAAGGAATTGCTTGCTCCGGAATTCAATTACCGCAGTGCCTTTTTGCAACGCTGGTATGACGATCGAATGTCACCTCCACCGGTGAACGAAGTTGCGATTACTCAGGAAAACGAGATTCGGTCCCGTGATATCAAAATGCAGCAAGCGGTGGTCGATGAACTGAAACGAAATTTGGACCGCGTTGATTCTGCCGTCATCGATCCGGTCGCCGCCAATGCAATTGAAGTTGATTTGGCTGTAGGTCAGGCGAAATGGGAACTGGCACAACGTGAGCAGGTTGACGAGATGGTCGAAATGTCGGTTTGGTACCAGCTTGGTCCATTCGCGGGAGGAAGTTTAGATGAGGCTCACAAAACCGCGTTTATTGATGAGTCTGCAATTGATTTGTCGAAACAGTATGGACAACTAAAGTGGGTTCTGAAAAATGAGTTTGTCGACGGCAAAGTACATCCACTTAAACACGCTAAGTGTGCCAATTATCTTTATCGCACGGTAACTACGAAAACGGCTCGCTCCCTTGAAGTGTCGATTGGCTCAGATGATAGTTTTAAGCTATGGCTCAACGGTCAACTCGTTGGTGAGCACAATATGGTGCGTGGTGTAGAACCCGACCAAAACAAACTGCGACTGGAACTCGCAGAAGGCAAAAATGAAATTCTGTTTAAAGTATCAAATGGGGATGGTGGCTATGGGTTTTATTTCAAAGCTGCGGAAGCGGAGTTGCCAGAGGCCGTGTTGTCAGCCTTGGAGATAGATTCCGAATTACGGGATGAAAAACAGAAGGTGGTATTGGCTAAGCACTATCTTGCCATTGCTCCAGAGCTAAAGGAGATTCGGATAAAACTTAAGGCTCAGCGTGCTTCCATAATTCAACAGTTGCAGCAGGCACAGGATGCTTTGAATGGACTTCCAAAACCTAAGAGCATTGCACAGCATCGAGAGGATGCTCAAAAAGGATTTGACCAACAGGTTAGGGGTCAGCTACGCTTACATGAATTCTCGCGGGTTGCCGCGGAGGACCCGCGATATGGAGGGGTGATAACCAATGCGGCAGTTCTAAGCATGACATCGGGGCCTAAGAGGACGCATCCCGTAGCTCGCGGGGTCTGGGTTGCGGAAGTGATTTTTAACGATCCGCCTTCACCTCCTCCTAATGACATCCCACCATTAAATGAAGATGCCGGACCCAAGGACCTGACGATACGCGAGCGATTTGCTGCACATCGTGACAATCCTTCGTGTGCAGGTTGCCATGCGAAATTGGATCCATTGGGGTTTGCTCTGGAGAACTACGACATTACTGGTCGTTGGCGGGACGACTATGACAATGGTCGCAAAGTGGATCCGACGGGGACGTTGATGCTGACGCACAAGTTCGATGACGTTGTACAATTCAAAAATTCATTGATGACTGAAAGTGACCGATTCACAGAAGCGTTTGTGACCCATTTGCTCAGATTCGCCATGTCACGCGAACTGGGAGCCGGTGATTCGATCGTCGTCGACGAAATTCTGGAACAAACAGCAAGCGAAGGTCACCTGTTGCGTGCCGTGATAGAAGAAGTCGTATACCGCTCGATTCGATAAATTTGATAGCCAGTGATGGAATATTGAATCCTAAGTATGAGAGGATTCGTGATGTTATAGATCTCTGTAGTTGGCTGTTTGTCTTTTCGTATTGCGACTGAGGCCAGAGTAGGGTTGGGATTGAATTAAAAGTGTGTATTCATTTGCCTATGGTCGGTATTGGCTGATTTTACCTAGGTGGAAAAATTAGGATTTCGTATTCATTCAAAGTGCGACAGCCTGGTTAAATGCTTTCGCAAGAAGTCCGTGTTGTTATTAAAATGCTATTAGCACTGAAACCTCTCAGAAAAGCATTGAAGGTAATCGAATCGTGAAGAAGTCAGATGTAAGTCGTCGTAGTTTTGTCCAGGCAGGTGTGCTTGGTATGGGCGGGCTAAATCTGGCTGAGCTGCTGCGGTTGAAGGCACAGGCTACTCGCCCCAGTTCGATTAGTCCAGGGCGTAAAACATCGGTCATCCTGTTTTGGCTCAGTGGCGGCCCAGGACATATGGAGACCTGGGATCCGAAGCCCGAAGCACCGGCAGAGTTTCGCGGCCCGTTTGGGGCAACGCCAACCAATGTCCCAGGAGTACAATTCGGTGAATTAATGCCGCAACTCGCTGAGCGGATGGACAAGCTGGCAATCCTTCGCAGTGTAAATCATGGGTCAGGTGATCACACCAAAGCAAATCATTGGATGTTGACTGGCTTTGAAGGTCCGGCATTTAATGCGCCAGATTTTCGCGAGCAACGTCGTCCTTCTATGGGGTCGGCGGTCTCGGCGGTGGGCGGAGCGAATCATCCCAGCATGCCGGCCTATGTAGCGGTGCCTCATCTTCGAGGTGGGACGGATAACTTCTTTCATTACTCCGCATATCTTGGCGGAGGGTACAATCCGTTTGTCGTTAATTCAGATCCGAACTCCAAGGACTTCTCAGTACGTAATCTCTCATTACCGGTGGGATTGACTCAGCCTCGCTTGGAGGATCGTTTGGAACTGTTGCAGTCAATGGACCGACTTAAGCGAAATAGAGAGTCACAGATGGTTGACCTGGATCAACATCATCAGAAAGCGTTTGATTTGTTGACCAGTCGCCGAGTGCGGGATGCCTTTGATATTGAAGCCGAGGATATAGGGACGCGCAAATCGTATGGCCTGCACACCTTTGGGCAATCTGCATTGGTCGCACGACGACTTGTGGAGCGAGGAGTGACCTTTGTGACGGTAAACTGCGTCCCTTGGGATCACCATGGATCATCCAATCGCTATCAGACGGAGGAAGGCTCCAAGCTACTCATACCTCCGCTCGATGTTGCGATTTCAGGTTTGATCGATGATCTGGAACAACGTGGGTTGTACGAGGACACTATGGTGATTGCCATGGGAGAATTTGGCCGTACACCGCGGATGAATAAATATGCGGGGCGAGACCACTGGGGAAACACATTTAGTGTCTTAGTTGGTTGCGGTTCAATGAATATGGGACAGGTGATCGGGAGATCGACGTCGAACGGTACCAATGTTGCTAGCCGCCCCTTATCTCCGGAAGATGTGTCCGCGACGGTTTATCACCATTTGGGAATTGATGGTGAGAATACCATGCTCAATGATCTGCTTGATCGCCCGATGCCGTTGATTGCGGAAGGTAAACCCATTCGTGAGTTGTTTTATTAACGCGGTGGCGTTTGTTGACGCACAAAAAATGAGGCCAACGTCGTTGCATCGACCCTGGCCTCGCACCAATCCCTACTCCTCAACGTGAATTAAGTAAGGGACCGATAAGTGGTGATTCTAACCACGTAAGCGAGAATCAACAATGACACAATTCCCCATTTAACCAATTGTCCATTGGGCAATGGGACAATTAAACAGTTAGACAATTGTCAATTGATACAATTGGGCTGAAGCGTGTTTCAATTAACGAGCGATGGCTAAATAGAAACCCGTCTATATCGAGAATCTGGGCCTTGTTATAATTATGATTGGCAGTTTCAGTTCGAATTTCTAGCATGCCGGAAAGTGCTTTATCTACATGATGATTCGCAGAATATTCTGTATTAGTCTGGTCTTCCTAATCCCAGGATGGGGCTTTGCACAGGAAGCGGATGATCCGATTAGCCTGCAGGAGGCGATTGAAATAGGGCGAAGTGAATCGCAGCTCTTAAAAGTGTCTGCGTCTGACGTCGTAGATCCGCAGGTCGTGCCGGAAGCGGATTTATCTGCGTTCAAGGCTAAAATCGCACCGATGCTGGTTAAAAGTTGTCAGGCGTGTCATGGACCGGAACGCACTGAAGGTCGCCTACGCGTTGATCAACTCGATCCCAATTTGCTCACCGGCGACAATGTCGCTCAGTGGAAAGAGATATACCACGCTCTTGGAAACTCAGAAATGCCACCGGAAGATGAACAAGAGTATGTGCTGGCAGATGAAGATCGTGGAGTGTTTGTCGAATGGCTTGGAGGTGAGCTTGCCAAAGCCTATGTAGTACGCAAGAACACTCAGGAGTATTCATCCTTCCGGAGAATGGCTCGGTACGAATACAACTATGCATTACAGGACCTGTTAGGGTTTCCGTTTGATATGGTCGAACGACTGCCCCCCGAGGCTGTTTCAGAAGATGGATTTAAGAACCGAGCGGAAATGCTGCAAATGTCCGCCATGCAGTTTGAAACCAGTCGTGAGATTGTATTGAAAGCTTTACAACGAGTGACGGTTGTGGGCGAACAACCAAATCCTGTTGTTTACCAGCTTAAAATTGCGGATGAGCTGAAACGAACGACGGGAGCAGAAAATGCCAAAGTCTTCAATCGCAATGACGACAATTACAAACAGCATCGCAATCAGTCTCATTATCTTGATCGTACGACAGGTCAGGCGATTCACTTTACCGGAGGTAGTTTGAAACCGATTCCGGATGCGATTGTCGGGGAGGGGCCCTCGAATTCGTCGGCTGTGGTTGCATTACCTCACGGGCGAGAGCTTAAATTCAATCTGGACCGCTTCTTACCGGATGATGGAATCATGAGAGTACGCATTCGTGCAGCTCGGTCTAATATGGCCCCAGAAGACTTCGCCAGTTTACGGTTGGTGTTGAGTGCGCATACCAGTAATAACGCTAATTTCATGCAGGTGATTAGTCATCGCGACGAACCAGTCACTGCTCCGGCTGATAGTCCTCAGATAATCGATTTCTATGTGTCGCTCGGTGATATTCAGCGGAACCCGTTTCGGAAACTAGAAACCACATTTCCTAGACGAGATGAATTCCTACATATTCGAAGTATTGCCAATGGGAATCGGGGCGCCGATCCTCTTCAGATCCTGATCAGTGAGATTGAAATCAGTGCTCCGTTTTATGCGTCATGGCCTCCCAAGTCTCACCGAGACATATTCTTTGATAGTCCCAACCGAGACAAGGAGTTGGTTTATGCCGGCGAGGTTCTGCGTACGTTTATGCAACGAGCCTGGAGGAGGATTGTAACGGACCAGGAAGTGGGTCAGTTCGTCGGGCTTTTTGAAGAATACCGACCGGATTTCGAGACGTTCGAGGAGGCGATGCAAGAGGTACTGGCCACCGTGGTCGCTTCACCAGAGTTTCTTTATCTGACGCAGACTACCGATATTAGCGACACAGGGAAACAAAAAAGAATCAGCGATATGGAATTTGCCACTCGTCTCTCATTCTTCTTGTGGGCGAGTATTCCCGATGCGGAATTGTTGGGTATCGCTCATCAAGGCAACCTCCGGAATCCCGAAGTGCTGAAGGTACAGATTGCGAGGATGTTGAAGGACCCAAAGGCCAAACGGTTCTCGGAACACTTTGTCGGTCAGTGGTTGGGACTTGAGGGATTGGATAGTACGACACACGTTAAGGATGAAGTGCTGAGAGAGGCAATGTTTGAGGAACCAATTGCCTTTTTTGAAAGTGTGTTGAGTGACAATGGTAGTGCGATGGACTTTATTCATTCAGACTATGCTGTTGTGAATGAACGTATGGCCTCTCATTATCGCATCAGCGGCGTTTATGGACCCCATTTCCGTCGCGTTGCAATTCCCGTATCGGCCAATCGAGGTGGAGTGTTGACGAGTGCAGGAGTGCTTGCGATGAATTCAGATGGCACAGACTCCCATCCACTCAAACGAGGGATTTGGATGCTAGAGCGAATCCTGCAGGATCCTCCGCCACCGCCACCACCAAATGTCCCTGAAGTCGACCTCACTGATCCTCGCATTCTAGAAATGACATTGAAGGAACGAATTGAAGACCACCGTAACAAGCCCGCATGTAAATCATGTCATGCGAAAATTGACCCTTGGGGCATCGCATTTGAGAACTACGACGCACTCGGGGCTTTTCGGACAAACCTAAAAAACGGTCCTGTAGACGCCAAAGCCGAACTCTTTAACAAGCAAGAACTCGATGGAATGATAGGGTTGAAACGATATTTGCTGTTAGAGCGGCAGGATCAATTCGCTCGGGCATTGGTCGAAAAATTGACAACATATGCTATCGGCCGATCATTATCTTTTAGTGATAATGCCGATATAGATAAAATTGTAGTACAATTCCGTAAACAGGGAGATCGTCTGGGGGACCTGATCCACCTGATTGCCCAAAGCGACATCTTCAACTCCAAATAACAACTGGGAAAAGAACATGGAAACCAAAGCAGCAGCACTTAATCGTCGAAGTTTTCTGCAAGGTACTGGAATCGCACTGTCATTGCCGTGGTTGGAGACATTTGCCGCCGGCAATACCGCTCCTGATAATGGCCCTAAACGATTTCTGAGTGTGTATCATCCTGATGGAGTTGGTCTACCTGTGAAGGATGATCCTGCATGGAGGGACTGGAGTTGGTTCCCGCGAGGTGGTGAACGCGATTTCGAATTAACAAAAGTCCTGGATGTTCTTGAACCTTTGCGGAGCGATATTACAATCTACTCGGGTCTGTCTCACCCAGCGGTTCGTCAGGTGCATGGGCACTCAAATGCAGATCAGTATTTGACTGGTGCTGCTACTGGTGGACACGGAGTTTATAAAAACTCCATTTCACTCGACCAGGTTTATGCGGAACATATTGGAGATCAAACTCGCTATGCGTCTCTCGTGATGTCGACCAACGGAGGGATTGGTGCTCCTCGTGGCGCTCAGACTCAATCCTTCAATCGCGAAGGCCGTCCGATTCCCGCTATGAATAAGCCCAAGCAGATTTTTGACATGCTGTTTGTTACCAGTGGTAAGGCAGCGGCAGCGCGACTGGCTAGAAGCAAGAGTTCACTTGACTTACTGATTTCTCATACGCGTTCACTGGGCCGTAAACTTTCGGGACGCGATCAGCAAACTTTGCAGCAGTATCTAGACGCTGTTCGTGATACGGAAGTGAAATTGGCGAAAGCACAGCGTTGGATTGATACTCCTGTTCCCGAAGTGGATTCCAGTAACGTCGTCATGGACGCTGATCCCAAAGAGGCTCGGATCTACTTCCAGACTATGTATGAGCTTATCTACTTAGCATTCCTCAGTGACTCAACTCGTTCTGCTACGTTCCAGCTTGGCCGCGAAAATGGCGAAGGTCCACATGACCTGTTATCGAAAGCTGTCGGTTTAGGAGGAGCTCATGGTTTGACTCACGCAGTCAAAAAGCCAAATGGTTGGAAGAACTTAGGGACCTATAATCGTTACCAGGCTGAAGAGTTCGGTAAGTTCGTTAAGAAGTTGAAAGATACGGCCGAACCGAATGGCGAAGGTAATATGCTAGACAACACGTTTGCCATGCACGGATCTGCCTCGAGTAGCTTCCATTTGTCTCGTAACTACCCGATTATCTCTGCCGGAGGTAAGAACATGGGGTTTGAAAACGGACGTTATCTAAAGTTCGGTAAAGGGAACGAAGACAATCAGGCAAACGCAGGGATTGTGACTGATGCCGGTTGGCGAGGTAAGATACATGCGGAAGAATTGCCACTGTCAAAAATGTTTGTCACCGTTCTCCAGCGACTAGGCGTCGAAACCGATTCCTTCGGTGGATACTCGGGCGGCCTGGAACGAGTCTAACACATTTAGCCAGTTAACCAATTGTCCATTGGGCAGTTAAACAATTGCCAATTGGGTTAGGCCTTAGCTAGTCTTTCAGTGGCAAACTGTTATCAGTCTGCAGTGCTGGTGCTCGGATGGTCGAATTGAGTCATCGTGTTCTGCCTAAAGAGATTTAGCTAGAGGGGCAGGGAGTTTATCCGCCGAAGCCCAACGGGCGTAGGAGGACTGGGGAATTCTCTCGCATCTTGGCGTAGGCCGAACGGCCGAAGCCTGTCACTACTTCACCAGTTAAACAGTTTGACGATGGTCAGTGTTTAGTTGGCTCTGTTAAGCCACTTTGGTTCCTTCGAGATTTTTCGATCGGGGTCAATTGGCCCACCTAGCGGAATTGAGTTTTGCTTTATTTCTGCAAGTTGCCGTTTTGCATCGGACAACATCAGGGCCACACGTTTCGGATGTCGGTCAGCTACGTTCTTCTTTTCAGCTGGATCTATTTCTACATTGAATAGAATAGGCCCGGCTTTTGATTCCGGGTGTTCTTGGATTTCGTCGAAGTAGAGTTTCCAGGGGCCGGTGCGAATAGCTTGAGGAGTCCCCCATCCATGCCAAAAGAGGAGGCTGGTGCGTGGGTGAGTTCGATCTGTATGTGCCTTTAGCGTATTGAGTACACTCACTCCATCGATTGGAGGCTGATTTCCGGAGCGAGGAGGTAGCGTGATATCGCAGGCCTCGGCCAGAGTAGGGAGTAAATCGATCGCTCCGATCATGGCACTGCTTACCTGTTGCCTCGGAATCTCCCCCGGCCATCGGATGATTCCTGGGACTCGATTACCACCCTCCAAGACGCTCCATTTTAGTCCGCGATAAGGAGCGGAGCGTGCCCACTGCTTTTGCCCAGGTTCGACGCCATTATCCGAGATGAATACGAAGAGAGTGTTTTGTTCGAGGGCATTTTCTTTTAGCGTGTTTAGGATTTCCCCGATACGATGGTCTAATTCTTCGACCACATCTCCATAGGCTGCGTTGTTTGACTTTCCTTTCCACTCAGGATGAGCCTGAGCGGGAAAGTGTGGGGCGCTGTAAGGGAGGTAGAGGAAAAATGGCTTGTCTCGATTCTTAACAATGAATTGAATCGCTTCGTTGGTGAATTGTTCGGTCAAACGCCGATTGTCGAACGGATCCTCAATGACCTCGTCCTGACGCCAAAGTTGTTTGGTTTGGTTATTACTTTTGTTAATGAAGTAGGTGTAGTCAAACCCCTGTTTCTTTGGAGCGAGTTCTAGGGTGTCACCTAAATGCCATTTCCCGATTAAGGCAGTTTGATATCCGGCAGACTTGAATATTTCGGCGATGGTCATGGCTTGTGGTGCGAGGCCGTTATTTGGTTTCAGCCCATAGCCAACCACACCGCCTTTCCAGCCCGTACGTATTGGGTAGCAGCCGGTGAGGAGTGCCATTCGGGAAGGCGTACAAATCGTACAGCCCGAATAGAAGCTTGTAAGCCGGATTCCTTGCTGGGCTAAATTATCCAGAATGGGAGTGTTGATAGTCTTACTCCCGTAACAAGACAGGTCGTTGTAACCGAGGTCGTCGGCCATAATTAATACGACATTCGTTTTGGACTCGGCTCCCTGAATAGAGACTGAAGCAATAGTTAGTAATATCAGCGTTAGCAGTCTAGTGTGAGTCATAATGCGGTCGGAAGACAGGAAAGTGATTGAGGAACAAAGCAATTGTAAATTCTAACAATTGGGATTTAATATTGTCGGTACGCCTTTTGAAATCTAACTGTCTAACTTTCGAACTAACTTCATTCCCTCTCGGCCTTCGTAGGTCAAGAGGCAGGCCCCGTTTGAGGCGATGCTTTGAAAAACGGATTCAAAGAAGTGAGCTTCGCCGGGCCATGGGAATGCGAAGAATAAATCAAATTCCTCTGACGCAATCCCGATCTCCTCGTAGATGTCATCTTCTTCGGTGGAGACATGTTCGACTTCGGATGCTAACTCTAGGATGTCATCGATTCCTCTGGGTATAAAACTACCGCAGTAGAACGGCGAGTCTGGAAAGAAATGTACTGCGAGAGTGTTTGCCTGAGTCACCAAAGTCGGTTCTCTTTCTATTCCGACGGCATTCATGCCGTGCAGCGAGGCCAGTAGGGTTGTGACTCCGAAACCACTTCCGAGTTCACAAAAATTCGGGCCGGTTAAAAGGTGATTTTGGGTCAGCCAGCCAAGCGTTTGATCTACAAGTTCGAAGTCACAGGGTACAAAGTTATGGATCGTCGGCTCAGACGAATTTAAATACGCATCAATTCGTTGATGGGCCAGGGCCATTAGTTCAGCGGCAACCGTCGTGTGTTCACGGTTAGTAACACTCGCCGGTATATCTAGAGCCTCTAATCTCAAAATAAGAAATCCTGAATAATCGTTGAAGAATTAGACAGTTAGACAATTGGACGGAAGTGTTGTCGGAATGCTCCGCGGTGTCTAGCCGTCTCCACTCGGTTAATTGAAGTATAGCGGAAACGTGCCGGTGGATTGGAATTCGAGTTTTTCGTAGATCGGAGCGTATGCCGTCGGGTCTGAAATAAATTACAGAATTGGAGACAGATTCGAGTAATTGGGGGACCCGGTATTTGGAGCTTTGTCAAACTTAATGAGTAAGATCGGACTTTGTAATCGGATTTTACTTGTGGCTTATACCATCGACTGTTGTTAATAACTGTCTAGGAGACTCACTACGGATGTTGTTTAGAAAACATCACAGTTGCTTGATGCGTATTGGCCCTGAGTAAGGCGAATGAGCTATCATTAGTACGTAGAAGAACTTGTGTCCAGATTGGACACCTAGGTTCAAATTTCAATCGATCATTATTTGCAGGAGCTAATCGTGAGCACTAATCAACAACGGCCGACCAAATTTTGTCATGCCTGCGGGGAGCGTATTGACGCCGAAGCGGTTATTTGTCCGAAGTGTGGAGTTCCACAGTCCAATGTACAAACCTCATTATCACCTGCCCCCGCTCCTGCCTATCTCTCGCAAGCAAATAGCAAGAAAACGGCTGCTGGATTGTGCGGAATCCTTTTAGGTGGACTGGGAGTGCATAAATTTGTACTCGGATATACGACCTCTGCAATAATCATGTTACTAGTCACGGTCCTTTCCTTTGGACTGGGCGGTATTGTAATGGGGCCAATTGGACTTATAGAAGGCATAATCTATCTAACCAAATCAGATGACGAGTTCTATGCAACATATATAGCGAGTGAAAAACAGTGGTTTTGACTGTAAATTGCCTCTTGCTATGGTGATAGAGCGTATGGCGGGATTTGGATTGAAACTACTCATTCGCTGTCAGCGTTCGAAACCAGTATTTTGAGATCTCTGTCATCTATCTGTATGACGGGTGCAGTAAATTTCCTTAAGCG
>TARA_B100000674_G_scaffold490540_1_pt1 | contig 23077 bp, 25 predicted proteins | sample TARA_B100000674 | Tara Oceans TARA_B100000674 (sample SAMEA2622759) | marine metagenome | biome: marine biome (ENVO:00000447); feature: surface water layer (ENVO:00002042); material: "saline water (ENVO:00002010), including plankton (ENVO:xxxxxxxx)" | depth 5 m
GAAAGTAGCAACTAATGATTTGTGGAAAGAAATGGCCGGATGGACAAGAGACCAGCAGCTGGATGCTGGCGCACTGGTCTATTTTGGGTGTGCGAAGGAGTTAGCGCATATTGCTGGCGTTTATGAAGTGGAAGATTGGATGATGATTGACGATCGAGCGGAGCGTTTTCGGCCGTTGTTAAATGATGAGTACGGAAATTTATTTCTCGGTGAGCTTGTTGGCTTTATCTCATGCCCTAGTCAACAAATGAACAAGTATACTATGATGCAACACACCGATCAGCCAGCGAGAGCGCTAAGCTATATACCGTATTCGGTACTGAAGGATGAGCCATTTACGAGAACGGTCGGCGCTATTAAAGGGGGAGTCACCTCCTTGTCCGCAAAGGAGGATTTATATCGAACTTCCGAAGGCACTTTCCCGCTTAAAGAATATAATGCGCTGAGCAAAAACTTTAGCCCTAAGGTCTGTTCAGACGAGTTTAGATTTCTATGCGCTGATTGGATTAAATATCATCACCACACGCCGAAAGCGAATGCACTTTTTTCAATAGAGCAGGAATTGTCTAGAAATCTGAAGGGAAAGGGAGCGAGTCTTACCCGAGATGAGATTGAGGGTTTGCGTAAAAAGTAGCCTAATTTAGGGAGTTTGATTATGGTGAGTTTGTTACATCAAGTTATGCACGCTGTGGCGATAAAACGTAACGGGGGGGCTGATTCTATATCCTCTATCTCTGGCCTAAACCTAGAGTCGGTAATAAAAACCCTCAATGACGGAGTGTCGTTAGGACGGTTGGTTAAGATAGACGATACATTCCTATTATCGCCTGCGGGGAGAATGATACTCGATTCGGAGTATTCTCGGTTTTGTGACGAGATTAGATCTCAAGGCCAATTTCTGGATGCCTATGAAAAATTTGAAATAATTAATAAGGAATTAAAACAGCTTATTACCGATTGGCAGACTATCAAAGTGGGTGATCAGATAATCCCTAATGATCACAGTGATTCGGAGTACGATGAAAAAATTATCGACAAACTAGGCGTCATTCATGAAAAGTTTGAACCAGTATTGGCCATTATGGTCGAGAGTATAGGTCGCTTCGCTAACTATAGCGCAAAATTAATAAAAGCACTGGAGAAATCAGAAGATGGGGAGCTCGAGTGGGTGAGTGACGCTAAATTGGATAGCTACCATACAGTTTGGTTTGAGTTACACGAGGATTTGTTACGGTTGCTTGGTAGAAGTAGAGAGGAATAGAGATGGATCGTTTGAAAGGTAAGATTGCACTGGTAACAGGAGCTGGCACAGGAATTGGTCGCGCTTGTATGATGAAATTCGCTGAAGAAGGGTCTACTGTGGTTGGGGTTTCGAGAACACAAGAAAATTTGGATGAATCGCTTCGACTAACTAAATCGTTGGGAGGGAGTGGTGCGGTGTTTAGTGCGGATTTGTCTGATCCGGTGCAAGCTGAGCGAGCGGTGAAATTTTGTATTGAGAAATATGGCCGAATCGATATATTGCTTAATGCTGCTGGTGTTGGTTACAACCTCCGGGAGACTAGTGTTGGCTCCATGGATCCTATTGACACAACCCCTATAGATAAATGGCGGGAAGTTATGGCGATCAATCTAGATAGCGTGTTTTACGTTAGTCGGCTAGTTGTTACTCAGATGAAAGCTCAACAATACGGTTCTATTGTTAACGTTGCTAGTATTTTTGGGTTGGCAGGAGCGCCTGATGCGCATACCTACACAGCGACCAAGGGCGCAATAATTAATCTGACTCGATCTATGTCAGTTGCCTACGTAGACGATAATATTAGATGTAATGTGGTGGCGCCAGGGTTTGTGGAGACGCAAATGGTTGAAAGTGTCATCCCGATGCTTTTTTCTGAAGAGAATCCAAAGCTAATAGCGCCAATGGGGCGTCCGGCAACGACTGAGGAGGTGGCTTTCGCCTGCTTATTTTTAGCATCTGACGAGGCGTCTTACTGCACGGGTACGATTTTAAACGTCGACGGCGGTTCAATAGCTCGAGCCTGATTGGAATCTCGCTAAGTGAAAAAATAAGTTGGATATTTAGGCTTTTACAGCCCCTGATTCAATGGCTGCGTCTCTATCCTCGGGATATTGAAATTGGGGCGATGTATCACGCGGTTGTCGCGTATCAGAAGCTGCAGTGGAACTAGCTTGAATTTTCCAGTCCTCAGAGCCCCAATCTAGTTCTAGTACCTCCATGTGTCCGGGCTTGTCAGCTGCTTCAAAAATCTCCAACGCTTTTGTTAGTACATCATATTGGTTGACTTCATTAAACGGTTTCCCACAACTGTGACCAAGAGGGTAGTCTAAAAAGACAGACCTCGGCGCTTGGCCAGCAAGGAGTATATCGTGTGCAGACCCAAGGCATAGTGTGGGTATGCCTCTTTCTTCAAGGTATCTGGCGACCAAACACCCGGTTTGGTGACAGACTGGTCACATGGGGACCAAAAGTGCAACATCTACTTCTTGAGATAGGAAGCGAGAATAGACATTCGGAGCAATATCCTCCAACACTTTTCTTTGGGAGTAAATTCCACCCATGCAGGAAAAAACTTGATCCGCCAACTCCCCTATTTTCCCTTCCTTTTCCATTCGAAGAAGTTGTCCTAGAGGTAAAATGCAATTCGGATCTTTTCTAGGGTTCTCAAGGTAGTTCTCTGTGATATGAGAAAACCGAATATCTTCCGTCGAACAGTTTTTCTCGATACTTCTAAGTGAGGAGTCATCTTTGTAATGGTAGGCGCTTTGACCTACAGAATATGCCCCTGAGGTGGAAAGAAGTCCCAACCGGCATTCTTCTATTTTCTTGTTTAGGGGCGTGAAAGGCGCAGGACCTTCTCCAGCATGAAACCAACGATAGGGCTGGTAACCCAGTTTGAGATAACGTTCTTTTATAGTTTTCATATAGTTCACATACATAGCTTATAATCCTAAGGCCGAACATAGTCAGGTAATACTATACCTTTTCCTTGGAGGGAGGTCAGGAGCTTCCTCCGGTTAGCATGAAGGTCTGCCGGCCTATTCTCCCTAAGCTCTTTGACTTCCTCTTCCGTATAAGGCTTGAATTCTTTAGTTAATTGTAGACTGCTGAATTCTCGGAGTACCCAATTCATTAGTGCTGCAACCTCATCATTCTGTAGTGGCGCTTGAGATATGTCGGCGACCTGAATTAGGTATTCTCGCCCATTAGACACCTTAGTGAAGTGGCCGATTATATTTCTGATGTCTGGAACCAGGTTAGAGGGGCTCCCAGAGCCGTTAGGCTTGTGACAGCCGCTACAATGAATCACATAGTTCTCAGCGGGTGGGCGGGCTTCGCTTGTAGAATAAGTGAAATTACACAAAAAGAAAACTAATATAAATTTAAACAATTTCTAAATTTTAATCATTATGCCTTGTCGGAGGCCGTACCTAGAACTATGGAAACTGTACAATGATATACTTCAGACTCATTACCCATGCACCAATTAATATCATTGTGAAGGCCCATTCTGTAGGCTGGTTTTTCGCCGATATTTTCATTACAGTAGCAGCGCCCGCAAGATGATACTCCGCAGCAATCGTAATAACTGACGATATAATGTTTGCCGTCTTCGGGATTTTCACAGGTACCGATCCAGCTTACCGTAGAGGCACTCGATCCTGGAGGGCAGGTGGTTATAGAGCCACCACAACACGTGCAGAGATGACCGTCCAGTGCGCAGTAACGCCAGTACTCGCAACGTTGATCATCCAGCGGGTCAAAGTCCTTTGAGTCGGTGGCAGCATTGGCGGAGGACCGGTCGAAGGGAAGCACAGGAAGTACGAAAGCAGTCCCCACAAAGTATTTTGCGATGCGAGCTAGAGCACCTCGCCTTGAGCTGTTTTGTGCTATAGAACGTGTTTTTTTCTCAAAAAAATTATCTAGCCACTCCATTTTAAATTTCTCCTTAGCGTCTATGACGATTTTTCCAAATAATCTTGGATCGATTCTACTTCCAATTCCCGCGCAGTAAACAAGCTTTCTAGTTGCTCTCTACTGTTGACAAGCCCTTTAGACTTAATTACCCCGTTTTTGTCGAGAAGTAAAGCATAGGGTAGTTTCCCCACTTTAAAAGCCATGCCTAAATCGTTGGACAGGACGTAGGGAAAGTCCTTCAATTTTGTCTTTTCATAAAAAGTTCGTTGCTTTTCGAAGTCTCCATCACTGGCTAGGATGACCTTGAGCCAGTGTCCTTCCGCTTTTTGAATTGAACGCAAAACAGGGATGAGTTTCTTGCAGACTGGGCAGTTTGGGGAGAGGAAAAATAGGAGTTCACCTTGCTCAGAGGGTTTGCCTATGTCTATACGTCTATTGTCAAGCGTCTCTAAATTGAAGTGCGGGGATTGTTCTCCAACCGATGGGCCGTCATCCATCATTAGTGCCCCCATGGGGGCTACGCGCTCATACAAAATACCGATTTGTCTGGCTAGAGCAAACAGCGCGAAAACCATGCAGGCAACCACTAGCCACAAGACTATCAGACTGAGAACGAGTGGGTCTGTTGTCATTTTATTGCTCTCAAACGAGGAAGGTTAGTGATCAATTGACTGCTCAATACATAGAGTCCATAGAAAGTTATGCTACCAGCTGCTAATGTGAAAAAATCGAGAGGAGCCAAGATTCTCGATGATCCTGCAAAGAAAACAGATGTTAGGCCTGTTATCAAGATTAAGTTTCTTGTTACAAGTGCCCACGAAATTGGTTGCTCATCTTCAATTCCGCCGCAACCGCAACCTATATCTGTATTTCCTCTTAAAAGATTGATAACCACCGCTAGAGTGACTATTGATAGGAGTGTTGATCCAAGTATCGCTCCGAGTAACAAAGTCCTTTCCATCAGTAGCAAAGTCGCCGCTACACCTTCGGCCAAGACAATCGCATAAGCTGAGTATTTTAAACCGGGCGCCGGAATGAGCTCGTAAGCTTCTAGCGAGATTTGGAATGTCTCCATCTCCTTAATTTTCTGCCAAAACCCGACAATGAAAATTATAGCCACCGCTGTAGTTATAATTTTTGCAAATAGGAAATCCATGTTGTGTCCTAATGGGTTTGAATTAAGCCGGCGAATTCTCCTACCGGCTCACTTACTGAAATGGCCTTCAGTTGCGGGATAGTTTCGTATTTATGTATTTTTGCTTCGACCCCATCATACAAATATAAATAAGGCTTTCGCTCTTTAGTTAGGGTCATAGCGATAGAATTAGCGCCCGCAATTCGTTGAATGACTTTCTTGGTTTTTAGATCTACAGCCCAAATTTCCTCTCCAGGGTATTTGTGGGAACCTTCCTTTCCACCACTATGCATGGCTACGTATAATCTACGGGAGGTTTTGTCTACTGCGATTAATTGATAACCTCCAGGTCTCCATCCACCCTCCAGGTCTTTAACGGAACCTAATGGCCAGCTTTTCTTTAGGACAGAGGTTTCTCCTCCTACGTTGATCTCATGAATAATCCCTAGATAAGAGACGAAGTAGAAAAGATCTCCTATTCTCGCGGCTTGCACAAACAAAGGATCATCGTCGGCGTTGAATAATTTTTCACTTCGACTTTGTTTGACCACTTCCCCTTTCTGATCGTGGGTGATCGTTAAAAAAGTGCCGTCACCGCACATAGTTGAAAAACGCGCCATATTAGAAGCGGACGGTAAGATAATCCAGCATCCTGGAGTAGTCACTTCTGATGCGAACCGTTCATTCTTTCTGTCGACAATTGATATGGAGCTAGCCGGTGTCGCATTTTGGATATAGACAAAATGATCGTCTGCCGAGGGCATGATGGTGCCTACATAAGGAAGTGCCTGCGCGTGTCGGGGTGGAATGGGTATTTCAGCCTTGAGGGATAGGTCCTCTGTGCTATAGGCTTCAAGAAATTCGGTCTTTTCTCCTCGAGTTCCCTTGGAATAATACGCGGTTGCATTTAGCATTTCGCTACTGTCACTTGAAAGTGCGGTGAGACCAAATAACCCAGTTCCTATTAGGCCAAGATATCTGAAATTGTCTCCGTTGAGAATATGAATCCTGCCATCAATGACGTGTCCCAAGGCTAAATCGGTTAAGTAAATTCGATGAGGGTGAGCGGGCTCCAACTTCTCTATGCTGATAGTTTCAGGGGCTATATCTGCTATGGCATTGCTAAAATTGAGAAAAAAACAAAGTCCTATTGCATGGAAAAGCTTCTTATTACTCATAGGTCTAATCTCCTATCGCGATAAAAAAGCTGTTTTAAACGAGCTCCAATATGCGCTAAATAATCAATTGGGTGTGAGCAAAAATCATTACAAATTTATTTATTGCCCGTTATACTGACATACTATAACTGTTTTTAACTAAATAAGGATCAAAAAATGCCTAAACGTCAATTAACTGCAGCTGATGGCCATAGTTTTGAGGCCTACGAGGCAATACCTACTGGGGATATCAAGGGGGGTGTTGTGATAATCCAAGAGATTTTTGGAGTGAATCAACACATTCGCGAGGTGGTGGATGGTTATGCGAAAGATGGCTACGCAGCAATCGCACCCGCACTTTTTGACCGCGTAGAAACCGGCGTAGAATTAGGGTATGCGAATGAGGATGAATTTAACAAAGGATTGGAAATCGCCTTTCAGAAGCTACAGATCGATGATGCTTTGTCTGATGTGCAGGCTTGTGTCAAAGCACTTGGGAGCCATGGGAAAGTTGGAGTGGTCGGATACTGCTTTGGTGGTCTCCTAACCTGGCTTTCAGCTTGCCGTTTAACGGGTATTTCGGCCTGTTCTGCCTATTATGGAGGGGGTACCGTTAATCATGTGTCTGAAAAGGCCAAGTGTCCTGTTATCATGCATTTTGGTGAGAAAGACGAGCATATACCCATGAACGAGGTGGAACAAATAACTTCGACGTTATCAGATGTTCCGGTTTATGTTTATGACGCTGATCACGGTTTTAATTGTGACCATAGGGGTAGCTATGATCAAAAAAGTGCCAGCGAAGCAAAAAAACGTACTTTAGATTTTTTCGAATCGAATCTGTGAATGATTATTTCGAGAGTGCGGGTTATGTAACATTTTGGGGGATTCAACAGCTTTGAAACATGAATTTGATTTAGCAAGCGTAGACCATGTGTTGAATACTACTAGGAGTGTGCGAAAGAGGCTCGATTTGTCACGACCAGTGCCAAGAAAACTAGTAGAGGAAGCCCTCGAGATAGCGCTACAGGCGCCAACTGGCGCGAACACCCAAACCTGGCGTTTCCTGGTAGTGGAAGACCAAGAGAAGAGAGAAAAAATCGCCGATTTTTATCAGAGAGGGGTCCAGTTATACGTGGATGGTGAGACTGGACTAAGCAGAACAGGAGTGACCATTAACAAGGAGTTCGAAGCCACTGATTTGCGGCATTCCCAAAAAGGTTCTGTATTAGATTCCAGTGTTTATCTGATGGAGCATTTGGCGGAAGTTCCGCTTTTTATTATACCTTGTATCGAATCTCGGTTTGATAATGAGGATGTTTTTACCCAGGCCTCTATGTGGGGATCTATTTTGCCGTCCACCTGGTCTTTGATGCTTGCATTGCGAGCACGACAAATCGCCTCTGCGTGGACCACTATTCATTTAGTGTTTGAAAAAGAGATTGCTGAAATACTCTCTATACCTGAAAACTATACTCAGGCGGCTTTACTTCCTGTGGCATGGCTCAAAGGAAATAAATTGCATAAAGCCAAGCGGTTATCTCTGAACGAGGTCGCCTTTTGGGATAATTGGGGAGACTGGTGAGAAGTTCTTATGAAAAAATCGATTCATTAGAATTTAGAGTCGAATTCCTTTTTCGGCGAGAAGGGAAGTTGCCTAAAGGTGTTCTGGTTAGAGCCCGAACTGCCCAATGTAAAAATTAATCCGTGAATCCTCAATATTTAAGTGATACGAGGGCAATTCGCCTAGTGTGTATCGCCATTGTGCTGGCGTTCAGTTACGGTGTGTGGTATTCCTACAGCGTTTTCTTGGTCGCTCTTTTCGAAGAATTTGGTTGGTCTCGTTCTACTCTAGCTTTGGGCTTTTCTATTTTTGCGGTTGTCCATGGAGTTTCCAACCCAGTAGTGGGGCGGCTTTGTGACAAAATTAATCCAGCCTATCTAGTGGTTTTCGGAGGTACTGGGGTATCCTTAAGCTTACTGTACGTGAGTTTTATAGAGACCCCAGCACAGTTATTCTTTGGCTTTGGAGTGTTAACAGCTATATCGGTCGCTTTGTGTGGCTGGGCGCCTTCTCTAGTTCAAGTCCAACGAAACCATAAAGCCCGCCTAGGGTTCGCGATTGGTTTTATCAGTTCTGGCATCGGGGTTGGAATGTTGTTAATCGTTCCCTTAGTACAATTGCTAATTCAAAACTATGGGTGGCGGCTCGCTTACCAGATATTTGCACTTATTTCTTTCTGCGTAATAGTGCCCATCGGTATTTTTTTAATTAAATTACCCTCGGTTCAATCGTTCCTTCAACTGGAGCAGGAGCAGGGAGTGGAAGTTAAAGGTTCACCATCTTTACCAGACGCTATGAGAGATGCTAAATTTTGGCTGATCGTGGGGGCTTTCTTTTTTGGGAGCATGGGCTCTCAGATTCTACACGTTCATCAAGTGGTCTTCTTAGTAGAGCACGGAATATCAACTATGGTGGGTGCAACCGTAGTTAGTGTCATTGGCATTGCAAGCATATTGGGGAAAACTGGGGGAGGTTGGTTGTCGGATCTAATTGAGCGAGAAAAAGTCTTCGTGGCAGGTAATCTTATTATGATTTGCAGTGTTTTTGTCTTATTCCTCTCAGCAGAAACTGGATCGGTTTTCACTGCGTATTTATTTGCGGTTCTTCTAGGAGTGGGTTACTCCGCCAATGCCGCTATCGCTCCCGCTATGATGAGTGATCACTTCAGTGGTAGATACTTCGGTTCTATTTTGGGAGTAGGTTTGTTTGGAAGTGCGATTGGCGCAGCTCTTGGACCTTGGATTGCCGGCGAACTATTCGACTTTAATGGAGACTACTCTTTGGCTTTTCGTTTGGCTATATTATGTGGAGTGCTCGCGGCGATTTCTGGCTATGGTGTAAAAATATTAAAGTTGGCTACGGTTCGAACGCGATAAATTTATTGAATTGGTAAATTAAGTAAGGAGATATCTATGAAACTGGATTCCTCGGTATCCGCTGTAATCACTGGCGGATCTTCAGGTCTCGGTGCGGCTACTGCTAGATTGTTGGCCGAAAAGGGTGTGAAGACTGCTTTATTTGATCTTAATCAAGAGGCAGGTGAAAAATTGGCTTCCGAGTTAGGGGGGGTATTCTGCAAAGTGGATGTAACCTCTCAAGCTGATTGCGAGAAAGGGTTTGAGGCTGCTCGGTCCGAGATAGGGCAGGAGCGGATTCTAGTGAATTGTGCGGGTACGGGAAATGCCTTTAAAACAGCGGGAAGAGATAAAAAAACTGGCGAGATTCAGACCTTTCCAATGGATAAGTTTGAGCAGATTATTCAAATTAATTTAATAGGGACCTTTCGATGCATTGCGATTTCTTCCGCTGGCATGATGAGCTTAGATGCTTTAGATGAATTTGGAGAGCGAGGCGTAGTAATTAACACAGCGAGTGTTGCGGCAGAGGATGGCCAAATGGGACAAGCCTCGTATTCAGCGTCTAAAGCCGGGGTAGTCGGTATGACACTGCCTATCGCGAGAGATCTTATGAGCGAGGGGATCAGAGTTAATACTATCTTGCCGGGCATATTCGATACTCCTTTGTTGCAAGGAGCGCCTGACAAGGTTAAGCAATCCTTGGCCGCTTCAGTACCTTTTCCGAAACGATTGGGAGCTCCCCCAGAGTATGCTCACTTGAGTTTGGCTATGATAGAAAATGGCTACTTTAATGGTGAGAGCGTACGCCTAGATGGAGCAATAAGAATGGCGCCAAGATAGAGGGTAATGGCGGATGTAGTTTGGTTGTCTAAACCATGCTGTATCCGCCGCTTACACTGAGTACTTGACCTGTAATATGCCCGGCCACTTTGTTCGAAGCGAGAAATAGAACCGCATTGGCCACATCTTGTGGTCGGCCAATTTTTTTTAAAGGTAAGGTTTTTGCTATTTTAGCAAGCTGCTCTTGGGTAAACATAGAATCAATGTTTTTCCACATGCTATTATCACCAACCTCCGTATCATCTTCCGGAATCGTTACCCCAGGGCAAACGGTATTACAACGTACGCCATAGCGTCCGTTTTCTTTTGCTATCGTTTTCATTAAGCTGTTTACCCCCGCCTTCATTGCTCCATAAACTGCTTCTCTAGGCTCTCCTTGTTTGCTGGCATCAGAGCTTATTGACACGATCGAGCCAGAACCTTTCGCATTCATGATCTTAAGTGCTTCAAAAGAGCAGTTCAAAACACCCTTGAAGTTTATTTCTATGATTTTATCCCAAAAATTGGGCTCGGTAGCAGTGAAATATTGCATCTTATCCCAGCCGACTGCGTTTACTAGAACATCTACCGTGCCATATTTTCCTACAGTCATTTCGAAAAGGGACTTAACTCTCTTTGTATCGGTAACATCGCATTGTTGGAAGATGACTTCTCCGGAATATTGTTGGTTTGCAGCCCCGGATGTTATTTGGCCTTGTTCCGTATCGAGATCTGCCACGATTACATTTGCTCCTTCTTTTGCCAGGTTGATACAAATAGCTCTTCCTATGTTGGATGCTCCGCCGGTAACAATAGCGATTTTTTCACCTAAATCTAAATTCATACTACGGGTCTCCTAATTCTTCTAAAGCTTTCTCTCTAAGTTCTACTTTTCGGATTTTCCCGCTTGGGGTCATGGGGAAAGCGTCAACAACTAAAAAGTGTAGGGGAATTTTAAAGCTAGCGATTTTGCCTTTCATTCTAGTTTTTAACTCAGCTTCCGAAATATTACGATCCTCTTTTAGTATGATAAAGGCTACCGGTACTTCAGCTAGGCGTTGGTCAGGATAAGAGACTACTGCTGCATCGAGAATTTCATCCATATTGCGTAAATAAGCCTCAACTTCCGCCGGGGATACATTTTCCCCACCCACTTTTAGCATATCTTTGTAGCGCCCCAAAAATACTACCATGTTGTCATCCCTGATTTTTGCCATGTCGCCACTACGTATCCATCCTTCTTTATCCTTCGTTTCCGAAGAGGCTTCAGGCTTGTTCCAGTAGGCGTTCATTGTCGCGTAACCTCTGATCCATAACTCCCCTGGCTCTCCCTTAGGCATTTCTTCTTTCGTTTCGAAATCTACCACTTTAAATTCGTAGTCGTTCATGGGGTAGCCTGAAGAGTGCACGCGCTGTTCTCGAGTGTGGGAAAGATTTGAAATCGAGACGAAGGCCCACGTTTCGCTCATGCCAAAACCGGAAACCGTTGGGCAAAACACGTCCTGAACTCGCTCCGCTATAGGAATCGTGCTTTCCACACCGGAAGGGAGGGTGCCCAATCGTATATTTAATTCTCTTTGGTTTTTTTCTTGTGCAGAGAGAAGATCCAGCCAGTGAGCTTCAAAACCATGGAGAATGGTTGCTTTCTCTTTTTTGGCAATGTCTAAAATATGGTCTGGCTCAAAGGTCTCAGTCAAGACCTGAGCGGCCCCTGTTAGAACACACATCATGCTTATTTCGCTGTAAGCGTAAATATGAAAAAGTGGTAGATAGTTCATATGAACATCATGGCATGTGAGTCCAAGAGCCTGAGCTCTCTCCATGGTGTTTCTTATGGGGATGTGGGAGTGAACGACTCCTTTGGGCGTGCCGGTAGTTCCTGATGTGTAAGCGATCATCATTCTGCCGTCGGGATCAACTTCTTCTATTCTTCTCTTCAAATCTTCATCGCTAACAGTTTGACCCTCGTGTAGAAAGGCCTCCCAACTTAGAGCTCCACTGATGGCAACCTCACCATGAATAATTATTCTTTTCAGTTTTGGATAGTTTGATATGGACAGTTCGTTTTTAGAGGTAAAGGAAATATTCTCGATTGAGTTTGCGAGCATTTCTTGGTAGTTGATTGGTCCAGATTCTGCGAGTGCTATGAGGGAGGCACTTTCAGATTGAGCGACGGTATAGGCCAGATCGTCGGTCCGATAGCGTGTATTAAGTGGAACTATACACCCCCCAACACGAGCAATGGCGAACATTAGAAAAAGCCACTCGGGTCTGTTTGTCATCCAAACGGCAACATGTTCTCCGTTTGTAACGCCTGTTGCTAAGAGACTTTTAGCTACCTTATCTGTTTCTCTATTAAATTCCTCATAGGTCCAGCGTTCGTCATTAAATATCAAGGCATTTCGCTTTCCAAACTTATTTGCGGCCTCTTCTAAAACTTCCCCTAAGGTTCTTTTGTGATACCAATTCATGTGGGTTTTCCTCACAATAATTTATGTTAATCCATCACGACAGCGATTCTACCAAATGATCGTCTACTCAGTACCTCTTCCATAGCCCTTTGAAAATTTGCTAAAGAGTAGCAATTGGAAATCGTCGGATTAATAAGACCTTTTTGAAACCAATTGAATAGTGTTTCCATATGCTTTCTCATTTTTTCCTCATACTGATATCTCATGTCTCTCGGTCCCCAACCAAAATATAACCCCATGTTCAATCCGCATACCGTTAAATTTTTAACTAGAAGTAGGTTGGCTGCTATCTGAGGAATAGCACCCGAAGCAAAACCTACAGGCATAATTCGGCCTTCTGGGGCAAGACAGCGTAGAGACTCATTAAATACCTCTCCTCCAATAGGATCGTATACTGCGTTTACCCCTTCTAGGGACGTTATCTCCATTATTTTATCTCGAAACCCGTTATTTCTATTGTTTATTACGTGATCTGCTCCTCGGGATCGGGCAATTTGAAGTTTCTTGGGCGAGCCTGCCGTCGCGATGACTTGCCCTCCTAATATCTTCGCGATTTCGATAGCGGCCAAACCAACGCCACCAGAGGCACCGTGTATTAAAATCCACTCAGACTGCTTAAGGTTAAGTAAACCTGGCCAGCCCAAGGCCGCAAATGAGGTCGCATAAGAGTTTGTGAAGGAAATGGCCCTTTCGTAACTTAAATCATCCGGTATTCCATAGACATTCACCTCCTTTGCGACTGCTATTTCAGCTAGTCCACCATAGTCAATCACTGCACAAATTCGATCGCCTTTCTTAAACCGAGTGGTAGCAGACCCAAGCTCAATAATTTCACCCGCGATCTCGGTGCCAGGGATGAAGGGCAATGGTGGGCGAACTTGATACTTCCCTTGTACGAATAGATTCATAGCAAAGCTGATGCCAGTAGCCTTGACTTTTATTTTTACTTGATTATCGGACAGGGTGGGCTCTTCCAGATCCTTTACTTGTAGTTTATCAAAGGTTGTCCACTCTTCTACTAATACCCCTTTCATAATCTCTCCAAACGATTCGAATACTTCTATTCAATATTCTATTGTAGTAACGTTGGCCGCAATTTAGTTTGGTGCGTCCGTTAGTTATTGAGACTATAATAGTAATTAACATATTAATATTAGAAACTTTGAAATTTTTATATTCTTAGTTTGAGGAGGATTTTAGAGGCATGGGAATTCCTATCGAATTTGGAACAGCTTTCCGCTCCCCTTTCGAAATCGCCGATTCTGCAAAATATATAGAGAAACTAGGTTTTGATATTTTGGGTTGTGGTGAGCATGTGAGTTTTCACGGGGATACGGCAAACGCATTTATCTCACTATCGGTAGCAGCGGGAGTCACCTCAAAGATTAAATTAATGAGTACTATAACCTTGGTCCCATTGTACCCTGCTGCTCTACTGGCCAAAATGGGGGCGGCACTTGATGTAGCGTCTGAAGGAAGGTTTATTTGCGGTGTTGGCGTAGGCGGCGAATATCCCCCTGAATTTGAAGCTTGCGGAGTGCCGGTAAAAGAACGCGGTTCAAGAACTGACGAGGCTTTGGAGATCGTTCAGAGACTTTGGAGTTCTAAAAATGTGACGTACAAAGGCAAGTACGCTGATCTCAACAATATAAGTATGAAACCCATGCCGATTCAGAAACCACGTCCCCCCATTTGGGTTTCTGGTAGAAAAGATGTTGCGATGAAAAGAGCTGCAAAGTTTGCCGATGGTTGGTTGCCCTATATGTATACCCCGGAACAGATGGCCCAGAGTGTTGAGAAGATAAAACAATTTGGGGAAGAATTAGGTAAAGATATGAGCGACTTTCGGTATGGACTCTACATTTTTACGGCGGTTCATGATGATAACGATACGGCGATAAAGATGGCCTCCGATCGCCTTTCGATTCAATATAACCAAGATTTTAGTAAAATAGTGCATAAATACGCCTTAGCGGGAGATCCTGATCGATGTATTCAACGCCTTAAAGAGTATATTGATGCTGGGGCTAGTTTCGTTTTTGTATCTTCCGCTTGTCCTGACGACTACATTGCTGAAAATTTGGAGAGAATTGCGCACTCTGTTATCCCGGCTTTTCGTCCTTAATAGTTTCAAAAAGTGTCTTATCCTCAGCTAACCTGAGTCCAGCACGATAGAAATGATATCCTGCCCAAATGTTCAGTAAGCTAAAAAAGCACAGACTCCAACGTAATGAGTCTTTTCCATAGATTGGTTGCAGAACGTCGCTTAGAATGCCCACTGCCCACGGTCCAAACCCTAGACCAATTATGTTGATTAAAAAAAGAAGGATGGCCGATGCCATGCTCCGCATCCTAAGTTGCGCCATGGTTTGCACCTGCGCAAAGCTTGTCGCTTGCCAAAAGTTGCCGGCTAAAATCGTAGGCGCAAACCACATCAGTACTAGAACTAAGTTCTCAGCGATGTAACCGGCAATTCCGAAAGGAACAGTAGCGACCAAAATTACTCCAGGAGTCCAAAGATACCATCTAGTGTCCCGGCTACCGAATTTATCAGATAAAAATCCCCCCAAGTACATTCCAGCCCCACCGACTAATCCCATTATTAGTCCTAGCCAGAGTCCGATCTCAGCTGTGCCCAGCTCATGAGTCCTAATGAGAAAGGCCGGATACCAGGTAATGACTCCGTAACCCACGAAGGCTGCCAGGGAATTAGCAATTGAAATCTGAACGAAGGCTGGCTTAGAAAGTAGATAACGGAATGTCTCTTTTACACTCGGCTTATTATCTTTTTGATCTTGCTTGTTTTCCGAAATTCCCCTTTCGGGTTCCGTAATAGTGAATCTGACCACTAGAGCTAGAATGATTCCAGGTAGTCCCACGATAAAAAAAGCCTTGCGCCATCCGAACGCTTCGTTGATCCAACCGCCCAAAAATAGTCCGAACATTATGCCGAAAGGGATGCCCAGAGCGTAGATACCGAGGGCTGTCGCACGTTTTCTAGGTGGATAGTAATCAGAAATTAGTGAGTGAGAGGGTGGACTGCCTCCCGCTTCACCAATAGCCACGCCGATTCTGGCCAATGCTAGGTGCCAGAAATTTTGAGCGAGGCCTGATAATGCTGTCATTATACTCCAAACTGAAAGAGCAATGGCGATGAGGTTTCTTCTGTTACCGCGGTCAGACCATATCGCAATTGGTATTCCCATCGTTGAGTAAAATGCGGCAAAGGCAAAGCCTGATAAAAAGCCTAGTGCTTGATCGGATAATAGTAGATCCGCTTTTATTGCCTCGAGGAGTATCGACAAGATTTGTCGGTCAATAAAATTGAAGGTGTAGACTAGAACTAATATTCCCAGCACATATCTTCGAGTAAAGGATTCGCTATTGGCCATTTAGGTTTCCATTTATTGTTATATTATTTCGTTTCTAGAAGATGCTCGTATCTTTTATCAGTGAGAATTTTCAAAAAGGCTATTAGGGAATCAACTTTTGACGAGTCTAAAGGTTGGCCTAAAGTTAAAAGGGCGTCATTTATATTATCGGAACTTTCAGGATTGCCCCAGTACTCCTGGGTTTCGGGGTTGGTTATCGCAGACTCGTTGTTTATCAAATGAAAATTATAGAATAGCAGTGTAGTTCTTAGTTCTTGAAAGATACCATTATGCATATACGGGGAAGTGACAGCTACGTTTCTCAGAGTTGGTGTTTTAAATTTACCGCGATTCTCGGAATTGGAGAAATTAGGATTCTCTTCTAAACCTCTATCGTTATAGGATGGGCCTCGAAGTTCCTCTCTTGCGAGCACTTGATTCCGAGGCACCCCGATATTGTGGTATCGAAGGTCTGTAAAGGGTTCTTCTTTGCTTAAAGTTCCTTTATTTAAGAGATGGCAATTCATGCAATTAGAGACATCAGAGAAGAAAATATTGAAGCCTCTCTCTTCTTGTTCTGACATGGTATAGGACCCGGCTAAAAATCTGTCATATTTGGAATCAAAGGCAGAAAACGCTTTTGACCTCTCAAATGCAGCGATAGAGGTTTGCACAGCGTTGAGCAGTACGTCAGGATTTTTTAAGGCTTCTTGACCAAATATCTGAGTGATCTTTTCTTTCACCTTACTATCTCCTTTTAATCGATTGAATAGCATTAACTCATTTGATAGCCCCATTTCGTTCTCATCGAAAAGAGGATGTAGAATCTGGTCCTCGAAGTTGTTTACTCTTCCATCGAAAAAAAGTCCGCCAATGGGGCCAGCGCTGTCGGATATTAGCGGAGGGGTTAGTAAGGTGTATGTAAGGGTAGGGGTGTTTCTCCTTCCAAAACTATTTTTTATAGTACCAGAAGATATGGCACCTTCGGCCGCATTTTTTCTTGGGTCAGTAAAAGCGTTTTCAGGGTTATGACAAGTGGCACAGGCTACGTTACGATTTTTAGAGAGATTTGTGTTGGAAAAAAGATTGTTTCCTAATTCGATGAGCAGAGTGTTATCTCCCCAAGCTACAGTACAATGAAATAGGTATAGACATAAGATGAATGTGTGTGAGATAGGACGAGCCATGGAATCTATTTTCGATTTGTAATTATTTTCCGAGATCTTCCAATTTACGGAGGTATGGTCCCAAATCTGGTTGAAAGTCGGGGTGTTCTACAAGTTTTTCAAAGTGACGCCAAGACCGAGGAAACTGCTCGTAGTTTTTTGGGTTTACTAACAAATCTAACTTGTAATTTTCTAATTGGTCCTTGTAATATTTTTCGTTGTAGAGAAGAGCTATTTCGCATGCAAAGCACACGTCGGCTAAGGTGAGGTAATCGGATGATAGGTACTTGTGATTAGACAGAGCTCTTTCGACTCCATTTAGCCAATCCGTGAAAGCAGAGGCAACTGAATTGTATATATCAACAGTCAAGGTATCTTTCATCAGAGAGAGGAGATAAGCCTGCGAGTCACAAGCAAAAACAAGAGAGCTATCTAGGAAACTATCGATTCGGGAGGATGAGAAGGCATCAAATCCATATACGTTCTTTGTATTTTCTCCGATCCGAGCAACGCTTCGCATTATGCTATTTGATTCGAATACTCCCGTTTCCCCATCAGGACTAAACGCAGCTGGTACGTTTCCGAATGGATGAGCTGCTAAAAATTCAGCTGTTTTAAAAAGTTCATTGTCGAAGCCTTTGGATGCTAGAACCTTTGAATTTTTTCTTTCCTTGTCCTCCTTCGAGAGAGGCCTTGCGTCAAAATCCCAAAGCCATTCGCTCAGTTGATTGGGCTTTGCTCCTCGAATTTCAATTTCCACTCCGCAAATTCTACCTACTATCGTAGATTTAAATAGACGTGGATTTGGAAGATAGGAGAAGATCCGTAAGTTCTTAGCCGTCATAGGTTCCTCTTTGATTGATCATTCTGCTAATCTGTTATCTTATAATCTAACAAGATTTTAAGATAGGGTGTAAGTTTTTCCAAGAAGACTGATGTTCGACAGATTAAGCTTAAATTTTAAAGGGAGGAAAGATACATGTCAGCAAGTGGACCGTTAGTGGGTTATAAGATAGTCGAATTGGCAGGAATTGGTCCGAATCCGATGTGTGCGATGATGCTAGCCGATATGGGAGCAGAAATTGTCCGGATAGATCGAACTGTTGATGCGGGACTGGGCATTAACACCGAGGCAAAATTTCGGGTTTTAGATCGAGGAAGGCGCTCTGTGGCAGTAAATCTCAAAGATGAGCGAGGTGTACAAACTGTTTTGAAGTTAGTTGAACAAGCTGACGCCCTAATAGAAGGTTTCAGGCCTGGAGTAACTGAGCGGTTGGGGTTGGGTCCGGAAGTTTGTATGAAAATAAATCCGAAATTAGTTTACGGAAGAATAACCGGCTGGGGTCAGGATGGCCCTTTGGCTTCTGCCGCTGGACACGACATTAACTATATTTCTCTGGCTGGTGCTGCTTATCCTATAGGGGTTGCGGATTCCCCGCCGTCTCCACCTTTGAATTTGGTGGGTGATTTTGGTGGTGGAGGGATGTTGCTTGCCTTGGGTGTGGTCGCGGCACTGTTGGAGGCGCAAAAGTCTGGTGTTGGTCAGATAGTGGATGCGGCGATGACCGATGGAGTGGCTGCATTGATGGCAGCCATTTACGGGATGCACGCGGCCGGTATTTGGACTGACGATAGGCAAGCAAATATTCTTGATGGTGGTGCTCATTTTTATAATAGTTACGAAACATCTGATGGAAAGTTCATTTCTATCGCTTCGATAGAGAAAAAGTTCTATGAAGAATTGTTGCAGTTAACGGATTTTGTTGACCCAGATCATCAAGCACACGCTGATAGAAAAAAGTGGAAAGTAAATAAGGAAAAAATGGCAAGTATGATTAAAGAAAAGACGAGGGATGAGTGGTGCGCTATTTTGGAGGGTACAGATGTTTGTTTTGCTCCAGTGTTATCGATGAGTGAAGCTCCTCATCATCCACATAATATTGCTAGAGAGACTTTTACCGAGGTGAATGGTGTCGTTCAGCCTTCACCAGCGCCTAAGTTCAGTCGAACAAAATCAAAAATTCAAAGTAGTCCGTCATCAGTAGGAGAGGACACAAGGTCCTGTCTGATTGATTGGGGTTTTGAAAATTCTGATGTGGACGATTTGTTCGAGAATGGAGTAGTAAAATAGCTTCAAATTATTGGGGTTGAGTATTGCCCTCAAAATATTTCGAGGGCAATATTTCATATCTTTTTAAAACAGACTAAATTCCCCGCATTCCAACTTCTGCAGTCGTTTGGTGTTTGCTAGCTTCTGCACTAGGCCTGCTATCTATCCGCGAAAACCAAGCCGTCAGATTCTTGAGATCGCTGCTTATTGATTGTCCAACGCCTGTGCCAAAATCCATTGCGCAATATAAGATTAAATCCACCATCCGCATCTCATTGCCGCAGATGTAGTCGTTGTTGCCCATTAGGCCGTCAAGCCAAGCAAGTTTTTCCTGTACAAGTGTTGTTAGTCCATCTACGGACTCAGGAATTAACCGCATTCTTTCTCGGAACATGTCTGCTCCTACGCCATACCGAAATCCATTGTACATGTGTTCGGTAATATTGAGTTCAACTCTTCTTTGCCACTGTCGGTGCGTCGCTTTTTCTTTTGGGGTGGAACCTATCAACGCAGGAGTTGGATGGACATCTTCTAAATATTCGCAAATAGCTACGGTCTCGCCGATTACTGTCCCATCGTCCAGCTCTAATGCTGGCATTTGGCCGCCTGGATTTTTATCAGTGTAGGGTGGTTTTCTGTTGGCCATCCCCATTAGGTCGGTTTCGATAAAAGGTATTTCAATACCTTTTTCAAGTATAAACATTCTGAGCATTCGAGGGTTGGGCCCTAATGAATTATAAACTTTCACAAACTTTCCTCCGTAATGTAATTGAACATAAATTCCTAAACTATTGATAAGATACCACGTCTTCTGTCGAGACGCGGTTTATTTTTTTACCAAAATTAGGGTTTTTAGGAGCGATCGTACTACTGTTTCTTGATGTTTTTTTGCCCAGCCTAAATATCACTAACTTACTCAGAATCTCCTTAGTTAATGAAGTCGATTATAGTTCTTTTGTTTGTAGGTCCGTCCAGAAATGCTTGGAAGTCGGTTCCGTAGTAAAGGAGGTAAGAAGGGGTTCCGGAAAATGGTTCTCCCGTATTAATCTCATACGCGTTTGAAAAGTCGGTGGCAGTAGCCATTACAGAGGGAAATTCATGTTGCTTTTCCTCTACCATAGTCTTAACTTTATCGATGGAAGATTCCTCGTCTAAACAAATCCCTAACACCTCAATGTCATTCAACAAATCAGCATGTAATTCTGATAGGAAAGAGTACTGATCTACGCAATGGTTACAATAAGTGGTCCACACGAATACGATGTTCCATTTGCCGTCCTTCAATTGGTCTTTGAAGGAAACACGCTCTCCTTCCAATGTTTGGATTTTAAGGCCTGGTTTCTTTGCTTCTGTTTTTAGTTCTTCGGCTATTGATTGAGTAGAGAATAATAGGGGGAAAATCAATAGAGAAAATAAAAATATACTCCTGCGGAGATTATTAACAAACATCTTTATATTTTCTCTATCCTGACCGGCATTCCATAGCGTTGTTTCAAAGTAACGACTGGAAGCGGTTCAATTGGATGGTTGGGTATAGGGTGAATTCTGAAGTTTTGTAATATTTTGGCTAAGACGAGTTGTACTTCGAGCATAGCCATACCAGCACCTATACAAGCCCTCGGTCCAGCTGCAAAGGGTAAATATGAATAAGGATGTCTAGATTGTTGCTCCCCACTATCAAACCTACTGGGGTTAAATTTCTCGGGTTCATGCCAATAGTCTGGGTGTCGGTGCAGTCCGTAAATACTGATAGCTATATAACTATCCTTTGGGATTCTGTATCCAGCAAACCTATTCTCTTCGTTACTTTTTCTAGCTATTCCCCAGACTGGAGGGTATATACGCATCGATTCCTGAACGACTTGCTTCAGGTACGGTAAGTCAGTTAAATTTTTTGTATCAGCCGCCTCGCCCTTCAGAACACTTTGCAATTCCTCTCTTAGATTATTTTCAACCATTGGATTTTCAGAAAGTAAGTGAAAGGTCCAGGCGAGTGCAGTTGCAGAAGTTTCGTGGCCGGCTAACATGAGCGTGATGATCTCATCTCGCATTTGTTCTGTAGACATGCTTTCCTTATCTGCTTTAGCGTTGGCAGATATCAGTCTATCTACGATATCTCCATCACTCTCTCCGCTCTCTTGGTGGGCGCTTATCAAACTATCGACGATTTGATCTAGTCTTGATTTTACTTTCCGAAAATCGGCATTGCCTGGTAGTGGAAGGTCTGGCCAAAGTCGAAATAAAGATTCAAGCTTCATGGGATTTTGATTGACGAGATCTAATATTTCCACCATCTCGTCAGCCACATGATCGATATTCGCTCCAAATAACGTTCTACTAACTACTTGGAAGGTTATCCGGCTCATCTCTTGGTCGAGTTGGACTACTTTTTCTTGATCATACGCCTTCCATTGCAAAATTAGTTTGTCGGTCATATCGTTAATTACCGAATCAAACTGATTAATTGACCGATTTCCAAAGACTGGCTGCATTACTCTTCTTTGCGCTGCCCATTGTGGGCCATCATTTGTTACCAGTCCGTTGCCCAACACTGCGCCAACAACTTTGTAGTCTATAGTACCTTTAACAAAGTGTGGCCATGCTTTTGTTAATATTTCCTTAACGTACTCAGGGTTCGCAATACATATGATCGGAAAATAAGGGCCCCAGTATCTCGACACGTCACCGTATTCCTTTATCAGATGCGACATATATTCTGGGGGAGACCACATTTTTTTCCCCGTCAGCAGTCGAGACCACATTGTGAACCAGTCCTTAAGGGGAGGCCCTGGGGGAAGAGGATTGTTGCTGTGAGACATTTATTTAGCTAAATATTTCTAAGATTAGGGAACGTACGCCAAGAGATCAGGACCGGATCGAAATCCGGTCCTGATCCAGAAAGGGCGTTACTTCCTAAAGGCAGGTAAAACATTTCTCGCAAAGATATCCATACTCTTTCGTATAAGGTTTGGAGCCAGTCCAGGTAAAGCCATTTGCATAACCATGTGAGTAAATCGTCCTCTGCTGACATAGTCGGCTATCATTTCCTTAGCATCATCGGGTGTTCCAACTATCGCGTCCTCCCCAAAAAAATTAAAAGCCTCAGCTTTAATCATTTCATCAACGGTGGGGAGTCCTTCCAGTGCCTTGTCATCACCTTCTTTATCGTTAGCTTCGGCGAACCATTTTCCATAACATTCCGTAAGATAATGCAAATGTTGAGCACACTCTTCCCAAGCTTGAGAACGACTTTGAGCCACATAGACAGCTCTCATAGTCGCAATATTGTATTCTTGGGGATTTCTCCCGGCGGCTGTAAGCGCTCCGTCGTAAGCAGCATTAAGCTCTGTTGGTCCAACGCTTTGGAAATGAAAGCCCATTTTTGCCGCTCTTTCAATGGCTTTCGGCGCTATAGCACCAAGCCATATGGGTGGGTGTGGCCTTTGAAGAGCAGGCGGGGATATCTGGATATCGTTTAAATAGTAATATTTTCCGTCTATTGTCACGGATTCTCCGCTTAGAAGTTTTTGTACTATTGCCATTCCCTCTTGAAGTCTGCCACCACGTTCGGTGTGGGATATTCCTTGGTCAGAAAATTCTTTGCGTCGATAACCGAGGCCTACGCCTAGATCAAATCGGCCGTTAGACATTAGGTCAACGGTCGCAGTATCTTCGGCTAGGCGAACGGGGTTGTGGAGAGGGGCTAAAACTAGAAATGTGCCGATTCTCATGCGTGTTGTGCGTTGAGACACGGCGGCAGCTATCGGTAGCAGGGATGGTGAGTATCCATCGTCAACGAAATGATGCTCCGTGAGCCAAGCGTCGTCAAACCCCATTGCTTCGGAATCTGCTATAAGATCAAGGTGTGATTTATATAAGTGCTCCCATGGTACTTTGTTGTGGCTTGGGTTTCTGAAAGGCCAGAGCACGCCAAATCTTAAATTCATTTGTTTCTCCCCGTTTGTAAAAAATTTAGTAGTTTTTTT
>TARA_B100000674_G_scaffold459431_1_pt1 | contig 23076 bp, 21 predicted proteins | sample TARA_B100000674 | Tara Oceans TARA_B100000674 (sample SAMEA2622759) | marine metagenome | biome: marine biome (ENVO:00000447); feature: surface water layer (ENVO:00002042); material: "saline water (ENVO:00002010), including plankton (ENVO:xxxxxxxx)" | depth 5 m
GGGTAACGTAGGTAGTTTATAGTTTGCCCCTTCGGGTGACACTGGCAGTCATGATGTTGAAACAATGAAAAAGCTGCTGCTAACAATCGTGATAATCGTGGGATTGCATTTGCCCACGGTTTCTGCCGGGCCAATAGACGTGCAACCCGTCGGAATGAAAACCGAAGACGTTGCCAAAATTCGCAACATCATCCTCAGACAGCTTGACGCTTTTCGCGAGGACGATGCTGAAAAAGCGTTTTCTTTCGCAGCCCCGCAAATACAGAAGATATTCAAGACGCCGGAAATTTTTTTGCATATGGTGCGCAATTCATATAGGTCAGTATACCGGCCGCAGTCGTTCGGGTTTCGCGGCACTCAGCGCATCGACGGAAACATCGTTCAACCGCTGGCAGTTATCGGCCCGACGGGCATGTCGGAAACGGCGCTTTACATAATGGAAGAACAGCCCGACGGCACCTGGAAGATCGGCGCCTGCATCATGGCGCAGGAACCGGGCAAAAACACCTGAACGCAGTTAGAAAGCCTTCATCAGTAAAAAGTAGCGAAACCCGGAATGCCGTTTATCAGGTCATCACAGACAACGGGATGCATTTCGCGGGCGCGCAGTTATATTATCGCGATAGTGGGAGACGACGCGTGACAGACCATCCAATGATCGATGCAACCACCCGGCCGGGACCGTTCGGCCAACCGGTGCGGCGGATCGAAGACCCTGCACTGCTGACCGGCGCAGGACGCTATGCGGACGATATACATTTTCCCGGTATGCTCCAGGCCGCCTTCGTCAGAAGCGCGTTCGCCCATGCTTTGATTAAAGGGATTAATGCAACGGCGGCGAGGGCCACACCGGGCGTACGTGCCGTGCTGACGATGAACGATCTGGCTCCTCACATGACCTCGGACCGCCTCTCTGTGGGAATGCCGAGCAAGGCCTATCAGCAGCTTCGCGATCGACCGATCCTCGCCAGCACGGAAGTCTGTCATGTGGGGGAAGCAATCGCGGTGGTGATCGCTGACGACCGATACATAGCTGAAGATGCAGCGGCGCTTGTCGAGGTGGATTACGACATCCTGCCGGCTTCGGCCGACCCGGAACAGGCGGCGCAGGCCGGTTCGCCGACCGCTCATGCCGACGCCGACCATAATATCCTGGCCGAATTCTCGATGGGATACGGCGATTGCGATTCCGTTTTTGCCACTGCTCCGCACGTAGCGGCGGAGAAGTTTTCACTGCACAAGGGTCTCGGCATGGCGCTCGAAGGTCGGGGCCTCGTTGCAAGATACGATGCTCTGGAAGACCAACTTGTGGTTTGGCTTGCAACGCAGATGCCGCACATGGCGCACCGGATGTTCATCAATCTGCTGGGACGCAACGAGACGAACACGCGGGTGGTCACACCCGATATCGGTGGCGGATTCGGGCCGAAGCTAGTCTTTTACCCGGAAGATATCGTCGTTGCGACGGCGGCAATGATGCTCGAGGCTCCGGTTAAATGGATCGAGGACCGTCGTGAGCATTTTACGAGTTCCACACAGGAACGCGACCAGATCTGGGACATGGAAATCGCGTTCGACGAAAACGGCAAAATACTTGGCGTGCGTGGCGACATGATCCACGATCACGGCGCATATACGGCACGCGGCGTAAACGTAGCCCAGAACGCCGGCAGTATCGTCCCCGGACCCTACGAAGTTGCCAATTACAACCTCGATATTAAGCTTGTTCTGACGAACAAACCCTGCGTCACGCCGGTACGCGGCGCCGGGTACCCGCAGGGCAGCTTCGTCATGGAACGCCTGATGGACCGGGCGGCGGAAAAGTTGGGGATCGGCCGCGATGAAATCCGTCGGCGTAATCTGATTCAGCCCGACGCGATGCCCTATACACGGCCGCTGGCCAGCCGCGCCGACCCGTCTGTAGTGATCGATGAGGCGAACTTTCCGAAATGCTTGGAAACCGCGCTTGAAATCGGCAAATGGTCGGACTTTCCCGCGCGCCAAGCAGCGGCCGCCGCGGAAGGCAGGTTCATCGGGATAGGACTGTCCGTCTACCTGAAAGGATCGGGCCGCGGCCCCTTCGAGGCGGCAACGGTGCGCGTGGGCCCATCCGGGCGTATCAGCGTTACCTCCGGCGTGTCCGCCATTGGCCAAGGCACCCGAACCATGCTGGCGCAGATTGTGGCGCAATCCCTCGGCGTGGGTGTCGAAGATATCGACGTCGTCATCGGCGACACATCGGCGATCCCCTATGGAATGGGCGCGGCCTCCAGTCGACAGACGGTGACCGCCGGTTCCTCGGCGCGATCGGCGGCGGAAGAAGTCCGCAACAAAGCACTTCGTGTAGCTGCACATATTTTGGAGGCCGCGGAGGACGATCTGGAAATTTTGGACGGACGGGTGCACGTTAAAGGCGTCCCCGGCATGTCGATCGGCCTTGGCGAGATCGCGACGCAGCTTGCCGGTGCGGCCACTGGTTTCGCGCTGCCGGCCGGAGAAAACCCCGGTTTGGAGGCCCATGTCGCGGAACAGATCGACGGCTTGGCCTTTTCCAATGGCGCCCACGTCGCGGAGATCGAGTTAGACCCGGACACCGGCAATGTCAAAGTGCTGAACTATACTATCGCCCACGATTGCGGCGTGATGGTCAATCCGCTGGTGATCGACGGACAGGTAGCGGGCGGAGCGGCGCACGGGCTGGGCTTCGCCATGTACGAAAAAATGATTTGGGACGACCAGGCTCAGCCGCAGTCGACAAATCTCGCGGAATACCTAATTCCCGGATCGGCCGAAATGCCAAACGTTCATATCGAGCACATTGTGGTGCCGTCTTCGCAGAACCCGTTGGGTGTGAAGGGCGTCGGCGAAAGCGGTCTCGTGCCGGTTCCTGCGGTTATAGCGTCGGCTATCGAAAATGCACTGTGCGGCCGGGAGGTAAAGATTTCTAACATACCCGTTAGCCCCACGGATATCCTTGCCGCAATCTCTGCGACTCAAAGCCCGACTCCCCCCGGAACCTAAATCGATATTCGATGCAATTGCCGAATTTTGCCGGTGGCGACATAATGCCGGCACACTCACTAATATGAAAGACAGGACAAAGCCATGGCGCGGTTCAAGGACTACGTACCCCACGGAGTAATCCCGGCGACGCTGGCAGCATTTGACGCTGACTACCGCTTCGACTGGGCCGAGACCCGCAAACATCTGTCATTCGCCGCCGATGTCGAAGGCGTGACGGCGGTGACAATCAATGGTCACGCCTCGGAGGTACATGCCTGCACTCTCGACGAGCAGACGCGCATGATGGATGAATCAGCCGACGAGATAGGCGACCGCATGCCCCTGATTTGCGGTGTATATGCGGACGGTAGCCACATCGCTGCGGATATCGCGCATATGGCGGACGCGCATGGCGCATCAGCTCTGCTCTGCTTCCCGCCGAGTTCTCTCGGCATGGGCGGCATTCAGCGACGTCCGGAAATGGGTATCGCCCATATGAAGATGATCGCGGATGCGACGGACTTGCCAATGATCGTTTTTCAGTACGGCAACGAGCTTGCCTACCCGCTCGATACGCTGGTGCAGATCTGCGAAGAGGTGCCAAACGTGATGGCGATCAAGGACTGGTCGACACCGCAGGTGCACGACCGTCACATCAAGACACTGCATTCGCTACCAAGACGGATCAACGTCCTGTCGACCAATTCTGCGTGGTTGATGTCGTCACTTGTGATGGGAACGGACGGGCTGCTTTCCGGCGCAGGTTCGGTGATCGCAGACCTTCAGGTCGCTCTGTTCCGTGCTGTGCAAGCACAAGACCTCGCCACTGCCCAAAAACTGGCGGACCGCATCTATCACACTACGCAGGTATTCTACTGCGATCCGTTCGGCGACATGCACAACCGTATGAAAGAAGCGCTGGTCCTGCTCGGCCGCCTGGACGGTCCCGCCGTGGTGCGGCCGCCGCTGATGAAGCTGACGGAAACCGAGATCGCCCGTATCGCTGAAGCGATGAGCCTCGCGGGGATCAGTCGCGACGGCGCGGAAGAGATCGGACCGACCGTGCTCGCCGCCGAGTAGCTTCAGCCCCCGAGGTATTCCTTCATCCGGCGCTGGTATTCATTAGCACAGGTCACGGTATTCATAAATTCGGAAGACGCCTTCCCAATAAGGTCTTCCGGCGACTTACCGTTACGCAACGACTTCAACGTCTCGTAGGTCGCCTGCACCGACGCCATAAAAGGATGGTGCCCCTGCAGGCTAATCCGGACGCCGTGCCGCGCAAGGAATTCCCGATCGCCCAGTGTGCCGGTACCGGGTCCGCCCAGAAAAACCGGTATGTCGAGCGCATCGGAAATCACCCGTACCTCATCTTCGGCCGTCACGCCGGTAAAGAACATCGCGTCGACGCCCTCGGCCTGATACGCCCTTCCCCGCTCTATCGCATCGTCCAGGCCATTGATTGATGCGGCACTCGTACGGCCAGCAATCACCAGAGATGCATCCTGACGCCCGGACAGAGCTGCTTTAATCTTACCGATCCCCTCTTCGAAGGGGAGCACCCGGGTCGAGCCAACGGTACCATACGGTTGCGGGAGGTCGGTATCTTCGATGGTCAGGGCCGCCACACCGGCGGTTTCAAGTTCCTCCACCGTGCGCCTGACGTTCAATGCGTTGCCGTAGCCGTGATCGGCATCCACCAGTAACGGCAGGTTTCCCGCCCGATTGATGCGATAGGCCTGATCCGCGAATTCCGACAGTGTCAGGACGATCAAATCAGGAGCACCGAGCACGGCAAGGGATGCCACAGAGCCAGCAAACATGCCGATCTCAAAACCCAGATCTTCTGCGATGCGGGCAGAAATCGGGTCGAAGACGGAGCCAGGGTGAAAGCAGTCATCTGTTTCCAGAAGACTGCGAAAGGTCTCTCTGCGGGGTGTCCAGTGCATCTTGCATCCTCGACGTTGAATATTTGCCATTGCTGGCACGCCCAACGAATACGATCAAGCGGATCACCACCAATTTTCTTGTTGCGAAAGACGATGGGCGCTATACCACTTTGTCATTGGGCCGGCTTAGCTCAGTTGGTAGAGCATCTGATTTGTAATCAGGGGGTCAGGGGTTCAAATCCTCTAGCCGGCACCATCTTTTCAATAGCTTAGCAAAAATCTGCCGATGACCCACGGCTTCGGGGTGAGGGTCTGGGTGAGAAGGTTTTTGCCCGCGTTCTCCCGGGAAGCACGATGCCGTCCGGTTCTTTGCGTGCCTCAACCTCTGCGCACGGGATATTTTTGCGCAGCGGAGGGGGAACTGGAAAACGGAACATATAGCGAAAGTGACATCGGCTTGGCCCACACGTGGTGTCTGATGTCAGGGGAAGGGAATGCCGATCATCGTTACCCCAGCGTGCGTATACACAGACTTTTTGGAGTCGGAGAATATTCCGGCTAAGGGACCGCATGCACACAAAGCAGTGGCGGATGAAAATGAACCGTGAGCCTGCATACCGGAAGTTAGGTATATTTTGGGAATGGTAGACTGGGCAAATAAAAATGAAGTTGAAGCGCAACGGGCCGCCGCAAGCTACCGATATGATCGGCGCGAAATGGTGGCTGTTCCAAGAACAGTTCCCCCTAGATACATGAAAGTAAATGTGAAGGCGCGTGGCCCAGGATCCGAATTGTCGTATACTAGTCGATATGGAATGGTTTCCGAAAGAAAAGCAAAAGATCGATTTCCTATCTCTGGCGACCCGCAAGGAGAAGAACCCGTGGGTGGAAAAATTCTACGTTATCGTCGGGCTGGCGTTCTTCGGATGGGTTCTGTTCCAGATGTTCTTCGGAGACTGATCGCGACTCATCCATGAACCAGCCGAGGCGCCGCGCGCCGAAAAAGATGTCAGAAAAGCGGTTGCGCAATATCGCGGTCTGGTACTGCGAACGTTATCTCGTCTCGTCCGGCAAGCTGGCAGATCACCTGAACAAACGTTTGTACCGCGACGTGCGCGACGAGGAAGAACGCATGCAGTTCACCAAACTGATCCCTAGTATCGTTTCGAACCTTACGGAACTCGGTTATGTGAACGACCGCGAAGCGGCATCGGCACGGTTGCGCATGGCCTTGCGCTCGGGATATGCCACCAATGCCGCGATCAACGTCGCGGCGCGCGGCGCGATGGTGGATCGGGAAACAGTCGAGACCGAGCTGGAAAGCGCACTCACGCAGGCATTGCCGGAACTGGACCACCTAGACATGGAAAGTTCGGAGAGCTCGACCGACCAAGCCGTCGTGGCCCTCAAACGAGCGCGCCGCGGCCCGTTTCGGTCATCGGGTCAGGATGACAAATCGCGGCGGCGCGATGCCGGGTGGCTGCAGCGCCGTGGGTTTCGCATGGACGCGATCAAGTCAGCGCTGGATATCGATCCGCTGAAAGAATAGCGCTCGGCATGTCGCTCGCCCCGCCGGTGTGGGAAAGGCCGTTCAAGGTCGCCACTACGGCAGCATGGTTCTGTGGCTCTCCAAGGTTCAATGGATCATTTTCCAGGCGTTGAATAAGCGTCGTGGTCGTTGCGAAATGAATGATCGAAAAGCGAACAATATTGTTGGGATTGCCCCCCGTAATCCTGGACTAGATTGATCGCCGCCCGCTTCTGTGCGCCGATATTTGCCTTCTCTAGGCTGCCGCTGTTATCGAGAAGAATGCAAACATTGTGGAACTGCCTCGCCCGCGCACTGGAGACGACGATAGACGAAAAGACGATGTTGGCGGCAAACAGTCACCAAAAGCTACGAAACATCGATACCCACGACCAGATCAATAACCCTTGCGCGAAACACGAACCTGTGAGGCCATTAAAATAATCAAACTACTCGGGCAGACAAAGACTGAATGTTAATGCTCGGCAGAAATTGCATCCATCACCATTTTGCGCAGCGCCAGACCGGGACCGTCGACGTTGATATCGACCCAATCCTTTGGATCATGCGCATGGCGCGCCATGTTCATCTGCTGGGCCGCGAGAATATCGACGTCTTCCTGGAACGCGGCGCGCAACTCGTGCCGGAACTCCTCATCCATGTTCGGATCGTCCTGCGCAAAATTCCGGGAATGGGCGTAGAAGTACCAGGTCGAGCTCTCGGTCTCGGGAGTAATGGCATTCAGATTGTAGAATTCGAACCCCTGCGCGTTCCGACCCCCGGATTTGGGCGAAAAATTATCTGGGTGGTCTCCCGGTTGAGCGCCGCATCCGGCAGGCAGGCAGCCAACGCGCACCGTATTGAAACTTGGCACCATGGCTTCGGCGTATTGCCAGCGGTCAATATTGTCTGTGAACCCGCCGAAATGCGCATAAAGCGGGGCGGGCGGCGAATCGAGAATCCAACGGATCATGCGCACGGTATTTGCGGTCTTCGTGGTGACAATCGGAAAATCCGGCACCGCCACTGTACCGATGTTTTTGGTATGAACATACGCCAGGTGCGACAGGTCCAGCAGATTATCGTTGAAAAGTTCGTAATGGCACGGGATTTGAAAAGGCGGATCGCCCTTCACCACGGCCCAGTCCGGATCGTCCATCACATGCCAGTCTGGCAGCAGGCTTTCATCCGCCTTGTCGGCATCGCCCATCCACACCCAGATATACTGGTATTTTTCAATTACCGGCCAAGACCTCACCCGGCTGCCCGGCGGCACCCGGGTCTGGCCCGGAACGGCTACGCAGTTGCCGGTCGCATCGAATTCGAGGCCGTGATAGCCGCATTGCAGGACATCGCCGAGGACTTTACCCTGCGATAAAGGCAGGTGACGATGACAACACCGGTCTTCCAGCGCGACCACCTTTCCCGCCGTATCTCGGAACAGGACCAGCGGCTCGTTCAGGATCCTACGAGCCAGAGGGCTGTCCACTGACACCTCGTGATTCCACGCCGCGGCGTACCAGGTATTTTTCAGAAACGGTCCCATACCTATCTCGGATACTTATTGTCTCACTCAGATTATCCGGCAACACTACACATCAGCAAGCCCGCACAAAACGTATAGAACCGTTTGTGGTAAAGGGCGGGAAACTAGAGGAAACCAACGAATGACCAACTTCTACAGCCCCGACTTAGGCGCCGACCCCGAAAACCCCTTCGCCCGCGATGACACAGGAAAATTGGTGCGAAGGATGTACTGGCTGGATATGGGCGATACGTCAGTCGTACTCGCAATGACCCAGGGTGTCGGCGCACCGCTGACTGCGGACCAGAAACGGGCGCATCTTGACGATATCGGCCGCCGCCATCTGATCGATCAGGTTTGCACGCAGGAAATCCTGCCGCCGGAATAGGCCCTATTAGGCGGAGACCTCGTGTGCTGCCTGCTGGCGATGAACGTCGACCAGCACGTCGGGGCTAAGTTCGTCGATCATCCCCCAGCTCCTCATCCATTCGTAGGTGCGTTGGAGTTCTTCTTCGGGTATCGGAGCCGGATCGACCATCTGGAGGCGCGACAGGCGAAAATCATCGACCGTCATCGTCTCGATACCTGGATGCTGACCCTTATGCCGGTCGATGAAATACTGCATGTACTTCCGCTTGTCGGCATTGATCATCCGCACCGCCTTTTTTACTGCGCGGTTAAAAGCCGCGTAGGTATCGGCATCAATATCGTCGGACGCGACTTCGGTCCCGTGATACATGCCCTCGATAATGACTCGGCAGCCGTTTTTCTCCGCCAGCGAAAGGTACGGCTCGGTCAGTGTCGTCGCCGCTACATCGCCGTTAATCAGCGCATCGTATCGCGCGGAAGACCCGTTTGGTGCACGGCAGGTCTGGATCAGATCGCGCGGAAGGAACCCTTCCAGCATCTGGTAGGTCAGGTAATGCGTTCCAAAATAATACGGCACCGCGACTTGGACGTTGGCTAGCTGCTGCGGCGAATAGGCATCAGAGTCCGGTGCGACGACGATACCTGCCCACACCATGATCGACCGCCGGCCAAGCTGGCGGCCCTTGGCTTCAGTGTCCTGCACGCGCCGATAATTTCCCCACTCGCAGGCGTTGTACATGTCGGCGCCACCCTTTTCGAACGCCTCGCCATGGCTACCGAACGCGGATAGGCCGTCAGGCGTGGTGATCTTGGGATCAACCTCGCGTGGGGTGTTAGCCCGCTTTACCCATTCGATCTCGATGCCTTCTTCGGCGAATAGTCCTTCGTCGTCGGCGACAAGTTCCGCTAGTCCCTGGAAGGGCGACGTGGTTTCAAGGCGCATCTTTGTCATGACTTCCTCCTCCGTTCCCGGGGGAACCCCGGCAATGTCGCTCCTATTCTGCCATCGTCATGCAGGCATGCCAACGGGTTCCGTTCCCCGTATGTATTGACCATCTTGTGCCACACAGCGAAGCTTGGGAACGATACGCATACTTAAAGGAAACAGGATGACCGAGGCTTACATTCCCTACGGCGGATACTGGTCCACACCTTTTGCAAAGTGGCAGGGAACCCTCAGCCACCTAAACAGCGTAGAGTTAGCCGCCCATGTCGCCAAAGACGAACTCGACAAGCGGGAAATCAACCCCGCGGACTTCGACATGGCGGTTCTAGGCATCACTGTTCCGCAGCACAAATCTTTCTACGGTGCCCCCTGGATGACCGCGTTGATGGGCGCCGAGCGGGTCACCGGCCCTACGGTAACCCAAGCCTGCGCCACGTCTGCGCGCTGTCTGCAAAACACGGCGCAGGAAATCGGCGAAACCGCCGAATCCGCGCTCGTCGTTACCACCGACCGGACATCTAACGGACCAAACGTGTACTATCCCAATCCGCTGGCGCCGGGCGGCACCGGCACTTCAGAAAACTGGGTGCTGGATAGTTTCGGCCACGACCCCTACGCCAAGGTGGCGATGGTCGGCACCGCAGAAAACGTGGCGCGCAAGTGGCAAATCTCGACGGAAGAACAGCACGATGTCGTCGCACAGCGCTACGAACAATACTGCGATGCGACCGCCGACAACCACGCCTTCCAGAGACGATACATGCGCCTGCCGTTCGAGGTGCCGGATCAGAAGTATCGAAAAACTGTCGCGACCATGACGAGCGACGAAGGTGTATTCGAGACCACGCGCGACGGGCTGAACAAGTTAAAACCGGTATTGCCGGACGGTACGGTAACGTTCGGCAGCCAGACGCATCCGGCCGATGGCAACGCGTCGATGATCGTCACCACCCGCGAAAAGGCATCTGCGATTTCTTCCGATCCGAAGGTCGAAATCCGCCTCGCCGGGTTCGGCCAGGCGCGCACCGACAAGGCCCTCATGCCGCACGCACCTGTCCCCGCATCACAACGCGCGCTCGACAATGCGGGCATATTGCTTGACGACGTCGCCGCCGTAAAAACCCATAACCCCTTTGCGGTGAACGACATCGTGTTCTGCCGGGAAACCGGCTACGACATCATCAAGATGAATAATTACGGTTGCTCGCTGATCTGGGGACACCCGCAGGGCCCCACCGGATTACGTGCCATCTGCGAACTTATCGAGGAACTCGTCATCAGGGGCGGTGGCTTCGGGCTGTTCAACGGTTGTGCAGCCGGCGATAGCTCGATGGCGGCGGTCGTCGAAGTCCGGGACGCCGCATGATGGTAGACGTCGATACGTCAAACAGCGTCGAGGGCCGGGTCGTCATCGTTATCGTCGACGGGGGCACGGCGTTTAGCTGATGAAAGCTCTTGTTCTGAATGGCCCGGGAGAACCTTTTTCGCTGGAAACTGTCCCGGACCCGGTCCCCGGACCGGGTGAAGCGATCGCAAAAGTGATCGCCTGCGGCGCCGGCCTGACAATCCAGCATGTGAAGGCGGGCCGCGCTAAGGTCGACTATCCACGGATTATCGGTCACGAGATCACCGGCGTGATCGAAGCCGTTGGCGAAGGCGTTCGCAATGTCACGGTGGGCGATCTGGTGACCGCCTATTTCTATCTTACCTGCGGTGAGTGCAAGTGGTGTCGTATCAATCGGGAAACACTATGCGAAAACTTTGGCGGGTATATTGGCCGCGCCTGCGACGGCGGTTACGCCGAACTGATGAAGCTGCCCGCCCAAAATTTTCTGAAGTTTCCGGAAAATCTTCACTGGAAAAATTATGCTGCGGAAATCGGCGTTATCACCGATGCGATCGCAACGCCATTGAAGGTCGTGCGTCACGCGGGAATCAAGGCAGGCGAAACCGTCGCCGTGTTCGGTGCCGGCGGAGGTTTGGGCATACACATGCTGATGCTTGCCAAATGGGCGCATGCCAAAGTGATCGCCGTTGATATCGCCGCAGACAAGTTTGATGCCTGCCGTAGGGCCGGTGCCGATGAATGCGTGAATCCAGGCGACAGCAACGCCGTCGAGGCGCTGGTGGATCTAAGCGGTGGCGGTATCGACGTGGCGATCGATTTCGTTTCTTCGCGGGAGACACTGGAAACTGCGGTGCAGTGCCTCGGACGCGGCGGTCGCATGGTGACACTTGGCGGATCCGGTGAAAATTTCTCCGCCCACGCCCATACCATGCTGGAAAAGGAACTAGTCCTGATGGGAAGCCGGTACGCTACCCGCCAGGAAGTAATGGATTCGCTTGAGCTATGTGCACGGGGCGAGGTATGGCCGCTAGTGACCGAAACGGCAGACATGGTGGGTGCCGAAGCCCTGCATGAGCGTATAGAACGGGGGCTGGTAACCGGGCGTGCGGCAACCCTGATTTCTACACCCTGAGCAGGACGGGCTAGCCAGCCGAGTTCTCACAGACAATCCGGCGCGTGGTTCATGGAAATCAGGATCGGTCGACGTCCCGCTAGCGATGAGCGACGTCGAGATCCTCAACTTGGAGTTCGACGAAAGCCCCCCCGCCCCCGAGTGAGGTCGGAGAAAACAGCGCGACAGGCCCCCAAATCATGCCAGGTTGTCGTACCTATCGGAGGAAACCGCCCAGACCCTGCGGAACGGCTGTCTTCATAGCGGCGATATAGGGCAATTCGACGATGTCGGATATCTGTTTTTCACGACCGCAAGAAGGACATGGCCATCGTCGGCGGATACACCGGCTACCAGCGTTCTACCGACGGGCGGATATCCATTTCGAACGTCCAGGCGTCCTTGGGTTGCGTGTGCATCGCCCAATAAGCCTCCGCGATATGGTCCGGATCCAGCATACCGCCGTCCGGCAGCGCATCCGTCTCGTCTGGAAATTTTGTTCTGACGGCTTCGGAATCGATCATGCCGTCGACAATGATATGACCTACATGGACACCCATCGGCCCGAGCTCCCGGGCCATCGACTGAGCGAGGGCGCGAAGTGCGTGTTTCGCGCTGGCGAAAGACGCGAAATTCGCGCCGCCACGGACGCTCGCAGTCGCGCCGGTAAATATGATCGTGCCCCTGCCCTGCGCAGCCATCCGGCGCGCCGCCTCGCGGCCGGTAACGAAACCCGCCAACGTCGCGCTTTCCCAGACTTGCCGGTAGATGCGTGTCGTCATGTCCAGAATGGAAGACCGGTGCTGAGCACCTGTGTTGAACACAAACAACTCCACGGGACCGATTTCCGCCTCGATACGGTCGAACATCTCGATAACGGCTTCTTCGTCGCGCGCATCGCACGGTATGCCTTCGGCCCGGCCGCCTTGCGCCTCAATCTGCGCCACCAGTTCACCGAGCGGTTGGATCTTTCGGCGAGACGGAACGGCGACAAGTCCCCCTTTTGCGAACCGTCGGGCGATCGCCCCGCCCAGCGCATCCCCAGCGCCGATCACGACCGCGGCTCCCTGATCCGCCATCAGAATGGCACGACAATGCCGCCCATGGGGGCATCACAATTCAGCAGATTGACACGTTTTTGGACAATTTCGTAATCGTCACCGGCGGGCCGGAGCGTGTGAACGTATTCCCCAAGAAAGATACGCTGTTCGTCGCCCTGCAGATCGGCAAGTGTGAAATTCGACCGCGCGACCACGACGCCGTTTTCCGGCAAGACGATCATAACGTTACCGATTACCCGCCGGGTTCTGACGGTCGGCTGGTCGGCATAGTTTTCCGGATGCCGCAGCCGGCGGACGCGGACATCGATCAACTGCCGGTCTTCATAGGCGATCGAAACCTCGCCAAGCGGATCTTCCTGATCCGGGGTGGCAGGTATCCAGTAGATCCCGTCATCGGCGAACAGTGCCATCCAGTCTTCGAACCGACGTTCGTCGAGCAAACGGGCTTCGTGGTATAGAAAGACTTCGATCTTTCGGACTAATACGGGATCGAGATTCATGGTTCGTCAGTTCTGACGGTTTCGCAACACGGCGGTGACCTCGTCCACGGTCATGACATCACCGAACTGCTGGATGACGTTCTCCAGCGCCGAACGATGTTCGTCGTCTGAGAGTGCGGCATTGCAATCTTCGACCATGACAACGTTGTAATCCAGCATCATGGCGTCGCGGCCGGTGCTTTCGCAGCAGATATTGGTCTTGGTACCGCCGATCAGCACATTGCGGATGCCTTGGCTCGACAGCACGCTCTGCAGCATTGACGAGCCCGGCGTCAGGCAGGAATACCTGTTCTTGCGAACGATCAGGTCATTATCCCTGACTTCCAAGTCCTTCCAGATCTGCTCGCCGTGGCCACCCGGCTTGAGCGCCTCTATGGTTCGTTCTTGAATATCCTCGGCCACGAAGTTGCGTATGAAGTGTTCCCAGTCACTCTTGCCGTTCGCGGATGTGGTCGCGCTGGTGATCCAGATCACCAGCCCACCCATCTCCCGAAGTTCGTCGCACAGGCGATTTATCGACTCGCAGATACCCCGTGAAGCCGGGACTTCTGCCGGCGCGCCCGGTTCGCAGAACATGTTCTGCATGTCGATGACGACAAAGGCAGTCTCTGCCGGATCCAGAGTTTCGTATAAGTGGTGCCGTCCTCGCCGCGCAAGGACGCGGTCAATTATTTCCTGCCGGACGGTTACCTGATGAACCATTCGTCTGTCTTGCTCCCCATGCCCAAACTGGTCGTGGAATTAGGATAGACGCGCGGTTTTGCTATAGCAACGCGAGGCTGAGTTCTGGGCGCCGCATCGGCAGCTACTTTCTGGGAATTGGGTTAGACAAGCAGGATTGAGGATGCATCGGGCTTCTCGGCCTCTTCTCCGATCAGGGCTATTCATCCCGGCCCAAAAACAATTCGGGCGTCGAAAACTTGGTATACGTAATCCAGCATCGCGCGAGCCGAATAGACGGGATAAACGCCAGACAAGCCAAGCGTCCTCATAGATTTGTGTAACCGGCTTCGAGCCCGTATGGAGACAGCTTTCAAGAGCAGGACGCACCGAGTGCTTTTCTGCCTGCGCAGCATTGACGAACCCGACTGGGTCGAGACCCGGACGAAATTCGTGAACGAACACCGCACCTATCGGAAGGAATGTGGGATCGCTATCACCCTCTCGGGTCCGTCGCTGGCGGAAGACGGCAAAACCATGATTAGTTAGATGTTTCTGATCGAGACACCCGACGAGGCCGGAATCCAGTCATTCATCAAGAGGGACCCGTTTACGAGGAATGATGTCTGGGGCAACCTGATCTTGACACGTTTTCTGCGCCGTCACGGTTAGCTTCTCTTAGCGCCGGCAACGGGTCGCAGATCGACGGATTTCGGGAGTCAGTCGCCCAGAAATGGGTAATCTGTATATCCTTTGGCGCTCCCGCCATAAAACGTTGCCCGATCGGGCTCGTTATAGGCGGCACCGCTGTGCAAACGCTCCGCCAAATCCGGATTGGCAAGATACGGAGCACCGAACGATACCATGTCCGCTAGGCCGCCTCCGATCACGGCGTCCGCTTTCGCGCGATCATAGCCCCCGTTCGTAATGAGGGTGTTCGGCCACAGGTCCCGCAGTTTCGCAAAGAGCTTGTTTCGGCCGGACAGAAAATCGCCAGTTTCCTCGTTTCCGCCCATTTCCACCATGTGCAGGTAAACAAGATTCCGCTTCGCTAGCTCCGTGGTCAGGTAGCAGAACGTGGCTTCGGGATCTGAGTCGGAGATGTCGTTATAGGGCTGGAACGGGGATATCCTGTACCCCACCCGGTCGGCGCCCCATACATCCACCACCGCGTCGGTGATCTCCAGCGGCAGGCGGCAGCGGTTTTCGACCGATCCGCCATAAACGTCATCCCGTTTATTGGTCGAATCTCGAGTAAACTGATCCAGCAGATATCCGTTGGCACCGTGCACTTCGACTCCATCGAAGCCGGCCATATCGGCGTTTTTGGCGGCTGTGCGATACGTCTCCACCAACGCGGGGAGTTCAGCGGTTTCCAGCGCTCGCGGCGTCACAAACGGCTTCATACCCGACAGCGTCATCGCCTCGCCCGCCGGTTGTATGGCGGACGGTGCAACCGGTTCTGTACCACCCGGCTGCAAATCGGGATGCGAAATACGTCCGACATGCCAGAGCTGCAGGATAATCCGTCCGCCCGTTTCGTGCACTGCGTCCGTCACTGCCCGCCAGCCATCGATTTGCGCGTCAGAATGGATGCCGGGTGTTCCCGGATAGCCCATTCCTTCCGGGCACACCTGCGTCGCTTCGGTGATGATCAGCGCGGCATCAGAGCGCTGCTTATAATACTTAGCATTTAAGGAATGCGGCGCGTTTCCTTCTTCCGCCCGGTTGCGGGTCATCGGCGCCATCACGACGCGATGCGGTAGATCGAAAGGTCCAGCGGTTATCGGTGAAAACAGGTCGGTCACTTGATCTATCCTCTCACCCGGCGGCGATATGGGCCGCGGCGGGACCTAATGTTTTGCCAAAAAACCCGACAGGGTCTGCGTGAAATCCGCCGACCTTTCGACGTTGGAAATATGCGCCGCAGGATCGAGCAATACGTATTCCGATCCCGGCATATTGGCGTGCATCGCCTCCATACCGGCCGGTGGTGTACCTGCATCCTGAGCCCCCGCGATGAATAGGACGGGCAGGCCAGTAATCTGATCGAGGCTGTCCAGGTAGCTCAGGTTCTGGATCGCCGACGCGCAGCCGGCATAACCGTTGACGGAAGTTGTCGCGATCATATCGGCGATCGCCTGCGCCTCGGCAGTACCCTGATTTCTGTATTCCTCGGTAAACCAGCGTTCCATCGTCGGCTGAATGAGCGGGTCCATTCCCTTTTCTCGCGACAAATCGATACGATCCTGCCAGGCGCTGACGAATTCAGGGGCAACCTTGCCCATCGAATTCGCAATCACCACAGACATAAGCCGGTCAGCGTGTTTCAGCATGATGCCCTGGGCGGTCATCCCACCGATCGACAGACCCACGAAATGCGTTTTCTCAATCCCGAGATGATCCCAGAGACCGACCACGTCGGCAATCAGATCGTCGAAGCTGTAGGCACCTGAAACCGGCTCGGACTGACCGTGCCCGCGCTTGTCGTAACGCAGAATGTGAAAGTCGTCGGCCAGCGCGGTCGCCTGGTCGTCCCACATATGCAGATTGGTCGCCAGCGAGTTGGAAAAAGTCAGCCATGGCTTTTCCGGATTGCCGGATACTTCGTAGTTCAGCTCGACGCCGTTGACGGTCGCCTTCATCGTATCGTTCTCCCTTGAATTACTGCCTTATGGCGTGGCGTGGGTAATAAAGCGCTCGGGCACGGGCTCCCCCCACTGGGAACTGAAGCCTTCCTCGACTGGCACCATGTTTGGCGGGTTCTTGTCGTTTAGCCGGTCGCTGTCGGTCCAGTGCTCGTGCACCCGGCCCCACGGATCGCACCAATAATCAAAAACCTGGCTGCCGAGCACGTGGCGGCCTATGCCCCACATATGATCGTATTTTTCCTTGGACTGCAGGTGAGCATGGCCCATCGCAACGTCGTCGATATCGTGCACCTGGAACGAAATATGGTTAAGCCCGATTTTCTCACCCTGCACACACAAGAACGTATGGTGGTCGACATATTCGTCACCGGCGTCGATCCGGTTGAATGTCGCGATAACCTTATCCTCATCATTTTCGACGTAGACTTCGTCCGATGAAACGAGACCCAGAGTATCGCGATACCATTTGGTGCCGCCCTGGATATCGGTCGTCATGATAACGGCATGACCGACCCTTTTGACATGGGATGGCCCCGGCGGAATCCTGGTTAGTTCGCCGGCGCGGACGTCTTTGTTGTCGACATCATTGACCTTGAAGCGCGGCACGATGATTTCTTCGGCCTGTTCCTGTCCTCCAACGATCTCGACAGAATAGCCGTGCGGATCGGTGAGACGCACGACCTTCCCGCCGCCGGGTGCATCGAAATCTTCGATCCCGGACGCACCGTCCAGCTTGGTTACTTTTTCCAGGTCGTCCATATTGTTTGTGCGAAATCCAAGACCAATGAACTTGGGGTCCCCCAGGTGCGTGATGTGGATCACCGGATCGGTTCCCGTTCCCCGCATGAACAGCCTGTCGCTGGTGCGGTCCACTTTGACCATACCGAAATCCGTCAGGAATTCTGCGGCTACATCGAGGTCCGGCGACTGCAGTCGTCCGAATGTAATGTCAGCAACTTTAATCATGCTCTCTCCCTTCCGCGTAAACGCGGTTTCTTTCTTTAATCTGTTACAACGATATCGTCGCCGTCGCCTTTGTAAAGACGCTCGACCAGTTCCGCACGGCGGGCCAGCACAGCCCGCTGATTGATATAACCTTTATCAGTGATCTCACCTGCGTCAATCTGCGGCGGTTCCGTCATCAGGAGTACTCGGCGGATCCGCGTAGAGCTACCGGGATTGTCGGTATTATGAAAGCCAAGGCACTTTCGAATATGATCGTGAACCGGGGCGCTAGAAACGATTTTATCAAGCTCCGCATTCCCGCCTGCGACCGATTGAGACCCCGTAACACTTGGAAATACAAGCAATCCGACATCCTCCCGATCTTGCCCGGTTACGACTGCATCCTGGATCACTGGAGATGCAGCGGCGATCGCCTGCAGCCGAAGGTGCCCGGTATGCACCCAGGTTCCCGACAGCAATTTGAAATTTTCCGCGACGCGCCCGTCGAAAACGATCCCCTTCGACGGATCGTCTTCATCTTCGAATTTTCCCGCATCTCCGATGCAGAAAAAATTCTCCTCGTCGAAGGCCTTTTGGGTCAGATCGTCTTGTTTATAATACCCCGTCGTGATGTTCGGTCCGCGCATGCGGATCTCCAGCTTGTCCTCGTTGGGGATCAGCTTGATCTCGTGGCCCGGCATCGGCAGGCCAACATTGCTGGCAGACTGCGGCAGCCAGTTCAGATAGGTCGCCGCGGGTGCCGTTTCAGTGGAACCCAGCGATGTCGTGATGGGCAACCGTTCATCTCGCTCCGCGATGGCAAGTGCATCCAGCCGTTCCCAAACATTCGCTGGCAGAGCGGCACCCGCGAAGAAGAACTTCTTCAGGTTTCGGAACAGGCTATCCCGCGCCGCCGCATCCTGTTCCAGCAGCGGGAGCATCAGATCGTAGCCGCGCGGGACGTTCAGATAGAGCGTCGGCGAAATTTCGCGCAGGTTCGCAATCGTCGCCTCGATGCGGCCGGGCACAGGGCGTCCTTCGTCGATATACATGGTCCCACCGTTATGCAGCACCATGTTAAGGTTATAGTTACCGCCGAAGGTATGATTCCAGGGCAACCAGTCCAGAAGAACGGGCGGTTCGTCGCGGAGAAACGAGTATATCTGGGATAGAGACACTTGGTTGGACACCATCATGCGGTGCGTGTTCAGCACCCCCTTTGGAAGCCCTGTTGACCCGGACGTCAGCAGGATCTTGCCGATGGTATCGAGATCAATACGCGATACCGCTTCGTCCAACGCATCTGTCGCCGACACGGACAGCCAGTCGGACAAGGACACCGCACCTGGAATGCCATCGGCACCCGTGCTCGTCACAAGGGTTCGCCCCGAAAGTTCGAGCGCTGCGATGGCGGGTGCAAACGGTTCCGGGTTTTCGATGAAAATCGCAGACGGGTCGTTATGCGCGATCACGCTTTTGAGCTTTTCGTGATCCTTGCTCATCAACGAATAGGCTGGCGATACCGGCATCACCGGCACCCCGACGGTCATTGCCCCGAAGGTGACGAATGCCTGGTCAATGGAATTGTCAGACAGGATCGCCACCGGACGATCCGACCCGTGCCCACCGTCGAGAAGCGCCTGACCGATGGCATTGGCCGCATTCAGTACGTCGGCATATGTCACCCGGCGCCATTCGCGGGATCCGTCGCGTTCGCACAGAAAATCGCGATCGGGATGCTGCGCCGCATGATCCCGCAACATGGCAATGATGCTGCTTGGCAGTTCGTCAAGCGGCTCCGGGCAGGTGAGAACGACCGTACCGTCGGACCGCCGCTCGACATTGACGCCGAACGTATTCATGTTCACCTGTGCGAGTTTGGTCACCGGGCAAGACCTCAACCGTGCGCGAGCCGGAGCGCCCCGTCCAGGCGGACCACTTCGCCGTTCAGCATCTTGTTGCCGAGAATGCACATTACGAAGTTCGCATATTCATCCGGCGTCCCGAGCCGCGAGGGAAACGGTGTCGCTACCTCGAGGGATTCCTGCGCGGGTTGCGGCAACCCCCGCAGCATGGGCGTTTCGAATACGCCCGGCGCGATGGCAACGACCCGAACGCCGAACCTTGCAAGTTCGCGTGCGGCAGGCAGCGTCAGTCCTGCGATAGCGCCTTTGGACGATGAATAAGCAGCCTGCCCAACCTGGCCGTCATACGCGGCAACGGAAGACGTGTTTATGATCACGCCTCGTTCACCGTCGTCGTCCAGGGCATCGGTCTGGCTCATCTTGTGGGCGACCAACCGCAACATGTTGAACGTGCCAACCACGTTGACATTGATGCAGCGTGCGTAGTGATCGAGCGGCTGCGGACCTTCGCGACCTAGTATCCGCTCCGCCGGCCCAATACCGGCGCAATTCACCAGAACCCGGGGGCCTCCGGTCTCGAATACCGCCTGATCGACCGCGGCTTCAGCCTTCTCGGGGTTGGTGACGTCACATTCGATGGCGACCCCGCCGATCTCCCCGGCTGTTTTCCGCGCGACCTCAATATTAACGTCGAGAACCGCGACCTTCGCGCCGGCTGCTGCTAGGGCACGGACGGTTGCGGCCCCCAGGCCCGACGCACCGCCTGCGACAATGGCACCATGTCCGCTCACATCCATCCCGTTTGTCCCTTTTTATTCTTCTGGTCCTCAGAGTTTACACCGCGTACCCAGCCACTTATAGAGGCGTTACCGACCCCGTCCAGCCCATTGCGGAGCCGACCCTGTGACTGCTTTTTCTTCTGATCTGATCAACTTCGAAATGCGCGGCAAGATCGCCGTTTTGACGCTTAACCGACCCGAAAAACGTAATGCAGTCAATGAAACGCTGATCGAAGATATCAACCGGTTTTTCAGCAATCCCCCACAGGAGGCGTTGGCCGTCGTGCTCGGGGCGAGCGGGGATCATTTCTGTGCCGGGCTGGATCTGTCGCAACACAAGGAACGGGACGTCGACGAAGCGTTCGAAATTTCCCGTTACTGGCACCGCACATTCGATCTGGTTCAATACGGCGGACTGCCTGTGGTCGCCGCGATGCATGGGGCCGTAATGGGTGGCGGACTCGAACTTGCGACAACCGCACATGTCCGCGTCGCAGAACCGTCAACGATCTACCAATTGCCAGAAGGGCGTCGGGGCATCTATGTCGGCGGCGGCGCCAGCATTCGCGTGGCGCGGGTCATCGGGCCCGGCCGTATGACTGAGATGATGCTGACTGGGCGCCGTGTGGGCGCCGAAGAAGGCCAAAATATTGGCCTATCGCATCATCTGGTCGGGGATGGCGAGGCTTTCGACAAGGCGATGGAACTGGCAGAGACCATTGCCGGCAACGCACCGCTGGCCAACAAGATGATGCTTAACACCATCCAGCGCATTGACCGGATGGGCGAAAGCGAGGGTTACTTCGTGGAGTCGCTCGCGTCTGCTCTCACCCAGGCGTCGGACGACGCGAAGGAAGGCATGCAGGCGTTCCTCGAAAAACGGGAAATCCGCTTCGACAATTAGCTATCAGGAATTTATCGCACGCCAGACGCGTTCGGGCGTCGCCGGCAGTTCTATGTGATCGACGCCGAATTCCTTCATCGCATCGACGATCGCATTAGCCACCACCGCCGGTGCAACCGCGGTACCGCCCTCACTGCCCGGCTTTATACCCAACGGGTTCGACGGGCTGGGAACTTCCAGCAGTTTGGTGCGGAACGGCGGCGAGGTATCGGCGCGGGGCATCGCGTAATCCGCGAATGTCGCACCTATCATTTGGCCGGAACCAGTGTCGTAGGCGCAGTCTTCCATCAAAGCCTGCCCGACGCCCTGGAGGACGCTGCCATGGGTCTGACCGTCTAAAGTCATGGGATTGATCGCACGGCCGACATCGTCGACCGCTGTCCAGTCGATGATCTCCACCACACCTGTTTCCGGGTCGATCTCCACTTCGCAGACATGGCAACCCGACCCGATCACAGCACGGGGGAAATACACGTCGGCGTCTTCCTTCAGTTCGCCCTTCAGATCGTCGGGCAGATCATCCCGGTCGCGCGCCGCCGCCGCGACATCGAAAAGGCTGATGCACCGGTCGGTGCCCGCCACAGAAAACATGGCATCCGCATATTCGATATCGGTGTCCGCGGTCTCGAGAACGTGCGCGGCGATCCGGCCGGCGCGGGCGATGATCTTTGCGCTGGCATCTGAAAGCACGATAGCGCCCATGCGCATACTGCGCCCCGAATGCGTGCCGCCGCCGTCTTTCAAATAATCTGTATCGCCGTACCCGACCTCTATCGTCTCGTACGGCGCCTGCAGAACCTCCGCGACCATCTGGCTGAATGCAGTCTGATGCCCCTGACCCGTCGGCATGGTGCCGATCTGCACATTTACGACCCCTCCCGGACACACCTCGATCTCTGTCCATTCTCGCGGATAACCGGTCGACAGATCGGCATAATTCGCAATCCCGATACCGCGCAGCTTGCCGCGCTTTGCAGCATCTTCCCGGCGTCCTTCAAACCCGTGCCAGTCCGACAGCGCGACCGCCTCTTCCAAAGCCTGCGGATAGTCGCCCGAGTCGTAGGTCAGCCCGAAATTATTCTCGTAGGGAATGTCGTCCGGCCGGATCAAATTCCGGCGACGGATTTCGATCCGATCGACCCCGGTCGCGGCTGCCGCCATGTCCATCATGCGTTCCATCGCGTACATAACCTCTGGGCGGCCGGCGCTCCGATAGGGATAGGTGGGCGGCGTGTTGGTCTGAACCGCGACAGCACGTGCGGACGCTGAAGGAATTTTATAGAGCACCGTGGTGATTTCGATGCCTTTGACGAGCGGAATCCAGGATGCGGAGTGGGCACCGATATTCGATGTATTATGGGTATGTAATGCAGTAATGCGGCCGTCGGCATCGAAGCCGATCGCCGCGTCGATCACCAAGTCTCGTGCCTGATAATCGGTGAGCATGGACTCCGTCCGATCCGACGTCCACTTGACAGGCCGTCTGAGCCGCTTCGACGCCCACAGAACCAAGGCATGTTCCACATAAAGCGCGTTGCGCGGCCCATACGATCCACCCGCGTCCCTGATGACGATGCGGACGTTCTCTTCGTCTTCGCACAGCAACTGGGCAAGTTCACGTTTATAACGATAGATGCTTCCGGCCGTGGTCTGCAGCGTATAGCGGCCTTCCATATCGTATTCGCCCAGCGACGACCTGGGTTCCATCGCAACACCCGACACCCGGGTAAGACGTGTCTTCAGGCTGATAACGTGATCGGCATCGCGCAGCAGCCGGACGGTTTCGGCGGGATCGTTTACATCGGCGTCGATCCCGACATTGGTCCCATGATCTGGCCAGATTACGGGCGCGGTTTTCGATGATGCGACATCGGTATCGATGATGGGTTCAAGCGGCGAATAGTCGACTTCTATCCGTTCAGCGGCATCGCGCGCCTGTGTAAAGGTTTCTGCAACCACCATCGCCACCGGCTCGCCGACATGACGCACCCG
>TARA_B100000674_G_scaffold498471_1_pt1 | contig 22860 bp, 27 predicted proteins | sample TARA_B100000674 | Tara Oceans TARA_B100000674 (sample SAMEA2622759) | marine metagenome | biome: marine biome (ENVO:00000447); feature: surface water layer (ENVO:00002042); material: "saline water (ENVO:00002010), including plankton (ENVO:xxxxxxxx)" | depth 5 m
ATTTCAAGTGTAGTTACTGTTCGCCACAGTTCTCCACTACCTGGGCAAAGGAAACCGAAAATTATGGTGAATATCCTACCAGTCCTCCACACAATGCTCCCGAGCATTTTCAGGGCAGAAGACGTCCAATACCAAACAGAGAGGACAATCCATACGTGACTGCCTTTTGGAAATGGTGGCCAACACTATACAAAAACTTGAAGCACTTCAGAATGACCGGTGGTGAACCCATGATGGACAAAAACACATACAAGGTGTTTCAATACATAATTGATCATCCGAAGCAGGATCTTCATTTGAATGTAACAAGCAACATGTGTCCACCTAACAAACAATTAAAGGAAAAATATTTCAACATGGCCCAGGAAATTTGTATGCAGGAAAAAGTTGAACACATGATGCAGTTTGTTTCTGTAGATGCTTTTGGAAAACGTGCTGAGTACATACGTGATGGATTGGATTTCAATTACATGATGGATAATGTTGAAGAATTTTTAGAAAGAATACCTGTGCGTAACTCAATTACTTTTATCTGTACATACAACAATTTGAGTATCACAAGTATGGACAGACTCCTGCAGAAAATACTTGATCTACGAACCAAGTATAGTAAAACATATCAAAGGGTTTGGTTTGATGTGCCTTTACTGAGACAACCGGCTTGGCAACAGATAACACTCTTACCTCAATCATATCAAAGCATACATGAAGACAATATAAAATACATGCAGGCAAATTCTGGAGAGCAACAAGGATTGCATATTTTCAAGGATTTTGAAATACAGAAGATGCAAAGGAATCTCGCATACTGGAAAGAAAATGCCGATGCAAGTACCCAAAACAAAAAAAACTTTTATGCCTTTTTTAATGAACACGATCGTAGACGTCTTACACGATTTTTAAACACATTTCCTGAAATGGAAGAATTCTGGGAGGAGTGCAAACGTGCCTGATATGACTATAGCACATGGGTGCAGTTTCACACGATATGGTTGGCCATGCTGGCCTAAGTTCGTGCCTTGGTTTAATGGCAATGTAATTATGAAAAACAAAGGCAGATCAGGATCCGGAAATGAAACTATAGCTCGGTCGGCAATACATAGTGCAATGACACACGAAAACATTTTGCACATGTATATCATGTGGTCTGGCGTAGATAGATATGAGGTGATCACGAGGGACAGACAAGCAGATGAATTGGAAGGCCGTTTGACCTATAATGTATGGGATGATGACTTACAGTGGAGCACCTGGTATGGAGGACACCCAGAAGAAGACAAACACAAATATTACAGGCGACACTTCTGGGACGAAGAGCACCAAAACTATAGAACTCTCGAGCACATATTAAGAACACAAATGTTTTTGGACAAAAAAAATATTCCTTACACAATGATGATATTCAACAAAGATGTGCTACGAGACAAACATTATAGCAGAAGCGAGCATTTATTACACAATTGCATAGATTGGGAAAAATTTTTGTTTTATAAAAACAGGCAGGGCTTGTGGGAATTCGGGATAGATAATTACAAAGAATACTATGTGCCAGGTGAGTCGCACCCACCGCCAATTGCACATTATCACTGGGTGAAGGATATGATTTTCAAGAGTGATATATCATGTCCACCACACGAATACGAAAAATTAAAAAATTATTTCAAAGGAAAAGATGGAAGATCTACAATTTAAAAAACAAAAATTAGATACAAAATCAGCCAGTTTCTGTGGCGCCAAATGGTATAACGCAACTATCTGGTTAGGAAGTGGTATGACAACAAGTTGTCATCATCCATTACCTCATAAGATTGATTTGGAAGAAATCAAAAAAAATCCTAGTGCATTACACAACACAAGGCAGAAAAAAGAACAGCGTAGGCAAATGCAGTGCGGAGATAGACCCAAGGGTTGTGAATATTGTTGGAAAATAGAAGATATCGGAAGAGATGCAATAAGTGATCGTGTGTATAAATCTAAAATTTATACTGACAAAGAATTGGACGATGCATACAGATCAGATCATCAAAAAGATTTCAATCTTAGAACACTTGAAATTGCTTTTGATAGGACCTGTCAATTTGCCTGTACATATTGTAATCCTGCTTTTAGCACCACGTGGGCGAATAACATTAAACGTCAAGGTCCTTATACAGGTATGACAACCGATGGCCGTAACCATTTTACACACGCACACGATTCGGCAGAACCATATAAAAAAGATGAGACTAATCCATACGTTGAAGCATTTTATAAATGGTGGGAAAGTGATTTACACAAAACACTTGACGAACTTAGAATTACAGGAGGAGAACCAATGATGTCTCCTAATCTATGGCGGTTGCTGGATTGGATCGAAACGCAAGGCGATAAAATGAAACCTGGCATGAGAATAGCAATCAACTCTAATTTAGGAGCAAAACCTCAAATAATAAAAAGATTCAAGGACAAATTGAAAAATTTTAAAGATTTTCATCTGTACACTAGTTGCGAAGCCACATTCAAACAGGCAGAATATATAAGGGACGGTTTAGATTATAGCGAATGGCACTCAAATCTATTGCATATGTTAGTGGATAAAGTGCCGTCAGAAATACACAATATGGCAACAATTAACGCATTATGTTTAGAATCACTTCCTGAATTTTTAGAAAAAATGATTTGGTTTAAAACCGCTAGTGCAGTGTATGGTCCTACCATCAATTTTACCCTTAATATTTTACGTTTTCCAAGTTTCCAGTCTCCACTTGTTTTGCCAGATGATCTTAGAAATAAATTTAAACTGGACTTGGTAAAGTTTTTAAATAAAAATGAGAAGTACTTGGAGCATATGGAGGTTAATCACGTTCAAAGATTGATAGATTATTTAGATGTGGTAAAAACACCACACGCAGGTGCGGCAGAACAGGATAAATTGCAAAAAGATTTCAAGATATTTTACAGTCAATACGATAAAAGAACCGGCAAAGATTTTGAAAAAACTTTTCCACTTATAGGAGAATGGTACCGTGGCATATGATTATGGGGCAAAGGAGCCCGAAAAATTAAAGATTGCAGAAATGACTCCTAAACAGAAGGAGTTGTTGATTGACAGTGATACATTCTGTATGATGCCATGGTTGCACATACATGCCTTTCCTGATGGCAGGGCTTATCCTTGTTGTTTTGCACTTGACAAATATCCTGTAGGTGATCTTAATAAAAATTCAATGGCAGAGGTGTTCAACAATGATACCATGAAGGGTATTAGAAACAACATGCTATCTAACAAAGCAAGTAAGCAGTGCACCAAATGTTATGATCAAGAGAAATCTGGGTTCTTCAGTCTGAGATTAAGTTCTAATAAACACTTTGGACACAACATAGGCATGATCGATAACACCCAAATGGACGGAACCGCAGACTTTGTAATAAAATATTGGGATATACGTTTCAGCAACTTGTGTAATCTTGCGTGTAGGAGTTGTGGCACTTGGTTTAGTTCTAACTGGTATGAAGATCATAAAAAATTGACCGGTGCTCCTCCAAGTCATGCAAAAGTGATGAAAGTAGGAAGAAACAGTGACGATATATGGGACCAAATGTTAGATCAATTCGAGCATGTCGAACAATTTTATTTTGCTGGCGGAGAACCAATTATTATGGAAGAGCATTACAGGATTCTAAAAGAATTAGATAGGCGTAAAATGTATCATGTAAGATTAATTTATAACACAAATTTTACGAGAACAAAATTCAAAGATATAGATGTGCTAGAATTATGGAACAAGTTTGATTCAGTATCTATTGGTGCCAGCCTCGATGCTGAAGGAAAGCGTGGAGAATTAATGCGAAAAGGGACAAAATGGGATGATGTTGTTGCAAATAGGAAAAGAATGTTGGAGGTTTGTCCGCAGGTTGATTTCTATATTAGTTCTACAGTTGGACTTATAAATGCATTGCACGTGCCAGATTTTCATAGGAATTGGGTAGAACAAGGACTGCTTAAACCACAAGATTTCAATTTCAATCTCTTACAATTTCCTTATCCGCAAAGAATAGATCTTCTTCCTGATTCTTTCAAAGTAAAAGTAAAAGAAAAATATGAAAAACATCTAGAATGGCTAAGGCCCAAGGATAATTTGACACGTGCAACAAAAGGTTTCGAATCAGGAATAGACTACATGATGCGAAGAAATAATTCAAAAGATCTAATCCAGTTTAAAGATTCTATGAAAAAATTAGATAATATTAGAAATGAAAATATTTTAGAAGTATTTCCAGAATTAAAGGAGTTATATGAAACACAGGCGGCCTAAAAATTTTGGTGATAAAAGTGCTTTATGGTTCACTATGAGACTAAGATGGTTTGCGGATACTTTTTTTGCAAAAAGATATGGTCACCGAGCAGTGGTTTTAGAAACAGTGGCTGGCGTGCCAGGCATGGTTGCTGGAATGTGGAATCATTTGCGTAGCCTTAGGAAAATGAAACCTGATGACAGAGGCTGGATCAAAACATTGCTTGAAGAAGCAGAAAATGAAAGAATGCATCTAATGATATTCATTGAGATTGCAAAACCAAACTGGTTAGAGAGATGGATGATAATAGGTGCCCAATTTTTATTTTGGCATTTTTACATGTTCCTTTATATATTTTTTCCAAAAGTCGCTCATAGGATGGTTGGATACTTTGAAGAACAAGCAGTAATAAGTTATACATCTTATTTGAAAGCGATAGAACTAGGAAAGATTGAAAATATTGTCGCTCCCGACATAGCAATCAATTATTATGGGCTGAACAAGGATGCCAAATTAAGTGATGTTATCACAGCGGTCAGGGAGGATGAAAGAGGGCACTCGCAGGCAAATCACGACATGGCTGACACATTGGAGAATATTAATGACAGATAAAGTTGTAAGGATAAAGCCAAAAGACGGTAATAAAACATTTTGTATGGCACCGTGGACTCACACATATCTGTCGCCACAGACCGAAAGGCGTATGTGTTGTGCATCAAGAGAGCCTGCACAGAGTTTCAAACAATATATAGACACAGGAAATGATTCTAAAAAATACCAACCATCATCTTTGAAGGAGCATTGGAATTCCGACCACATGAAATCAGTGAGACTTCGTATGTTGGCCGGTGAAGAACTAAAAGAATGCGAAGTGTGTGATCACAAACTGTTAAACACGGATGTTTATAGATCTTACTGGAATCAATTGTTTAGACATAAAATTGATGAAGCATTTGAAAAGACGGACGAGACCGGTGCAACAACCATGCCTACAATCAGTTTCGATTATAGGTTCAACAATCTATGCAATTTCAAATGTAGAATGTGTGGTGACATGCTAAGTTCAAGTTGGGAAGCAGAAACTAGGAAACACAAACAATGGAGTAAAGAATCACAACCATGGATGGCCTCTCCATTGAAGGAGCAAATTAAATCATTTCAAGACAAACAAGTGGTGCAAGAATTTGTTGATGCAATTGAAACTAAACAAATCCGTGAAATATATTGGTGCGGAGGAGAACCTCTCATGTGGGATATGCACTGGAAAGCGATGGAGAGAATAATTGAATTAGGATTTGCTGATGAAGTATACGTAAGGTACAATACAAATTTAAGTAGGACATCATTCAGAAAATCAAATTTGTTTGATTTGTTAAGATATTTTAATGATTGGCAGGTTTGTGCCTCAATGGACGGAACTGGCGAAGTTGCAGAATACATAAGGGACGGACTTGATTACACACAATGGCTTCGTAACTTCAAAGAAGGATTGTCAGTAGCAACAAATCCAAGACAAATGAGATTGGATTTTACAATTACTATGCCAGGATTGTTAGAACTTAAAAATATGTTTGACCTAAGTCAGGAATTAAACACCGAAGTCCTGACAAAAGTAATGTTCACCTTTAGTGATGATGAAATTTTAAGTCCGTTGTCACTACCCAAAGAGCTACTTCATACAATTATAGATGAAGCATTAGCATACATGCAACCAAAAGCAACGAGAAAGCAAAAAGCCTTGATGAATGTAATAAAAAATTTGAAAACAAGAGATACATTTGTACCTACAAAGAAAGGGAAATTAAGACAAATGTGGATAGACAAAATTAGAAAACAAGATATAACGAAAATTCTAAGTAAAGATAAAAGGATATTAGATTGGTGGACAAGTATATAAAATCAAATGTATGCCCCCTTCCATGGACACATTTGGAGGTGGATGTAAACGGCGGAGCATCTCCTTGTTGCCTCTACAAAGGCAGTGTTCCGGGAGTGAAAGTATATCAGCAAAGCCTTAAATCAATCCAGGGTAGTAGTTACATGGAAAATTTAAGGACAGAGTTCAGAAATAATCAACGTCCAACTGGCTGTCAAAGTTGTTGGCAAGAAGAAGATGCGGGAAAAACATCAAAAAGACAAAATTCAATTTATAAAATGAAACAAAGTCTGACGCATTGGACACCTAACAGCGAGCCAACACTAAAATTTATTGATTTTAAGTTAGGAAATGTATGTAATTTAAAATGTAGAATATGTGGATCATGGAGTTCTAGCAAATGGGCACAGGAAGAAATAGATTATGAGACCGCAAAAGGTTCAGACAATCCTGTGGCGAGACAACAATTAAAAGATGGAGGGTGGGTCAAGAGAAACCCGCAGTTCTTCGAGGAGTTGCAAGAAGATTTGAAATATGTTGAATATTTTGAATTCACCGGAGGTGAACCATTTATGATCAAGGACCACTTTAAAATTTTGATGCACTGCGTAGAAAAAGGTTATGCCAAAAATATAGACATACACTATAACACTAACGGCACACAGTTACCACCACAGGAGATATTTGATCTATGGAGTTACTTCAAGCATGTAGAAGTGGCATTCAGTATTGATGACGTTGGACAGGCATTCGAATATCAACGACATCCTGCAAATTGGCGACAAGTAAATGCAAATCTAGTCAAGTTCAAAGAAATGAAAACTTCCAATATGGATTTCCAAATTTGCTCGACAGTTACTATATTCAATGTATTCAACTGGGCTAAAATGGCTTTATGGGTAGCTCAATTTCAACCAAAATTTTTTTATGTCAATACCTGCTTTGATCCAGATGTGTTCAACATACAAACGCTTCCGCAACAGGTCAAAAACATAGTCAAAGATAGATATCATATGCTAAAAGATTATCAACCGAGCATCAGATTCATGAATGCCGCTGACAGAGATACACCAGAGATAAGAGAACAGAGGAAAAAAAGAATTCTACAGACAGATGCATATAGAAAAGAAAATTTTGGAGATGTATTTCCACTTTTAAATAAAGTTTTACAAATTTATGAGTAAAAATTTTATAGCAGGTGGATGTAGTTTTACGTACGGGTCTGAGCTATCTGATGACAACGATGGCAAAAAGCCAAGCAATCATACCTGGGCCAGCCAACTGTATCGCCACAGTAGAGCAAATGGTGAGTATGTTTGCACTGCAAGACCAGGCATAGGCAATTCTGCCATAGCACGTAAGGTATTCAATGCAGTGGCAAACTTGCACGAGATAGAAGGCGTGGTTGTGATGTGGACTTTCAATTCACGATACGACTGGGCAATGCCTAGGCACAGGGATTTGGAAAGCACACGTTGGGCTTCAATATCACCGTGGGACACAAACAGTGGCAATGAAGAGGCATTCAGGAAACTTGCAGGATCCGAAACACAAAAAGAACAGTGGCGTACCCGTAGAGACATATTTGAAGCCACAGGTGTCAAGCAATTTGCTGAATCCATTTATAGATACGCGGCTAACGAATACCATGAAACATACCTAAGTTGGAAAAGTATTATTTGGTTGCAAAATATTTTGGAAAAAAAGAAAATACCATACATGTTTACCTTGGCCGACAACAGCCTTTTTTTTAAAGAATTTGCCGAACACAAGAATCAAGATAAGTTTATGGAATCATTACATGGGGAAATTGATTTTACCAAATGGTTTTTCTTTGGCGAAAGACGAATGGGCTTTAACCAATGGGCTCTCATCAATGATTTTGAGAGGGGTACAACTCATCCACTAGACAAAGCACACGATGATGCTGTAAAATTAATGTTACCAACGTTTAAAAAAATAATAGGAGTAAAGTAATGTTTGGCTGGATTAAAAAATTAGTTCGAAAAATAAAAGAAGAAATAAAATACAGGAAAAGGATTAAAGAATTGAAAAAGAAAGATCCTTTCATATACAAATAAAATGGACGCCTTGAACAAAGATAAACTAAAACAGGCCTTGGAAAAATTAAAAGGCCATCCGTCAGTGCATGATCTTGTTGAAAAATTTTCAAAATTACAATCTTACACAAGGAAAAAAATCAAAGAGGCAAAATATGAATTAGTAGAACTTCCCTACATTGACTGTAGCGAAGATCCTGTTAGACCTGAGCTTGACCTTTCATTTAGGCAGGCATATGGTAGAAAAATTTTTGGTCTTAAAGATGATGTTGGTGATATAGCCGCTATAATTTGTTTTGCCTTTACAGATCACGTGCCAAAAACAATTGAAGAAATGGAAGCGTTCAGTAAAGATTCAGCCATGAAGGCAATACACAGAGCAGGGGTGCAGGGGTCAATCGCAATTGCCTACACTGTATGGGCGAAAAAAAGAGGAGGCGGAAGAGCTATTGTGAATGAAGTATACAAAATGGTTAAACAATCTAATCATCTAAACAGATTAGTAACTCTTTCTCCTTTAACAAAAATGGCAAGAAACTTTCATATCAACAATGGGGCGAAAGAATTACAGGTTAACGAAACATCGCAAAATTTTGAATATGATATAACTTTAGAAGATTGGGAGAAAGCTCTCGAAAGAGCAAAGAGCTTTTTAAAAATAAAATGAAAATACTTATAATGGGACTGCCAGGATCTGGTAAAACTACCTTGGCAAAAATTTTGGCACCTATGTTTAACGCAGTTTGGCTAAACGCTGACGAAGTTAGGAAAAATGCAGACGATTGGGATTTCAGTGATGAAGGAAGACTAAGACAAGCAAATAGGATGAAATCACTTGCTCAAGAGGCACTTGATAATAACCGAGTGGTGATAGCAGACTTTGTTTGTCCAACAGAGAATACTAGAAATGATTTCAATGCTGATTATGTAATTTGGATGGACACTATAAAGGAGGGGAGATTTGCCGACACAAACAAGGTGTTCCAAGAACCTGAAAAATATGATTTCCGTGTAAATTTTTTCAACGCACAGCAATTTGCATTTTTAATTAAGCAAGACATTCTTGATAAAAAACACAAAGTTGGAGTGCATGACAAATAAACATTCAAAAGTTCTAATCATTGGTTCCGGCCCAGCAGGATATACAGCGGCCATTTATACCGCACGAGCCATGTTACAACCTACTCTAGTACAGGGCATACAACCAGGAGGCCAACTTACTATTACTACCGATGTTGAAAATTATCCTGGATTTGGAGATGTAATTCAAGGGCCATGGCTGATGCAACAAATGGAAAAACAAGCGAAGTCTGTTGGTACGGATATCATTACAGACATGATAAAGAGTGTTGATTTGTCTAAAAGACCTTTTACAGCGGTGGGAGAGGGCGGCCAAATTTACACTGCCGATAGTATTATTATATCAACGGGAGCTCAGGCAAGATGGTTAGGATTGGATAGTGAAAAAAAATTTTCAGGATTTGGTGTCTCGGCCTGTGCGACTTGCGACGGCTTTTTTTTCAAAGATAAAGAAGTGATAGTTGTAGGCGGCGGCAATAGTGCTGTTGAGGAGGCCCTCTATCTTACAGGAATGGCTTCAAAAGTTTATCTAGTGCATAGGAGAGACAAACTACGTGCTGAAAAAATATTGCAAGATAGATTATTTTCACATGAGAAGATTGAATGTATCTGGAACAGTGAAATAAATGAAATCACAGGCGACGATGATCCTGTCAGTGTTACCGGAGTAAAACTTAAAAATAGGTTGAACGGAGAAATTACGGATATGAAAATAGATGGAGTATTTGTAGCAATTGGGCATGACCCGGCAACACAAATATTCAAAGGACAAGTAGACATGGATACTGAAAATTATATACTGACACTGCCTGATTCAACACAGACAAGTGTGGAAGGAGTATACGCGGCAGGTGATGTCAAAGACAAGACATATAGACAAGCAGTCACGGCCGCCGGCATGGGTTGCATGGCCGCTTTGGAGGCGGAAAAATTTTTAGCAACAAAGGAATCCAAATGAAAATTTGTATAATCTATGCTCATCATGATACTAAGCAAAGTTTCAACGCGGCAATCAAAGATACCTTTATAGACGAAGCAAAGAAATGCGGACATGAAATAGATCTCATTAATTTATTCGAAGAAAAAGAGCAATTGCCATTTTACAATCAAACTATCAATCCTCCACCAAAAATTGTTCTAGATTATAGGAAAAGATTAGAGAATAGCGATGTTATGTTTCTGATAGGGTCATGCCATAATTTGCGTATGCCTTCAATACTAGAGAACTGGGTGGACTGGGTGCTACACCCTAAATGGTTTTTCAGTTACAGGGCACTAGTGCCTGGCAGTAAGTATTTCAAGAACTATGGATATCCTGTGCCCGGTGCCATGAATGGCAAGTTGGGATTGGTATCTATTACCTATGGTGGTCCGATGTTGACATATGTCAACTTCAGTCTGTTTGATAATATTCCATATAGAAGAATCAAAAAAGGAGTTTTCAATCTCGGAGGAATGCACACAAAATATATTAAGTTCTATTCTGTGCTACCAGACATGGAAAAACAAATTTTTGATAAGCACATGCAGAGGGTTAGAAAATTAGCAAGAAGTTTGAATGTAAACAAAAAGAAAAAAATTAGTTGGTGGCATTAATGAGGATATTAGGTATCAACTGCATGAATCATGATGCGGCGATGGCCATAGTCGAATTTGATAAAAAAGGGCCTGGAAAAATTCTGTGGGCCGCACATGCTGAACGGTATTCCAAAATTAAAAATGATCATTTTCTCAATAATGATATTGTGGCAGAAGCAATGGCAATAGGATGGAACAAATGTATCTATTACGAAAAGCCAATTTTAAAAAAAACGAGACAACTGTATGCAGGACAATACGGACTGGCATTTGACAGTGCAGAAATGCCGCAACATCATTTGAGTAAGTTTGGCATAAAGATTGATGAATATGTGAAACATCATGACAGTCATGCCGCCGCTGGCTACTTCACTTCAAGATTCAAAGATGCAGTGATACTGACTGTGGATGCCATTGGAGAATGGGAGACCATTTCAATATCTAAAGGTTATAATCAAAAAGAAATAATAAGAATGGAAGATATAAAATATCCTCACAGCCTGGGAATATTGTATTCCGCATTCACTAAGCGATGTGGACTAAAACCGGCTGAGGAGGAATATATTTTGATGGGTATGGCCGCATATGGAAAACCAAAATATAAAGATGCAATCTATAAAGATTTTGTATCAAGAAAACCTTTTAGGTTAAAAAAGAATTTACACAAAGGCATAGGTGACTGGCAATCAAATGCAGATGTGATGGATCTTGCCGCAAGTGTGCAATCAGTCATAGAAGAATGTTTGACCGACCTATGGCAAAGGGCCAGTTGGTATGCAGGATTTGCCAACGACAATTTAGTATATGCAGGCGGTGTTGCATTGAACTGTGCGGCAAATCAAACACTTGCCAACCTTGGCCTGTTTGACAACATATGGATTATTCCTAATCCAGGAGATGCAGGCAGTTCAATAGGATGCATTGCCGCACATGAAAAAAGAAGTTTAGATTGGACACATCCTTTTTTAGGACACAACATCACAGGCGAGTATCCAGTCGATTCAATAATCAAAGAACTGAAAGAAAACAAGATGGTAGGTGTTGCAAATGGAAAAGCAGAGTTCGGACCAAGAGCACTTGGTAATAGATCACTTCTCGCGGATCCTAGGGGTGCTCATATAAAAGATTTGGTAAACTCCATAAAGAAAAGGCAGAAGTTCAGACCGTTTGCTCCTGCCATACTAGAAGAGGATGTAGATGACTATTTTGACCTACCTACAGGGGTCAAAAACACCCCTTATATGCAATATACAGCGGCGTGTACGCATGGTAAAGACTTTCCTGCTATAATACACCATGATCACACTTCTAGGGTTCAAACGGTGCGTAAAACAGACAATCCGGGCTTCCATGCTCTGCTCACCGAATGGAAAAAACAGACCGGTTGTCCAATACTTTTGAACACAAGTTTGAATATCAAAGGACAGCCTATGGTAAATGACAGAGAGGATGGTAAAGCGTTTACCAACAAATACGGGGTAAAGGTTTTAGGATGATTAAGTTTGGCGGAATAGATAGAATATATGATGCCTATAGTTGGAGAATTACACGTAGGGCAAAAGAAGTATGGAGATCTGGGAATGTTGTTAGTAGCAGGCATGCCGAAGGATCTCAACTTGCAAAATTTGAGAATGCTGTAGCAAAGTACACAAAAAGAAAATATGCCATCGCAGTTGGCAGTGGTACAGATGCTTTGTATTTTGCTTTGAAGGCAAAAGGTATAGGTCCTGGATCTACTGTGTTATGTCCAGCAATAAGTTACTTGGCAACAGCAGAAGCAATCAAACGCACAGGTGCGTTTATTCAATTTGTTGATGTAAACAATAAAGGACTTATTTCTCAGATAACAGATTTTGGGTTGCCAAATGCTTTAGTGTACGTAAATTTATTTGGCAATGTCGCCGATTACGAATATCTACGGGAATATTGTGATAAGCGTAAAATTCCTCTTATAGAGGATGCCGCACAAAGTTTGGGGAGTGAGTATAAAAATATTCCAAGTGGCAAATTAGGGGATATCAGTAGTCTAAGTTTTGCTCCGAGCAAACCTTTACCCTGCTTTGGCAACGGTGGAATGGTGCTTACTGATAATGAAAAGGAAAGAGATTATGTAAGAAGTATACGATACCATGCTACTGGCACAGCAAAATTAGAATACGGTTATAATTCATGTTTGCCAAATGACCATGCAAATATTTTAAATTTTTTGCTTTCAAAATATACAAGTCTGCTTTCGAAAACGCAGAAGGTAAGGGATTGGTATGATCATAGGCTCAAGGATTTAGGAATTAATTCTATAACGACCGATTCAAACACCACATCAAATAATCATAAACTTGTTATTAAAGTTAATGACAGAGATAACCTAAAAAAATTCTTAGAAAGTAAAAAAATTGAAACGCAAATACATTATACTTTGCCAATGTCAAAGATGATAATGTTCCACAATGAACAAGAAATGCCAAATGCAAACAAATTTTGCGAACAAGTTTTATCTTTACCTATACATCCTTTTTTAAAAAAAACAGAAGTAGAATTTGTTTGTAAAAATATTGGAGACTTCTATGGGTTTTGATAGCGTACAGGTAAGATTTAAAAACACAAAACATTGGCCTTCGCCTTTTGCAAACACCAGAGAGGTTCCATTTGTAAACAGTTATTTTGAAGTGTTAAAGGCTGTTGTGAACGATGTTAAGACCGAATATTTTTGGTTCTTTTCAAATTTTATGGATCTCAAGACAGTAGATATTGATTTCATTCCCGAGCAACATCAAAGAAAACAGTTACATGTATGGTACAACACACATCCATTGGGTGGCACAAACAAGGAAGGCAATGTAATGCTAGTGCCAACGCAAGAGTTCAAAAGGCAAATGCAAAATATAAAATATCTTAGAGATTTTAAAGATATTAATTATCGTCCTCATAGTAACCTATTCCAAAATTGGATACCAAAAATTTCTTTCAAGTTAGAAGATCCATACCAAGATTATAATAGCCAATCTAGTAATTACTACAAATGGCTAAAAAACAAAGATTGCAGTGCGGACTTTCCAAATTTTTTTCCAAGTTTTTGGGAGGATGTTAAGATTTATAGTTGGGGCGAGACAAAAGATATAATGTTGGTACCACATCAGGACAACATGAAACAATTCTATGATATTGAAAGAAGTGTACATTTCGATTACAAATATGATGTGAAGCCTATGGACATTGTGTTCATTTCGTACGATGAGCCAAGTGCGGAAAAAAGGTTCCATAAGTTGAAGCAAAAATTTCCTAGGGCAAAATGGTGCAAAGGAGTGAAAGGGCAGACTTTGGCGTATATCACTGCGGCCAGCATGAGCGAAACTGATTATTTTTTTGCGGTGTTTCCAAAAAGCGAGATTGCAGAAGATTTTGACTTTAGTTTCCAACCAGATAGATTTAGGAATCCTTGTCATTATATATTTGATTGCTATATTACTGCACTTGATTTGAGATACGGCTGGGGCGGCATAATATTATACAACAAAAAACTTGTTATGAAGACCACCAAACCTCAGTTGGATTTCACTATGAGTCAGGATCATCATTCAGTGCCGATCCTCTCAGCAATTAGTAACTGTAACGAAACACCTTTACTTGCTTACAGATCTTCATTCCGAGAGGTTATCAAATTGTTACAAATGAAGCCAACAGTTGAATCGCAGTACAGATTAAAAAAATGGCTTACACCCGGTAAGGGCTTGAATGCTGAATGGCTTCATAAAGGTGCAACAGATGGAAAAAAGTATTTCGAGATCAACAAAAACAATTACACCAAATTGATGTATTCGTACGATTTTGAATGGATCAAGGAAAAATTTAAATCTGCATACCCAACTGAAATTTTGGATTGATTTTAAGATTGTCAAAATAAAAAGGTTGCTTTAAGAACCAATTTATATATTTAGGTATACCTTCTTCGATATCTATTGTCGGATTGAAGTTCATCATTGTTTTTGCTTTATCGCTGTTCAAAGTATCTCTGTTTGGATAAAATGAATCATGTGGCTTTGTGATAATTTTGCCGATTCCTAATTTATCTTTGATTATTTCTGCCGCTTCGAGGATTTTTCTCCCGTTGCCGCGTGTGCAATTGAATGTTTCATTTACAACCTGATTTGTAGTTGCCAACGAAAAATAATGAGCAACATCAAGCACATTTGAAAAGTCTAATTTATTATCAGGCCCTTGCACAGTCATCTCCCCGGATGTAAGCACACTCTTGAGCAATTGGCTTATTACTCTCGTGATTGTGTCTTTTTCACCGTATAGTGCAGATGGCCTCATGATCACATAATTAAGTCCATGTTCTCTATGCCATATTTTACACATGACTTCTCCCTGCCTTTTATAGGATCCATATAAAGTGTTTGGCTTTGGAACAACATTCTCATCCGGAATCCTGTTGTCGAATTCACCGTACACCATACTACTTGAGGCGTACACAATCTTCTCCACTTTATGTTTTACACAGAGATCTAAAATATAAGCAGTTGCAGTAACCATATTGTTGGTTGCATCTAGCACATTCCTTTTAACCATTCTTGCATTGGGGTACGTAGCAACATGTATAACTCTGTTTGGTTTGAAGTCTTCGAAAGTTTGTTCCATAAACTGGACATTTTCAATTTGACCAATGTATTCTTTATCTGTGCCGGTGATGGATTTTCTTTGATTTAATATTGGATGATATTCCCAATCTGGAAATGTGTAGTATTGGTGATAGCAGTCGACTATACCTATTGTGTGTCCCTGTTGTTTTAAATTCTGGCATATATGACTTCCAATAAAACCATATCCGCCTAGTACTAGTATTCTCATAATGTTCTCCATTTACATTCAAAGGCCTCTGCGTATTTTGTTTGTGTCATTTGTGCCCTGTAAGCCGCAAGTCCTTTTATGTTATGCAGTAAAGTTTCATTGAAATAACTGTCATAACAGTTGATTAATTTCATTTTTTGATCAATAAAATCTGATATGTCGACAAACACATTAGGTTTGAAATATTCATTTTTATTGCTGTATGGTCCTCCTTCCATTAACCAAAATTCCCCACGCCATCTACGCAAGGAAGAATTTACAATATGGAACGTGTTGAAATGATCCTGGTGGTGATCACCAGGACTATGGGTAATGATAAGATCGTAGTTACCATTGTGAACAATGTCATCCATTACTTTTACAAATTTGCTATTCCAAGTGAGGACAGGACGTCCGTCTTCGTCGACAGGATTTTTTAAGATGTTAAATTTAATGCCAAATAATTCTTCGGAATTTTTGTACTCTTGTTGCATTTTCCCTTTATCTCTCCAGACACTGGGTTTTGGAGCATTGTCATCTCTACAAACAACAATATCAACATGTGCCCCTAGAGACTTATATTTCAATAAAGTGCCTGAACACCCTAGTTCAACGTCGTCTGGATGGGCACCGACGGCTAATATTTTTTTGAAGGACATATCACCTCTCCTGTACGTAAACTTTCTTCCATGCAATCTATAACATATGTAACTCTTTTTGCATGTGAAAAGTTTGAAACTGGTTCGACATCTTTATCACAATAGTCTATAAATGCGGTAAGTTGATTGTGTAAACTTGATTTGTATTCACTGAATGTTTCTGAGACTTTTCCAGTAAAATATTTTGTTTCATTGATTTCATCTTTCCAATCAAAGATGCCTTTGTCGGTGAATATTTTGATATTTCTAATTTTTTCATTGTATAGCCATCCTGTTTGTATTTGTACCGTGACATCGCCGTATGTGAGATCACATAACACATAATCTGGCTGTGTTGATTGGGTAATATAATAAGGTGTGCATTTAATGATGTTTGGAATTTTTTTTCCTAAAAGGACATCAAAGACAGCAACATCGTGCGTTGCGAGATGTGATATTGGACTGATATCATTTTGTGCCCTGCCCCAATTAAGTCTCCGAGATTCAACGAATAAAATATTTTTTGGTAGATACTGTAGATGTTCTTTTATGTAATTAAAATGTTCGCTGTATAATAAGATATGCCCTACCATGAATTTATTCTTGATTATTTTTTCAATTTTTTTACATTCTTTCATATTCATAAATGCAGGTTTTTCAACTAAAATCATTTTATTCTGCTTTATCATCTTAACAATTATTTCAACATGTGTTTTGGCAGGCGTGGCAATAATAACTTTATCAGCCTTAATTTTATCTATACTGTCATTAATATCAAATTGCTCTACTACTTGATTCATGTTTTGTAGTGCCGCGACAATTTTACTGCCCCAGTATCCTGTTCCGATTACTGCTATCATAATGATTCTTTTATTGTTTTTATTATAAGTTTAACTTCTTTGTTTGTCAAATATTGATGAACAGGTATGGCAAGACCATTCAGACCTGCATATACACTATTTGGAAAAACTTGCTCTGTCCTATAAGGTTGTAGTTGATTCAGAGGTTGTGGATAATATGTTCTACTTTGAATGCTTTTTTTTTCTAAAGCAGTTCTTATTTTATCTATGTGAATACTTTGTATTACATATTGATGATATACATGCATACTATTTTTGTTTTGTTTCGGGATCCTGACTAGTCCATTAAGTTCGTTGTTATACATAAAGGCAATTTCTCTTCTACGTTTGTTGTGCTTGTCCAACAGAGGTAATTTGTTCAGCAGTATCTCAGCCTGTAGTGTGTCCATTCTAGCATTCCAACCAACTTGCTTCACAGAAAACTTCTTAGTCTGTCCATGATTTCTAAGTTCTCGTATGACTTGACAATAGCCTGGGTCTCCAGTCACCGCACCCGCGTCACCCCAGCAACCAAGATTTTTTGTTGGATAGAAACTAAAGCAGGTCAAATGTGCCAATCCGCCAACGCGATTTCCTTTGTAAATTGCTCCGGCGCTCTGAGCAGAGTCCTGCAAGATTGGTATATTGTATCTTTTGAGTGCATCAATATCTGCAACGTTGCCATATAGATCAACAGGTAGGATCGCTTTTGTTTTAGATGTTATCACCTTCCCCACTTCTTTTGTGTTCATGCATAAGTCGTCTTCGTTTACATCAACAAATACTGGCTTTGCTCCAACCTGCTTTATGACTTCAACCGTACTGATCCAAGTATAAGGCACAGTGATGACTTCATCTCCGGGTCCTACGTTTAGGGCTAACAAGGACAGTTGTAATGCGGATGTGCATGAGCTTACAGCAACACAATCATCTGCTTTTGTATACGTTGCAAATTTTTTTTCAAATTCAGTTATAGATGGACCGCTTATGAAACTTTTATTTTTAAATGTCTTTGCGAATGCTTTACTAGGCTCCTTTAATTTTTCTTCGAAGCCAAATCCGGATAATGAAATCATTTTTTGAAAGTTTTCGACATTAGCAAAGAAGTTCTTTTTTGCATGTCACGTTTTAGTGCAGGTATGTCAAATTTCATATCTACACTTTTTATTTTGATATAATTTTTTTCTATGGTGTCCTTCAAAAATCTAGCGATCGTGGCTTGATTTTTTGTTTTCAACTCTTTTGATATATCGTAATGTATGGTTAAATTATTCTTTAAAAGTATTCGAATATACATTAGGTACTTGACCGGCATGTTCTGAAAGTGTATTCCTTCCAGCACTTCCGGCCACTCCTTGACAAAATCTTTTGTCAACTGTACCCAAGTTTTATTCTTTCGCGGTTGTCGTTTTGGCATCCGCTTTTTTAGTTGATTTCTTTGTTGTCTTCTCAGCGGGTGCGTCAGGATCTTTTGCAAGATCTTTTACTGATACGCCTTTTTCTTTGGCTATCATTTCATTTAACTTGTTCAGCAAAATCCTACCATCCTCTCCAGAACCATAAGTTACCATTATATCTTTTGTTTTAAATTTTTTGATATAATTGTCGTTATGTAAAAGAGATAGCATGTTAGTCCCATCAGGAAAAGTTTGTCTGCTGGCATAGTCGGCAAATTCTTCTGCTTCCTGTCCACCCTCAGATTCTACTGCTTTCATTAACGCATTGTGATACATGTCCGGTAAAAACTTTGTACCTACCACTAGGCAGTTGTCAGCCTCTCCTGGCACAGTTCTGTACATGATCACCACTTTTGCTTTTGACTCGTCCGCTAATTCTCCAATGTGTTTGAAGTGTCTTTTTGGACCAGTCTGAGCATCACCTGCCTGCCCTGTGTTGTCACCCATTGGCATGGCCTGGTTATTCACATTCATAAGTGTTGCCATATTACTTTCCTTCCGCAGTTGCTGGTGCACCTGCTTTATCTTCGGTCTTCTGTTCCGGGGCCACTTTGGCCAAGAACGCCTGAAGTTTGTTGTATAAGAATCCTACACCTGCCATTTCGTTGGCTTTGAATGCTCCTCTTGTTGAGGCCACGTCAAGTATAGTAGAAAGATTCTTTAGGTCGCCAATAGACAAAGCATTTGGATCCGGTTGTGGAGCCGTTTGCCCTGGTTGTGCCTGAGCACCAGCCGTCGCTGTTCCAGTGGTCTTAGCCGACTTTTTCAAGTTCTTCTTTTTAGTTGCCATTTGTTTTTTCTCCTAATTGCAATTGGTATTAATATACGTATATTATACTAAAATTAGTTATGGCAGTCAATGATACACTTAATATTTTGTCAAAGTCTTGGTAAAACGATCGTAGATTGATTTACTAAATTCATTCTTCTTGGGGGTAATCACATCCAGTAGATTAGGATCAACCTTGGCCAGAATATTTTTTTGGACAGTTGCTTCCATCGTGTTACGTATTACAGCATCATCTGACATGTGCAATATTGTTTTGGTTATTTCTAAATTTTTATAAGGACTCCAATAGCAAGTTTTTTCAAAAGTCCATGGCTGGAAACTGGCTCTTATTATTTCGAAGATTTTATTATAACCTGCCGTAGTATCTAAATTTTCATTTTGGATTAGGTCAAACTCTTTTTGACGTTCCGTTTCTTTCTGTACAAATTTAGGATATGTGTATGAGTTTCGGTACTGGTGCATAATATCGCTTATGTTCAAATTTTTTATTTTGCAAAACACAATTAAAGGAAGGTATAATCTCAACATGTGCTGATCTGCGTGCCAACCATTGGCCAGTGTGGTTGGTTTTTCTCCCCACGAGTGTGCTACTTTGATAAACATTTTTGCGGGAATATTTTCATCAACTTCTTTCCTATTTTGTTTATAGAAATAGGTCCATTTTTTATATTCATAATCTATGACTTCGAACTCGACGTTGTTATATTTTAATAATGCAATTAACAGTGTGGAGTCTATGCCACCTGTTGGAATTATTTTAATTGGGTCATTATAGTTCGAAGCAAAAAATTTAATATCATGTGACAACTTATCCTGTATAATTTTTGTTGCTTGTGATAGTTCTATTGTATCTTGTTTTACAAAATCAATTTTTGTGAAGTTTTCAATTATTGTGTTTGCCTCAATGTCTACACTTACAGAGACGTCTGGATATTTGACTTCTTTATGTTTAGTAAGATTTGTTATCACAAAACCATTTCTGTCTACAAATATTGGATACTGCCTACTATTATCATGTACGATGTAAACAAAATTATCTTTCTCCATTATTGCAGTAAAAGACCCACGTGGAGTGATTGTTTTGCTTGGATCATGTGTGCTTAAAAATGCAACCAAATCAACATAGGCATATCCTTTAAAAACTATTTTGCCGTATTTTCCTTGCATTTCTGTCCAGCCTAGATCTGTAGAAATACATAAATTTTTTATTGGAAAAAAATTTGAAAAATTTGGATTGAAATGTCGCGACAATTCAAAGTACATAGGAAATACTTATTGAGGAAAATTAGTTATTTTTTTGATTTTGAGCTATGCCACTAAGGGCAAATAAAGTAAGGTCACCTGGATTCTCAAAACCAATCACAGTACATGACCTCGATTGGTCATCAATATATTTGATATCTTTCGTGATCGAATATCTCCCATGGCAGTGTTCATAGATCCATTTACGCATTCTTTCTATTTCAGATTCGTGAGCCTTTACCACTGTGTTAACAAAATGTGGTGGTAAAATATCTAGTTCTCTTTTGTAAAAATTATTTGGATTTATTTTCACGTTTTTCCTTCATCCATTCGTAAGCATCATTCCATCGTTGCTCAACCGTTTTTTTGGGCCCTTCATATAGCACATTTCTGTTAGTATCACTTCTACCGAGCACTTCGATACCTTTCCAGAACATGGCTATGACAACCAGCATCATTAAAATTACAATATATCTACTCATGAACCATACCACACATCGTCGTATAAAGGTGGATTATTAGGATCTGGCTTCTTCTCATGCGGAATGTTATGGAATTGTTTGAATGTGTAATACACAGCAAATATTATTCCAAGATGTCCCACCACTAGGCCTACCCAACCATAAAGCATTGTTGCCATGGAAAAGAAGTACACGGTAAAAACTGTGCTCCAAACAAAACTTAATACAACCAATATCTGTAGCCTCACCGTTTTTGGTAGTGCCCTTAGATCATTTTTATTATCATCAAACAAAATAGTTGCTGTATCGATCATCCAATTTTTGAATGACTTGACTTTGATCATGTTACCCGAGTACCATAGTTCTCTTTCTTTCTTCATTGTGAACTCCATACTATTGCTATAAGACCACATATCATAATAATCCAACTAGTAATCACCCACGGCTGTTTTTTTAATTCTTTAATAAATTTTTTTATATTTCTAATCATTATATTGCACAGTCATTCCAAACGGAGCCTCTATGTCTCTTTCATATGGGTTGTTAATTAGGAATATTGTATCGCAGTAATCCTCATCACCCCAACTATCAAAAGGCCAGCCGTCAGTAAACATAACAAATTTTTTGGGTTCTATGTCATTGTCTTTCATGTATTTCCAATTGCATTCAAATTCAGTGCCACCTCCTGAACCTAATTTGTAGTCCAACAATTCATCTGCGTTGTCAGGAGTAAACACAACAGGATTGAATACTTCTGTATCAAAACTCCAAAGATGAATTCTATAGTCTTTGTATTGATCCATTATGTTTTTCACTTCTGTCAAAAACTCCTTGCATTGTTCATTACTAATCGATCCTGAAGCATCTAGTGCCAGACATATATCAATCATCTCATCATTATTCTGACCAGGCAATATTGCGGATGTATGCCAAGATTTTCTACTAGGTCTCATCCATGTATAGTCACTCTTAATTGTGCTCATAATCTGCTGTTGCAGTATTTCTCTCCAATCCATTTTTGGCTCTGTTAGATCTGCAACCAACCTTTGCAGAGCACCTGGAAGATTACTTGCACCTGTAGATTGTGCGGCACTTACCATTGCTTCTTTCACTTCGTCTCTTATCTTTTTAAGTTCTTCTTTTGTATAGACAGGTTTTCCTTTGCCATTCTCCTTACCACCTTTACCTTGGCCTGGGGCATCTCCTTTACCCCACTCCTGATGATCATCCATGAGCTCGCCCATCTTCTCCAACATCTTCTTGCCGTTCTTTTTGGCCTGTTTGAAAAGGTCATCGTATATTCTCTCTGATGCCCAGTCCTTGTACTTGTCGTCCTGGAAACCTTTGTTCTCGCCTTTCTTGCCTTTAGGCATCTCACCAATGTTTGAATCTTTCAAGATCTGGTTGACTGCATAGTCCGCCGCGATGTTCCAAAGTTGTGGATCCCTGTCACCTATTCGAACCAACATGTGTTCAAATACATTGTGCAAGACTTCATGCCCAAACAAGAACTCTGTTTCCTTAGGTGTTAGTGAATCAATAAATTTAGTGTTATAGAAGAAGTGTCTGCCATCCGTACCTGCTGTGGGACACCAGTCATCTGCATTTACAAGTTTCAATCTGGTTGCTAGGTTGCCAAAAAATGGATGTTTCAATAATAAGGCAATCCTACCGGTAACAAGTTTGTCTATTATTTTTTGTTCTCGGTAATCCACTATTTAGACTCCATAGCAGTTA
>TARA_B100000674_G_scaffold18468_1_pt1 | contig 22854 bp, 13 predicted proteins | sample TARA_B100000674 | Tara Oceans TARA_B100000674 (sample SAMEA2622759) | marine metagenome | biome: marine biome (ENVO:00000447); feature: surface water layer (ENVO:00002042); material: "saline water (ENVO:00002010), including plankton (ENVO:xxxxxxxx)" | depth 5 m
GGGCCCATCGTCGAATGAATCCTCGGTGCCTCCCACGTAGACGAACTCGTCGGGAAAGTTTTCGGAGGACCGTTCGATCTTGGGGAAGGGATTGTAGGGGTCGCGCAGGATGCGTTTGCCAAGGCCGTTCAGCCGAGTTTCGGCGGGGGAAATGATCTGTTGCTCGATGCTTGTCCTGATGGGGTTGCTGTAGTCGAGTTTCTCGATCGAGGTTCTCAAGCTGGTCAGTTTGAGGCTGTCCCAGTCGCTCGAGGAAAGGGTCGAGTTGGCCTTCAGGCGGGCGTCGAATTCAACGCCCTTTTGCACCAGGTTTCCGATTGCGGTGAGGAAGGATCCGATTTCAGGCACTTGTTGCCTGAGGGGGGCGAGGTTGTAGTTGGCGATCCTGGAAATCTCGTCGATTTCCTTGCGGATGGCAGCCAAGCGCTCCTTCGGCTTGACGTTGAAATGAACGCCCAAGAGATCCCAGAGCCTGTTCAGGTCACCTTTCTCGGGAGGGGTTGGAGGGGGCTGTCCCGGACCGCCCTGCTGGTTGTTTCTACGAGCATCGTAGGTTCCCGTCATGCCACCCTGTATGAGGGGAAGGGGATCCTCGAAGATGGCCGTGGGAACTCCCGCCTTGATTGCGCTAAGAAGCTCACCCAGTTTGGAGTTGTCGAGGGTGGAGGGCTGAACGACCATAAGGGCATCGTAATCCCCCTTCTTGATATCGCCGCCCGTTACCTCCTGGACGTCGTACTGCTTGCGGAGTTCGGTGATCACTTCCCACGGGGGGGTTCCTCCGCCCATACTGATACCCATCATTCCCATTCCTGGGGATCCCATGAGCGGAGCATCGGTCGTGAAAATGCCAAGTTTCTTCTTCTTCTTGGGCCCACTGACGGCGGTCACGCTTCTCATGATTTCATATTCCACGGGCAAGCCCTTGTAGAGGAAGGGAATGTTTTGCTGTCCTCCCTTGCCCTTCATGAAGAGTCCCAGGTAAAGATCCTTCTGCCAGGGGATCGGCCTTCCTCCTTCGACCACGAAAAGGGGAGGGTTGGCCCCATTCTGATTCTCGATGCCGTATTTTTCGGCGGTCGCCGAGGCATTGTCCTCGGGTGTGATGACGTGGACGTCCACCGAAACGTTACCGCTCTCCCGCTCGATTTCCCGAAGGGCGGTGAGAAGATTGATGCGAGTCTGGACGTATTGCTCGGGCATGGCATCCGCGGGAGAGACGAAGGCGTCGATCTCTACCGGGCTGTCGATTTCATCAAGGAGGTCCAGGGATCCTTCGGACAAACTGCTGAGTTGCTCGGAGGTTGCGTCTATTCTGATAAAGTCGAAGTTGTTGGCTAACTTGGTGAGGCAAAGCGCGATAACGACGGCGGAGGATACCCGAACCAAATAATGGCAAGTCCTAATTCTGGAATCAGGTCCTCCCGACCAATGTCTGCGTCCAATGAGAATGGAGGAGAGATAAAGCATGGCCACGGTAAGGGTCAGGAAATAGGCGATTCCCGAGAAGCTAATGATCCCGCGGCTGAAATCGAGCAGGTTGGTCGATACGGCCCACTCCCAGTCGGGAAGTAGAGCGATGGGGGCGTTGAAGGCCACCCCGAGCACAAAGGCAACGGTCAGATTCCCCGTCAAAAAGGAAGCGACCATTCCAATGGAAAGCATGGCCAACCCGACGAACCAGTAGCCGACATAGGTGGAGAAGAGAAGCCCGAAATCAGGGTTCCCCAACTGAGACAGAACCAAATGGTTGGCGCTTAGCGAGACTGCCAGAGAAGCAGTGAATATGGCTACGAGACCCAGGTATTTTCCGATCACGACGTCTAAATCGCTGCCCGGAAGGGTCAGGAGGAGTTCGTCGGTCCCTTGTCGGCGCTCGTCCGCCCAGACGCTCATCGTAATGGCCGGGATGAAGCCAAGCAGAATGTGCGGAAGAAACTTGTTCAACTGGTCCAGGTTAGCCAAGTTGGAATCGAAGAATTCCTTGGGCCAAAAGGCGGCGAGTCCGCTGGCAAGAAGAAAGGCGCAAATGAAGAGATAACCGCTGGGGCTTCCGAAGTAGGACGCCAAGTCGCGTTTGAAAACGGCTAGGATGGCTTGAATGTTCATGGGAAGGAAAGATTTAAGAGTGGAAATGTTTAGGACAAAATTTAGGCGAATCAGAGATAAAAGTTTCTCGGACTAGCTGGCGGCAGGCATACTTGAGAAGGATTTCTCAGTCGGGGCATCCCCCATGGTCTGCTTGTTGAACCAACCATCCAAGGAAGGTTCGTTCTTCAATTGCGCGGGCGTTCCCTCGAAAATAAGCTTTCCATTGTTGATGAGAAGGATGCGGTCGGCGACCTCGTGGACCTCCTGCAGGATGTGGGTGGAAAGAAGTATGGTCTTGCCGATGCTCTTGATGGTTTTGCGAACCTCCAGGATTTGGTTCGGGTCGAGTCCTGCGGTGGGTTCGTCCATGATCAGGACGTCGGGTCCGTGAAGGAGGACGTTGGCCATGCCCACGCGCTGGCGGAAACCGCGGGAGAGTTTGCCGATCGGTTTGTTGAGGACGGTCTGGAGGGAGCAAAGCTCGGTTGCCCATTCGATCCTCTCTTTTTTAAGGGAGGGACTCAAGCTTCTGGCGTCACCGAAAAAATTAAGCAGGCTCAGTGGGGTCATCTCCTCATATAGGGGACCGTTTTCAGGGAGGTAACCAATGCGGTTGGCCACCTTTTCCCGATTCCGGGCAACCTCCATCCCGCAAACCTTGGCCGTGCCCTCGGAAGGAGCCAGGTAACCGGTGAGCATCTTCATGGTCGTGCTCTTGCCCGCGCCATTCGGTCCGAGAAAGGCGACCACTTCGCCTTTCTTGATACTGAAACTGAGATCGTTTACGGCAATGAAGTTACCGTAATACTTGCTGAGGCCTTCAGTCTCTATCATTACTTCATGATTGTTATCGTCTGTCATGTCGTGGTGAGTTTTTTGGTTGAGGGGATCAAAGAATGGCTTGAGGGCAGTCTTTAGTTTTATCGCTTTAGGCGAAGTCGAAAGGGGTATTTGTGCAAAGAAAACGAGGAAATCCTTTCTTTGGTTTCTTTCAAGAATAAAAATTCTTTGCAAAACCTTGAAATTTGACCATAAATTGTACCAACTTCTTCAATCATGAGGAAATTCGTCGCGATGTGCCTTCTCTCCCAAGTTTGCGTCTTCCCAGGCCAAGCCCTTGATTCCTTGCCCGACCTCTCCGTCGAGTCCCTGAACACTAGTTTCCTCGCCACGCCCGTTCGTCTGGAGGACCTGGATGGGGCAGCCATCGTCTTGTTGTCGCAAAAGAAAAATTCCATGCCGCTCCTCTATCCCCGCGAACATTCGCTTCTCCACTGGATGGATACCGGCGACAGAAACCTGCTCACTCTCAAGGATTTCCTCGAGGATCCGACACTTTTTACCAAACCCGAGCCCTTTCTCGGAAAGAACCTGTTCATAAAGGAAAACACCAACGCCGACGCCTCGGTTTCCCAAAAAACGAAAGCCCAACCCTCGCGTTGGGGTTCCAGCGAATTGGTGCCCCTTGGCCCTGAAAAGGTTCTTGCCGATGACCGTGAACTTCGTGCTTTTCTCGAGAATAACGAGGAGGATCTATCCCTTGAACCGGAACGAACCACGTCTTCCCCTAAAGCCGTGACCTCCGTCTCCCCCCCCACGAACCCCCTCGCTTCGCCCCTGCCTCGGGCTCGGTTCCCTGCTCGGAATGCCCAGGGAGAATTTACCGATCCCGAGATGCTGGAGGAATACCAGCGAAGGATCCAGACCTCCACCTTGGGCAGGATTATGGAAAAACGCGGCAATTCCGGGGAAGGGTTGTTGTCGTCCGGTCTCGATGCAGCGGCGGTTCTCAAGCTCAAGGCATCCAAGCCTACTCCCGATGGCAATGTTCTGCCTGCCCAGGCGTCCGATTTCTACCTTACCACCAGGGACCTCAGGGAATTGCTCAAGCACATGGACGTAGACAGTGAACTGGCTGGGGAAACGAAGTCCGTTGCCGAGATATGGGCCCATGCCGAAAAGAACCTCGATACCGATCCCGAGGTGGCGCTGAGCGTCAAGTCGGTTCTCCTGCAGGCCAAAGTCGGGAGGACTCGTACCAATCCATTTGGCGAGGCTTCCCTAAGTGGACTGCCTCCCGACGACAAGTATTTCCTGATCGGCATCGACAAGGATGAGAAGACGAACGTCGTCACCATCTGGTCCAAGGAAGTCGAGGTCAATCCTGGCGAGAACGTCGTGGAACTAAGCTCCAGCGACGTCATCTATCAGGATTGAGGCCGTCATCTCGGCTTGGGTAAAATTTTTCAAGTAATTCTCGCCATTGGATGCGAGCCCTTGTAAGTACCTTTTCTCCATCCCCAAGTACGATTATGCAAAACCAAGAAATTCTCCAGCAGGCCGCCGATCAGGCTAGAGGCCTTGCAATCGATGCCGTTCACGCATGCAGTTCGGGCCACCTCGGGCTCCCCCTTGGGGCCGCAGAGGTAGGGGCCGTCTTGTTCGGTCAGGACCTCAAGGTAGATCCCTCCGATGGCGAGTGGATCAATCGTGACCGCTTCGTGCTTTCCGCCGGGCACGGCAGCATGTTCCTCTATGGCTGGCTCCATCTTGCCGGATACGATCTGTCCCTCGAGGAAGTCAAGAACTTCCGCCAATTGCACAGCAAGACGCCCGGCCACCCCGAGTTCGGGGAAACGCCCGGCGTCGAGTGCACCACCGGTCCGTTGGGCCAAGGAGTCGGTAATGCCGTGGGCATGGCCATTGCGGGCAAGATGGCCGCAGCTCGTTTCAATACCCCGAAGCACCAGATCTTCGACGGGCAGGTCGTTTGCCTGGCGGGCGATGGCTGCCTGCAGGAAGGGGTGGCCTCGGAGGCCGCCTCGCTCGGTGGTCACCTCGGTCTGGACAACCTGACCATCATTTACGATTCCAACGACGTCACGCTCGATGCCATGGCCGACGCCACCCAGAGCGAAAGCGTGATTGACCGATTTGCCGCCTACGGTTTCGAGGTTGAGCGCATAGAGGACGGCCATGATCTGCAGGCCCTTTCCGAAGCCCTAGCCCGGGCCCGGGCCAACAAGAACGGAAAGCCCACCTTCCTGGAGGTCAAGACCCTGATCGGCAAGGGTATTCCCGAGGTCGCGGGCACCGCGGCAGGTCATGGGGAAGGCGGGGCCAAATTCGCTGAGTCCGCCCGCCGGGGACTTGGCTTGCCCGAGGAAACCTTCTACGTCTCCGACGAGGTTCGATCCTTCTTTGCAGAGCGCAAGTCGACCCTCCGGTCCCAACGTGAGGAGTGGGATGAAATCTTTTCGGCCTGGCAGGTCGCCAACCCCGAAAAAGCCACCCTCCTGCAAAGCGGCCTTTCCCGTGAATTACCTGCCGACCTCATGGATCAGGTGGAGGTCTTTCCCGAAGATGCAAAGGTCGCTACCCGGGCGGCCGGTTCTAAGATCATCAACGATTTGGCCAAGGCCTGTCCCCTTCTGGTAAGCGGATCGGCCGACCTTCACGGCTCGACCAAGAACTACCTCAAGGACATGGGTGACTTTTCCCGGGAGGACCGGGCCGGGCGCAACCTTCTTTTCGGTATTCGCGAGCATGCCATGGGGGCGATCGTCAACGGCATCGGCTACTATGGAATTTTTCGTCCATCCGGGGCCACTTTCGCAGTCTTCGCCGACTACATGCGCGGATCGGTCCGTTTATCCGCCCTCGTCGGTCTGCCCATCTTTCACGTATGGACCCATGACTCGGTCGGAGTAGGGGAGGATGGCCCGACTCACCAACCCGTGGAGACGACCAGCGGACTTCGACTTATCCCCAACCTCGACGTGATCCGTCCGGCCGATCCCGAGGAAGCCGCCGGAGCCTTTGTGGCCGCCCTCCAGCGCGTCGATGGTCCGACCGGACTCATCCTTACCCGCCAAGGCGTTCCCAACCTCTCGCAAATCCCGGTTTCCGATCGCCGGCAAGGCGTTATCAAAGGGGGCTATGTCGCGCGGACTGAGGAAGAGGAGCTTGAGCTCATTATTCTTGCTTCGGGAAGCGAGCTTTCCCTTGCCCTCGAGGCCGCTGAGAAGCTTGGCCGAGGGGTGCGCGTGGTTTCCATGCCATGCATGGAGCGCTTCGACCGGCAGGACGAGTCCTACCGGGAGTCCGTTCTTCCCAAGGGTTTCCGCAGTCGCTTGGCGGTGGAAGCCGGGGTCGGAGATATCTGGCGCAAATACGTCGGCCTGGACGGCGTGGTAGTTGGCATTGACCGCTTTGGGATTTCCGCGCCTGGATCAACCGTTATGAGCGAGCTTGGAATCTCAGTGGAAAACGTGGTCAAGCAGGCCGCGCTTGCCGGGCTTGGTTCATGATCCACGGTCTCGGGAAGCTCCTCGTCTTCCCGTGCCTTGTCCTGCTTCCCTTTGTTTTTTCTTGTGCCCCGGCAAGCAAGCCGGATGACTCTGCCGGTGCGTTTTCCTTGTCGATTGCCTCCCCTAGGGTCGCCTATTACCTGACCGGGCCCCAACAGGCCAGGCCGCCGGACGGCTATTTTGAAAAAGGGACCCGCGTCAGGCTAGTCTCCGGCGCGGGGAGTTACTCGGTGGTTGAGAGCGAAACCGGGGTTACGGGCTACGTCCCGACTGATTCGCTTGAGGAACCACGATAAACACCCTTGCTAAGCAAGCACTGGCGAGACGTACTTCATGCAGTGAAAGCGTTCTGTTTCATCTACGCGGTCATTCTTTCCTTCCTCACGACCACTTTGGTCGCCCAGAATCCGTTGTCCGTTTCCAAGCCCGAGGCGGATAACTCGGTGGCCGCCCAGTTGGCGTCTTTCCAGGTAGCCGAGGGCTACGAGGTGAACCTGTTTGCCGACGAGTCCATGGGGATCGCCAACCCAGTCTGTTTCAGATGGGATACCGCAGGGCGCTTGTGGGTCCTTTGCACTTGGGCTTACCCCCAGTTGAAGCCTGGTGAACCGGCGGCCGACAAGTTGTTCATCCTCGAGGACAAGGACGAGGACGGCAGAGCCGACAAGGTCTCCGTTTTTGCCGATGGCCTGAACATGCCGACCGGATTTGCCCTCGGGCACGGTGGCGTCTACTTGGCGGAAGGCCCCGATCTCTTGCATTTGCGCGATGCCGATGGCGACGGCAAGGCGGACCAACGCGAAGTGCTGTTCACCGGGTTCGGTACGGGCGATACCCACCAGAACGTCAATTCCTTGACTTGGAGCCCGGGTGGCGAACTGTTTTTTTGTCAAGGCCTTCACTGCTTTTCCCGCGTGCAGACGCCATGGGGTATCGCCCGCCTCGACGAACACGGTTCCTGGCGACTGCGTCCGTTGCGCCGTCAATTGCACACTTACCGTCGCACCTCGGGTGGCGGTAATCCTTGGGGATATGCCTTTGGCGACTGGGGCGAAGCATTCATCAAGAGCAATGGCACTGGTGTCAGCGAACTGTTGCCCAGTTTGGTGCACACCGACCATATCGGCGGAGGCTACTGGGGAGGCGCCATGACCATCGGGAAGACCAAGATCAAGTCGATGTGCATCGAGATAGTCGACTCGCCTCACCTCCCTGACGACCTGCAAGGCGACTTTCTTATCGCCGGATACTACGCACGGAATCTCGCGCGTTTGCGTCCCACCATCGATGGAGCCGGCCACAGGTTGCAGACCTTGGAACCTCTCCTCACTTCTTCCCATAACGCCTTTCGTCCCGTCGACTTGAACATGGGGCCCGATGGCGCCATCTACCTCGCCGACTGGTTCAACCCGATCATCGGACATTACCAGGCATCGCTTCGCCATCCCAACCGCGACAAGACGCATGGACGCATTTGGCGCATCACGGCCAAGGGGCGACCACTCCATAAGCAACCGGACTTGGCCAAGATGAGTGCCGACCAACTGTGCGGACAACTGGCCGATCCCGTCCGTCGTACCCGCCAACTGGCCAAACTGCGCCTCATGGACTTGCCCAAAGCCGAGGCCATTGCCGCCATCGGGAAATGGGTCTACGAACTGAAGCCCGATGATCCCGAGTTCGAGCGCAAGCTTTTCGAGGCTATCGGGGTGTACGAATCGCATGAGGTGGTGAACCGTCCCTTGCTTGACCGGCTTCTCAAGGCAAAGAACTATCTTGCCCGTGCCTATGCCACACGGGTGGCTGGTCGCTGGCATGACCGCTTGGAGAATCCCTTGTCTCGTTTGAGGAAAAGCGCTGCTGACAAGCATCCCCGCGTACGCATGGAAGCAATCGTGGCGGTCAGCGACGTTCGCCAAACCGACGCCATGGCCGTCGCCGCCCAAGCCGCCGATGGTCCAACCGACCGCTTCATCAACTTTGCCTTCACCCAGACCGTTCATGCCTTGGCCTCCCACTGGAAGCCCGCCCTGATCGATGGAAGCTTGGACTTCGCCAAACCCTCCCACTTGGTCAAGGTAGTCAGTGTGGACGGTGGCGCCGACGTTGCCGGGGTCGTGCGTCAACAGTTGGAAGACAAGGCGCTCCCGGTGGAGCGCCGAACCACCTTGGTCGCCCTACTCGCCAGCATAGGCAGTCATGCAGATTCCGGATTGGCCCTCCAGTTGGGAGCTGACCAACCGGAGGTTTTGCGTGCCCTTGCCACCTCTTTTCGCGAGCGCAACCTGGCGGTACCCGCCAATGCCGAGCAATTAATCGGCCCGTCATTGTCCCATCAAGACCATGAGGTACGAGCCAAGGCCATCGAGCTCTCCGGTTTGTGGAAACTTCAGGCCCATGGGGATGCCATTCGAGGCCTTGCCACCGATCGCAAGCAACAGGAGCCCGTTCGCTTGGCTGCTGCAACGGCTCTCAGTTCATTTAAGGGGGAATCCATCGTCGATACGTTGGCATCCTTGGCATCATTGAAGGAAACGCCCTCCATCCGAGCCGCTGGCCTCGCAGGCTTGGCCCAACGCGACCTGCCACGGGCCACCCAATTGGCCGTCCTCCTCCTGGCTCAAGTGAAGGCGGAGGAAATGGATGCCTTGCTGGCCGCCCTCCTGCAGCGCAGCGAAGGAGCCAACGCCTTGACTGATGCCTTGGGCAAGAAGAAGCTACCGGTCGACGTTGCGAAATTAGCGCGGCGCTGGTTGAATGAAGCCGGACGAAACGAGCCCAACTTGGTCAAGGCTCTCAATGCCGTGATCGGGGTACAAGGCGCCACCCCCGCCTATAACTCGAACTACGTCGCAACCCTCGCTCAAGAAGCCCTTGCCCAAGGTGATGCCATCAAAGGAAAAAAGATCTTTCAACTGCCTGCCCTTAGTTGCGTGGCCTGCCATGAGGTGGACGGTATAGCTAGCTCCCTCGGTCCCATCAAGGGACCCAATCTCTCGGCCCTGGCTGCCGGTTTGCCGACCGACCTGATCGTCGAGTCCGTGCTATGGCCCGCTCGCCAAATCAAGGAGGGCTACGAGACAGTCACCATAAGCACCAAGGACGGACGCATCCACAGTGGCTTCCTGCAAGCCGCCGACAGGAAGGCGATCAGTGTGCGCGACCTAGCCAGCGGTGAAGTCGTGGTCGTGCCCTCGACCAATTTGGCCAGTCGTTCCAAGGCACAGACCGTCATGCCCCCGAGCCTGACCGACTCCCTCACTCGGGCCGAGCTCCGTGACTTGATCAAGTACCTCTTTACCCTGAAAAACGCAGGCTCCCAGAAATGAGTGCCAAGCGATCTCAAAGGATTTACCAACAGGTGGAAAACCGTAGGATTTGCAGTATGCGTTGTGGGGAAGCTGTCTGTGCTTACTTCGAATTCATTTCTTAAAAGGACGAAATCATGAGGCGAAACATCTTCCCAATCATAAGTTTCCTTACGATCCAGCCATGACCTCAAAACTTCCTTCTTCCCTCCATACCGTCGATCGCCGTCGCTTTTTGCGTGCCGGCGCAGCCACCCTGGCTCTACCGACGCTCGAGGCCTTTTCGGCGCCGGCAACGACGACAGCTGCAGTTGGAGCAAAAAACTTGGTTGCCATCGGAACCTACCTTGGTTGGCATCAGAACGCCTTCTTTCCCAAGCAGGCGGGCCGTGACTACGAAATGCCGGAAACCCTTTCCCCGATCGCCGGCCTGCGCGATGAATTCACCGTCTTCTCCGGTCTCGATCACCGGGCTCCCAATGGTCATGGCGCCTGGAGCAACTTTCTCTGTGGCCAGTCGCCCAAATCCTATTCGCTTGACCAGATGGTGGCGGACTCCATCGGAGTGAAGTCTCGTTTTCCGTCGATTCAGTTGGCTGCCGGAGCCGGGGAATCCGACTCAAAGCAAGGCAATGGAATAAGTTTCACCCGCCAGGGCGTCAAACTGCCTCAGGTTCAGCGCCCCAGTGTTCTCTACAAGCAGCTCTTTATATCAAAGGCCGATCGTGCCCGCACCGAGTACCTGTTGCGAAGCGGGCAGAGTTCCCTCGACTTGGTATTGGACGATGCGCGTCGTTTGCAGAAATCCCTGCCTGGTCGGGACCGAGAAAAACTGGAGGAATATTTCGAGTCCTTCCGTGCCGTGGAGAAACGCATGGGGCGCCAGCTCGAGGCAATCAACGACCCGGTTCCCGAGCCGGATTACAAACTTCCCGGCTACGACCCCCTCACCCCGAACCTGCAGATCGAAGCCGAACAGATCATGTACGATCTGATGACTCTGGCGCTCGAGACCGATTCGACTCGTGTGATTTCGTTCTTCCTTCACGGGCTTGGGCAAGTTTTTTCCTTCAACGGAAAGGCACTCGGATCCGGCTACCATGGATTGTCCCACCATGGTAACAACCCGGCCATGATCCGGGATCTGGTGACGATCGAAACGGCTCACATCCACTGTTTTTCGGGTTTTCTGGAACAGCTGAAAGAGAAGAAGAATCCACAGGGCAAATCGCTCCTCGACGACACTATCGTCCTTCTCGGCACGGGCATGGGTGATGCCAGCCGACATAGCAATGCGAATCTTCCAACTCTGGTGGCTGGCGGTGGCTTCAAGCACGGCAGTCACTTGGCACTGGGTTCGTCGAAGAATGAGGCACCTCTGCTCGGCGATCTCTACATCACCCTGATGCAGCGATTGGGCATCGAGGTGGACAGTTTCTCCAATGCTTCGCGCAACATGAATCAGCTCTTCTCATGATGCGAAGCGGTCCGATCCTATCGGTGTTTCTGGCTGGAATTTTAGCCGCTCCCGTTATTGGAGCGGACCCAACCCTCATCCCGAATCCAGTACAAGCCGTCCTGATGCAAAACTGCCTCAAATGTCACGACGAGGACTCCAAGAAAGGCGACGTCAATCTCGATCACGGATCCATCGACTGGAGCAACCAGGAGGAACTGGACATCTGGCTGCGGGCGGTGGACGCGATTGAGCAGGGACTCATGCCGCCACCGGATCAGAAGCAGCCAAGCCGTGAAGATCGGGGGGCGGTTCTGGCTTTTCTTGATAAGAACCTACTAAAGAATATCCCCATCGGCGGCACCCTGCCTCGTCGGCTCAACAAAGCCGAATACGAGGCCACGATCCGAAGTCTCCTCCACCTTCCCGACTACAAGCTCCCGCTGGGCTTCCCCAATGACATCGAGCATCACGGATTCAACAACGTCGGCGAAGGCCTCGTCCTCTCGCCACCCCATCTCGAAGCCTATGCCAGTGTCGCTCGCGATATCGCTGACCAAATCTTTCCACCTCCCAAGCTGGTGCCTCAAAAGAAAACCTGGAGCGCGGGTCCCGAGGACATGGTGCTGAGTTTTTCCGCCGCCGGCGTTCACGGAAACGCCCTCCGCCTCGCGTCGCGCAGCGTGGACGTCATGCGAAGCTGCAGTTGGCCGAGCCGGATCGAAATCAGCGACTCCGGGACCTACTCAATTACGGTCGAGGCTTCCAAATTCCTTTCAGACGAGGGGAGTACCTTCGCAAAGGACATGATTCTCGAAGTCTATGCGCGCGCCGTCACCGCGACGGATCGCTCCAAGGTTTCGGACTTTCGCCTCCTCAAGGAAATTGTGGTGACTAGCGAGGAACCCAAGACCACGGCCTTTCAAGCCGATCTCTACGAAGGCGAGACCGTGCTCTTTCGTTGGAAAAATGCGGTAATGACTCACGATCCGCCGGCTACTGCGGAGGCCTTTGAAATTCTCTCAGAGGAGAACCCCAGGTTTCTCGCCGGCTGGCTGAAAACGGTCTTCCCCAGTGGAGACCCGACGCGGCCTATCAGAATCTCCAATCTTCGGGGACGCAATGGGTGGGACACCGTTTCCAAATACATGCAGGATCCGAATCTGGATCTAAGCCACGCCACACCCGACTCCGCGTTAGCTAAGGCGTTCTTCGAACTTGCCGCCAGTAAGGGCAAGGCCTCCATCGCGGATTGTCTCTGCTATTTCTATCACACCAAGGGGCCAGCCATGGAGATCCACAACCTTACGATCGAAGGCCCCTCGAAGCTGGTCGAGAGTCCCTCCGACTTCAAACGACGGGAACGACGTATCGAGATTACCGGAACTCCCCACGACGGGCAGTCCCGGGAGGACTTCGTCCGCGGCATGTTGGAGAGATTTCTTCCGCGTGCCTTTCGCAAAGCGGTCACCGACGAGACCATTGAGAGCTACCTTTCCATCGCCACCAACCACTGGGGGGAGGGCCATAGCTACGGGGAAGGCATGCACCTGCTCTTTCGCAACATTCTCATTTCGCCCCGCTTCCTGTATCGCTGCCTCGATCCCGAAGGAATGGATGATTTCGACCTCGCCACCCGGCTGTCCTACTTCCTGACGCAAGCTCCACCCGACAAAACGCTCATTGACCTGGCGAAACGCGGTCGTCTCTCCGCCACCCGACCGTCCAAAGCGGATCCTTTGAAAACGGAATACTGGGTTCTGCGACGGGAAACCGAACGCCTCCTGCCGGTAGAGCATACCGATCCGATGATTCAGAGTTTCGTAGGGCAATGGCTCGATACTGATTCTCTGCATGGCATCATGCCGGACCCAAAGTTCAACTTCGACGAAACGAGTATCGATATCGCCAAGTATGAGACCGAAGCCTTCTTCACCGAAATGCTGACACAGAACCTTCCCATGACGGACTTCATCGACCCCGACTTCACGTTTTCTTCGATCGGTTTTGTGATGCGCAATTACGGTTTCACTCCGCAGAAGGCCAAAGGAAAGAATCTCAGTTCCGCGGCCAAGCGCAAGCTCCAGCGTCTCGAAATCGAACGCGGGGGTCGCCACGGCGGCCTCCTCGGCCAATCTGCCATCCTCACCGCCACGGCCAACGGGGTGGATACGCAACCGGTCGTCCGCGGAGTCTGGGTGCTCGAGAACATCCTCGGCACACCACCACCTGAGCCGCCGAAGAACGTGCCGGCGCTCACTCCGGACACCCAGGGAACCACGACGCCCCGCGAAATGCTCACGGCTCACACCAACGCCGCCGCTTGCGCAGGCTGCCATCAACGCATCGACCCAGTGGGTTTCGTCCTCGAAAACTACGATCCGGTCGGACGTTGGCGAACCGAATGGCCCGGAGCGGCGGCCACGATCGACGCCTCGGGAACCCTTCCCGATGGAACTGAGATTAAGAACGCGATCCAATTCAAGGCCTGGCTGGTCGATAACATCGACCTGTTCTCGGAATGCCTTGCCGAGAAGCTTGTGACCTATGCCACCGGCCGTGTTCTCAACTACACGGAGAAGGGCGAGATCGAAGAGATCGTGAAGGAGAACCGGAAAAACGGCAATGGCTTCCGGGATCTCGTGCTGGCACTGATCGAAAGCGAAACCTTCCGTACCCAATGATCTTTACGCATCCTTCCCGTTGGCTTTTAAATCCCATGAAAAATCTAGTCGATCACTCAAAAACCGTGACTCGGGAGCGGCAGGGAAAAAAAGGAAATTACTATCAGTTTAGGACAAAAAATGGACGGTACTAAAATGAAACCAAGGATAGTAATAACCTTTGCGATTGCCGCTGTCCTTTGCAGCACCGACCTCCGGGCGCAAACAGACAAGACGGCAGCCAATGACTTTGGCGGGGGGCACGGGCTGGATGAAAAGATTCTATCCCGGATTCCCCAAAACCTTCAGGCAATCGTCGACCGCGGGCAAAGCACCGGCATGGTCGCCTTGGTGGCTCGTAATGGAAAGATCGCGTCCATCGATGCGGTTGGTTGGCGAATCGTGGGCAAGGAACCGTTGGAGACCACCGACGTTTTTTGGGCCGCCTCGATCACCAAGTCGTTCGTCGCAGTCGCCATCATGATGATGGTCGATGAAGGGCATCTGCAGCTCGATGACTTGGTTGAGAAACACATCCCGGAATTCAAGGGGCAAAAAGTGAAGACCGGAAAGAAGAGTTCGGACACGGCCAAGCATCCATTGACCGTTCGCAACTTGCTCAATCATCTTGATGGTCTCCCGAAGAACCCCACCAGGAACCGGGCCACGAAAACCATCAAGGAGCGTGTGCTTAAAATCGCAAAGGATACGCTGATGTGGGAGCCCGGGACGAAATGGAATTACGGGGGAGAGGGCCTTTACGTTGCAGCTTATCTCGTGGAAAAGTATTCCGCCATGCCATACGCCGAGTTTCTGAAGACCCGCATGCTCGATCCTCTCGACATGAAGAACACCTACTTTACCATCAAGAACGTGCCCGAGGACCGGGCGGTCCGCAAACACAGCAAGCACAAGAAAGGCAGATGGGAATCGGAGAAAATGCCTGACTTCTCCTGGAGCACGGGCGGCAGCTATTTCGCAGTGGATGGCGGCTTCTTCTGCACCGCCGAGGACTTGTTCCCTTGGTGCCAGATGCTTCTCAATGGGGGTGAATACGGCGGTGTCCGCTACCTCTCGGAGAAATCCGTCCGTGAACTGACGCGCAAACAAACCGGTGACGTCAAACCTGCCGGCCACGGTGCCGGAAACTTTCATGCCCTTGCTTTTCAGGAGGCCGTTGAACCGCAGGGCCCGACCGCCGCCTTGACAAAGGGAAGCTTCGGAAAGGGCGGTGCGGGGGGATCGCTTACCTGGGTCGATCCCAGCACCAAGACCATTTATATCATGCTCCAGAACGTATGGGGTGGAGATAAGAATCTCACCCACTCCACCTTTCTCAATACGGCATCCAAGGCGATACCCCCGAAGTGAAGATTTCCTCGCCTGGAAAAGCCCCTAGGTAAAAATATACACCCAAGATGAAAATAAGAACCCCCTTTGCCCTCGGCTTGTTTGGCGCCCTGTTGTCCTTGGTCGCTGCCGCCGAATCGACAAAAGGTGACAACCCAAAGCCAGATGCCACCTTCTTCAACGGCAAGGACCTCACCGGTTGGTCGGCTTCCGAGATGAAGTACTGGTCGGTCATGGATGGTGCCATCATGGGGCATTCCGCGGTCAAGGTGCCGGGAAACAAGTTCATTTGGGCGGATGGTGAAGTGGAGGACTTTTATCTGGTGGTCGAGGTCAAGCTGATCCCGGACAACCGCAACGCGGGCATTCAGTTTCGCTCCAAGAAAGCCAATGTCTCCGGTCAGGCCGTCGGCTACCAGGCCGACGTCGGGCGCGGGGTGTGGGGCAAGCTCTACCACGAGCACGGGCGTGGCAAACTGGATTGGAACAACAACGCCGCGGGAGCGGTCAAACCCGGCGAGTGGAACCGTTATGAAATCCTTGCAATCGGGCACAAGATATGGACCGCAATCAACGGCAAATTGTGCGTGGCCTTGGAAGACCAAAAGGGCGAACTGTCCGGCCAAATATCATTCCAAGTTCATGGCGGCCCCGCCCAGACCGTGCTCTATCGCAAACCGACGCTGATACACAATCCGAAGATCGTGCTCGAGAAGCAAACCGAGAAGCAATTGCTCGCCGCTCTGCCGAAAAAGAAAGCGGAGTCTCCGAAGCCTGCTCCCCCAAAATCAATCTCCAAACCATTGCCGCGCTGGACGAAACTGATCATGGCAGCGGATCCGGGTTCCCAAGGCGAAGTATGGGCCAAGCCCGCATTTGATCATGGCAAGTGGAAGACCATGAAGGTGCCGGGGCATTTTGAAAAGGCGGGGTTGCCCGGTCATGACGGCGTGGTCTGGTTTCGCAAGACCATCGAACTGTCCGCCGAACAGGCCAAGGCCAAGGCCGTCCTTTTCCTCGGTCAAATCGACGACATGGACGTCACTTGGGTCAATGGCGTCAGGGTAGGGGGCTACGAGAATCCCGGTCACCATTACACGGTGCGTAAATATCCTGTTCCCGCTGCTCTCCTGAAAGCGGGCAAGAACACGATTGCCGTACGCGTCATGGACCACGGCGCCCCCGGAGGCATCGCCGGGAAACCCGAGCAACTCGTCTTGCAGTTGGGCAAGGAAAGACTTTCCCTTGCCAACCTCTGGCGCTTTGCCCCCGGGGCGAACCTGGAGGCGCTCAACAAGCACGCTGGAATTGTAGGACCCAAGTCAGCCCCAACCGTTTCCCCCGCACCAACCGAGCCTGCCTTTTTGCGTCCACTTGCCAAGCCTTCTGATGCCGTGTCCGCCTTTGCCAAGGGCTTTGACTTGAAGGAGGACGCCACCATCGTGATCCTCGGTAGTTCCAATGCCGCCGAAACCCAGCGCTTCGGGTACCTCGAAACCTTGCTCGCCGCGGCCCACCCCGCCCGCCGCTTGACCGTACGCAACATGGCATGGCCGGCCGATACCGTATTCAACCAACAGCGCCCCCGTAATTTCTTTGCCGCTACCAAGCCGGGCTACGGCGAAAAGGACAGGCGGATCAAGACCGCCGTCGACGTCGCCGTGCTCTGGCTCGGCCAAGCCGAGGCCTTGGGCCAACCCGGCCAAGTCGAGGAATTTGCTTCCGCCTATGAAGAGACGCTCGATCAGATGTCGCCCTACACCAGTCGTATCGTGGTGGTTACCCCGGTTCCTTTCGAGGATCCGCTGAACCTTGGCCTCGATCTAAAGGCCCGCAACGCAACCTTGGGCAAGCACATTGCCGCCATACTCCGGCTCGCCAAGAAGCATGACCTGCCGGTGGTCGACTTGTTTCGCGCCTTGAACGGCAAGAAGGTAACCTCAGACGGGCAACGTCTTTCCCGCCACGGTCATTGGTTGGCGGCCCAAGCCTTCGCCGAGCAACTGGGCTACGCCGAACCAGTCTCCAAGATCAGTGATACCCCGAAAGGCGGCCTCAAGCCGGCGACTGCCGAGCGATTGCGTCAGGCGGTCCGGGCCAAGGACGTCATGTGGCGCCAGTTCTGGGTGCCCCCCAACTGGGCCTTCCTTTATGGCAACCGCCAGACCCAGCCGAGTAGTCGGGACCATACCGATCGCGGCTACCGCTGGTTTCCCGAGGAGATACAGACCATCCCTTCCAAGCTCGTCGATCTGGATCGGGCCATTTACGATCGGGCTCGCAAACAATGAATGGTTTGCCTTTGGTCATCTGAAACAATGAAATTCATTCCCTTGTTTGCTTCCTTCCTTTGCGGGCTCCTGCTCACCTTGTCAATCGTTCAGGGCGCCGAGGAGCGTGAATGGACAAATAGTGAAGGGAAGACCATTCGTGCGAAATTCGTCTCTGCGAATGCCCAAACGGTGACCCTTTCCATGGGGGGTAAGGTTTACGTCCTCAAACTCAGCTCCCTAAGTTCGGAATCCCAGGCTTTGGCAAGCGATTTGGCCAAGGCCCAACCCGCTTCCCGTTACGTCAAGGCCCGGCCTCTTTCCAAAACCCAGCAAAAAGCGGTCGAGCAGGCTTTAGCCCCCAGTTTTTCCGAAGTGCGGAAAGAGGATTACGATTTTGCCGAATTGTCCGAATTCGATGCGTTGTTGCCGGGCAACGAGGAGGTCTTTCGCTCTCTTGTCTGGAACGCTTACCGCAAGGGTGCGGCTCTTGATGAAATGCAGCTCGATCACAAGGCCGGCAAAGTGGTTTCCGGAGAATACGTCAGCCCGTACGTCGTTCGTAAGGTTGGCAAGATGCCGGAAAGTGGTTGGCCGTTGGTCATCGCCATGCATGGCGGGGGCAAGGCCCCCAAGGCGCTTAACGACAGCCAGTGGAGGGTCATGCAGCGTTACTACAGGGATCATCCCGGTGACGGGGGCTATCTTTACCTCGCCTTGAGGGCCCCGACCGATGCCTGGAACGGGTTTTATACCGGCTACGTCTATCCGCTTGTTGCCCGGTTGGTCAGGCAGATGTTGGTTTGCGAGGGAGTCGATTCGGACAAAGTCTTCCTTATCGGTTATTCGCACGGTGGATACGGGGCCTTTGCCATTGGCCCCAAAATGGCGGATCGCTTTGCCGCCATCCATAGCTCGGCGGCGGCCCCCACGGATGGCGAATCCTCCGCTAAGAATCTCCTCAATACGCCCTTTACCTTCATGATCGGCGAAAGCGACTTGGCCTATGGCCGTCTCAAGCGATGTCTCGCTTTCGACGAGGCGGTAAAGGGTTTGAGGGGTGAGCGCAAGGACGCATACCCTGTCCGTATGTTTTTGAAAAAGGGTTTTGGGCACGGTGGCTTGCCCGACCGCGACCACCTTTCGACCATGCTTCCCGCCGTTCGCAATACGATTCCCGACTCGCTCGTTTGGCAACCGACGGATTCCGTGGTCGGTCGCTTTTCCTGGCTTGAGATTCCCGCTCCCGCCAAGAAGCAATTGGTTGAGGCAACCAGGACGGGCAACCGTTTCGAGATTAAGCTGGAGGGAACTGAGTCCCTCAACCTCTATCTCGACGAACGGATGGTCGACTACCGCAAACCGGTGGTGGTCGAAGTCAATGGGAAGACCGTCGTCGACCGCTTCCTCCGCCCATCCGTGGAGGTCCTTTGCCGGACCCTGTTGGAGCGCGGAGATCCAAAGCTTGCCTTCACCTCGAAAATCACCATTGGGGCAAAGCCTTAGGATCTCTCATCCGAGAAATTCAAAATCCTCCAGACGCTCTCTTTTCTCTGGCATAATAATCCCCCTGCTAGTAAGCTTTTCTAATGAAACCATTACCCTTCCTGTTGTTTGGGCTCCTATTCGGGTCCTTTTTGTCCTTTTATCAGGCCCCCGCACTTGCCAAGTCTCCCGTCAAGACGACCGAGGCCAAGCCCCCTTTCCAGGAAGTCTTCAAGAAGCTCGACGCCCAAGTACGGCTTGCGCTCAAAAAGGATCGGGCCAAGGGCTTGAAGGAGCTTGAGCAGGCAGGACGCAAGCTTTCCAAGGATTACCCTGAGGAGTTCATGCCCTATGCCATGCTCTCCGCCGTTGCCCGCATGAGCCCGGATCAGGAAAAGAGCCGCAAGATTCTTGAGCAACTGGTGGCCCTTGACTCGAAGGACCCTAAGATTGCCCGTGTCGTTTCGCAAGCCAAGGGGCAGCTTAAGAAACTGGAGTCTCTTGGCAAACCCGTCGACATGAAGTTCAAGGCGTTCGATGGCCGCAAGGTAGATCTTTCAAAAATGAAGGGAAAAGTCGTCCTGATCGATTTCTGGGCCACCTGGTGCGGCCCTTGCGTTCGCGAGATTCCAAGCGTCAAGAAGACCTACGACGCCTTGCATGAGGAAGGGTTTGAGATTATTGGGATCTCTCTCGATAGCGACAAGAAGAAGCTTGAGGATTTCCTAGCCAAGAACGATATGCCCTGGCCCCAGTTCTTCGACGGCAAAGGTTGGAAGACCAGCCTGGCCAAGGAGCACGGCATCAGCAGTATCCCCGCCATGTGGTTGGTGGATAAGAAGGGCAACCTCGTTGACCAGAACGCACGAGCCGGACTCGAGCAGAAAGTCAAGAAGTACCTCGCCCAGTAAGTCCTGTAGGGGAAACCCGCTTCCCCCTCGTGACGAATCACTTGCCCAAGCTCGTCGGGGTTGCCTTGGTGTTTCTTGCTCCTTCGATCTGGGCGGGCAAGGTGGACGAGGCTCTTAACCTGGAGAGAGATTCCTGGTACCCGATTTTCGTGCGGATGGAGGACCAGCTGATTTGCAAAGCCGGTGAATACGACGCCTTTTGCCGCAAGCGTTCCAAGATCCCCCGCTCCCGGAACCGCACCGAGGTAATCTCAACCTTGCGGGAAAAGGCCGACCAATCCTGGGATGCTCTGGAGGAAGTTATTGAGGATCTAAGGCAAAAGGAGCGGATTCGAGGAGTCCGCCGGTTCTGGATCGTCAACGGTTTTTCTTGCCGAGCCAAGGCCGGTGCAATCCGCCGGCTCTCCATGCGAAAGGAAGTATCCTTCGTCTATCTCGACCGTTTCGCAAGACCCCCCGCCGAATCGGAACCGATGGATGCAAACCGGACCAAGCGCATGCAGACCGTCCTCGAAACTTGGGGTAAAAAGGAACCCGAGTTCATCCCGTCCTTGAGGATACCCTGGAACGTCCGCGAAATCGGTGCCGAGCGGGCATGGAAGGAGGAAAACGCGACCGGTAGAGGCGTAAAGGTGGCGGTGATCGACTCCGGCATCCTTCCCACGCCCTCTTTGGTGCATGCCTTGGCCAAAAATCCAAACGAGAAACTCAACGGCAGGGATGACGACGGCAACGGCTTGATCGATGATCTTTTCGGTTATGACTTCAACGCCAACACCGGCTACGTACTGGAAAACGGCAGAACCATGTCTCATGGCAGTTGCTGCGCCGGGATCGTCGCCGGCCGGGCTTCCGCCCGCGGGTGGCAGACCGGTATAGCCCCCCAGTCGCGACTTCTTCTGCTCAAGGGTGCTTTCAACCTGCGGTCCATGGAGTATCTTCTTGAACAGGGAGCGGACGTGGTCTCCATGAGCTACATGATTGTGGGTCGTGAGCTTGGCCAAGTTCGCGGGCTCTTCAGGAACGCCTTCGAACATCTTGGGGCGGCGGGCGTTCTTTCGGTGGGCGGAGCCGGAAACTACGGGTCGAAATCCCGTCGGGCCCTGCCCAGAGGTAAACAGATCGGCCTGCCCAAGGACATACCCAGCGTGCTCGCGGTGGCGGGCGTGGACAAGAACCGCGTCCCTCTGCCCTTTAGCAGTCAGGGCCCCGTTTTCTGGGAGGGTGTTGAGTTCTTCTCAGACTATCCCTCCGACAAGCCGCTGGGTAAGCCCGACTTGACCGCTTTTCCGACCGGGTACCCAATGTGGAGCGCAAAACCTTCAAGCAGCTCGAGAAGGGGATGGAAGGAAGTAAGCGAAGCCGAGGGCGCTTCCCTTGTGATCGGTCCCGCGGGCAATTCCTTCTCCGGTCCTCATGGCGCCGGGGTGGCTGCTCTCATTTTTTCAGCCAACCCTGAAATCAATTCCTGGGAAGTAAGCGAAATCCTGCAAAAGACCGCTCAAGATCTCGGACCCAAGGGCTGGGACAAAATCTACGGAGCAGGCCTGATTGATGCCCTTGCCGCCGTGCGTGCGGCCAAGAAGAAGGACTAGTCCTTCAGTCTCTCAAGGACGTCCTTGGCGACGATTTCCGCCAAGGCCTTCGAACCGTGCGAAAAATAGTGGACGTTGGCCTTGCGCATCCACTCCTTCATGTTCTTCTTGCTCGGGGTGTAGAGGTCGAGGGTGGGCACGCCGTGTTTTTTCATCACCCTCTGGGCCGCCTCGTTGAACTTGACCGAATCCCCCACGTAGCGTCCCTTTGAACCTGGAGGGATGGGCGTAGTGTTGCGCCAAACGAGTTTCAATGTTGATTTCTTCATGCGTGCGACCAGTTTGTACAAATTCTTTTCGTAGTCCGCGAGCGGGACCTGAACCTTACCGCCCTTTTCCTTGGGAAAGAGGTTTTCCCCGTTTGGGCCCATATACTTAAGGTCGTGCAGGCCCCAGTTGAAATGGATGAGGTCCCATTTTCTCTTTCCGAGCCACTTCTCGATTTCGGCAATTCCCTTGGTGGTCGGACCCCCGTTGGTCGGGATCCGGTGAAGGTTGACCTTGTCCTTGAGCAGGGCCCGGGCGGGAAGGGTGTACCCGATTGAAATCGAATCCCCGATAATCAGGACGTTGGGTAAGCCCGCCACCTCCTCGATCGGGGTCATAGGGCTTACTCGGGTGGTCTTTTTCTTCTCTTGGGCGCCGCCCAAAGTAAGGAAGATGATGGAAAGCATGGCGGCCAGGATAAGGTTTCTTAAAGTTTGCATCCGTTCAAAAAGAACCATCTGGGCATGCGAATCAAGAAGGAACAAAGGCTGGCCTTTGTACTTTTTAGGGGCCTCTTGCTGTGATAAGGATGGGAAGTGTTTTCCTTCCTGCGACTTTTGGCCTTCGCCTTTCTTGTCCTTACCCTTCAAGGGGATGATTTTCCCGAACTTCCCAATACCGAGTCGACCACCGATGCGAATCCGCCATCCGCCGAGGAGAGCGCCAATTCCTTCATCTTGCCTGATGGCGTAGGGGTCAAGGTATGGGCGGCCGAGCCCACCGTGCAAAACCCGATCGGGATGGCTTGGGACCAAAAAGGCCGTATGTGGGTGGCCGAGAACTATACTTACGGGAGCCGGAAAGTCCGCTTCGACCTGAGTCTGCGCGACCGGGTGGTCGTGCTGGCGGATGAGGATGGTGATGGCAAGGCGGAGTTTCGTAAAGTCTTTACCGACAGTGTGCAAATGCTGACCAGTGTGGAGGTCGGTCGCGGTGGCGTTTGGCTGATGTGCCCGCCCAACCTGCTTTTCGTTCCCGATGCGGACGGCGACTTGGTTCCCGACGGCGAGCCTGAGGTTAGGTTAAACGGTTTCGACGTCGGGCGGGGCAACTATCACAACTTCGCCAACGGGTTGCGTTGGGGACCGGATGGTTGGCTCTACGGGCGCTGTGGGCATTCCTGCCCTGGCAAGCCGGGCGTCCCGGGA
>TARA_B100000674_G_scaffold262035_2_pt1 | contig 22829 bp, 13 predicted proteins | sample TARA_B100000674 | Tara Oceans TARA_B100000674 (sample SAMEA2622759) | marine metagenome | biome: marine biome (ENVO:00000447); feature: surface water layer (ENVO:00002042); material: "saline water (ENVO:00002010), including plankton (ENVO:xxxxxxxx)" | depth 5 m
GCGCGCGCGCTCGACGTCGCACCACCGCTCGCGCGCGCGTCACCGCGTCGTTTCACCGCCGCATCCTTCGCGTTCGAGCGCACATCGCGCCCGTCGTCGGCGTTCTCGTCGCGCGTTTTCGACGCCTCGCGCGCGCGCGTCGGGCGTCCCATGGCCGTCGTCGAGTGCGGGCGCCCACCTGGGACCTGGGACCTGGGACCTGGGGTGGGGTGCGTTCTCGAGTCAGCACTCGTCGCGTCGCGCGTGCGCGCGTGCGGGTCCATGCGCGCGCGCATTCTTGGACGTTTTCACGGGTACAGTACGACGACGCGAGACGCGAGACGTGCGGCGTGCGGTGGCGAGACTCGAATTCGATGCGTGGTTCAGACACTCGGTGCGTACTGTATGATCTTTTGATACAGCGTGTGCACGTAGAGAGACAGATACAGCGGTCGGTCGCCGCGACCGTCCCTCGTCCCGGGGCGCGCGCGTCCGAGTCGGCGGTCGACGACGCGAAGATGCGCGCGGTGACGGCGTCCGCGCCCGCGACGACGAGCGATGGTGACGCCAACGCGCGCGCGAACGCCAACGCGGCCAACGTCGCGGACGCGTTGGCGTACGTGCGGGAAGTGCGCGCGCGATTCGTGGACGAATCGTGGCGGTACCACGAGTTTTTGGGCGCGATGAAGGCGTTTAAGCGGGGGACGTGCGTGGCGCTCGCGCGAGGCGATGACGACGCGCGAACGACGCGCGAACGATCGTGGACCACTCTCGACCGGTGATTGACGCGCGCGCGCGACGCAGATTAACCGCGGACGTCGTCGTGGAGAGCGTGCGCGCGTGCCTCGCGGGCCACGACGATTTGTTGGACGGCTTCAAGGCGTTTCTTCCCGAGGTGCGTTCGAACCGCGACTCGCGTCTCGCGCGTCTCGCGCGACGCGACCGTGGACGCGTCGTCACACCGACGCGATTCGCGCGCGTTCGAACGAGAGGACTGACTCGAGACGGACGACGGTCGCGCGCGCAGGGATACGCGGGCGAGGAGGCGCGCGGCGCGCCGCGCGGAGGCGCGCGGGGCGCGAGCGCGAGCGCGAGCGCGAGCGCGGGTGGACGACGAATCAAAGAAGAGGTACGCGCGCGTCGTGTGCGGCACCGCGTCGCGTTCGCGCGTCGATCGCGCGCGACGTCGACGGCGATCATCGCGCGAGGGGCGAGCGCGAACGCGAAGCGGCGGAGGCGGCGGAGGTTTCGTGTGGTGGGGTATTCTTGAGTCATGAACCGTCGTTTCGTGGATCGTGTCCGACCGACCGAATTCCGATTCGGATCAGACGGTCCGGGACGAGACGGCGACGGCGACGGCGACGGCGACGGCGACGCGCGCGCGCGCGCGACGAGATGGATGAAAATGCGACCGTTGACGTCGACGAGTGATTCGTGTGCGCGAGAGAGATGGTGCGAGACGCGAGAGAGCGACGAGACTGACGACTCGACGCTGCGCGCGTAGGAATCGAACGCGCGACGAAGCGCGTCACTGCACGACGGTCAGGAACTCTTGAAGAGGATTCGGCAGAAATACGCCGCGGATGAGCGCCCGTATCACGCCTTTTTACAGGCGTTGATCAAATTTCGAAATAAGCAGTTCAGCGCGGAGGAGGTTGTGCAAAAGTGTGCGATTTTATTTTACGACCAACCCGAGGTGTTGGAGGGCGAGGACGGGTTGGCCACCTTCGTGCCCAAGACGTGTCACCCGCCGAAGCGGTCGTCGTGGTTCGATTGGTCCCCCGCGGTGCACCATCGTTTCGGGAGCGACAATTTTCGATTATTCGTGCGCACATTGTTATTATGCGAGTACAAGAGTCGAATGAACCCACCCGAACCGAAGATGCGTCGGTGGCGCCTGACGGATGGCGATAGCAGCGAATCCGACAGCGACGACTACTCGTCGTCGGAGGAGAGCGAGACGGAGAGTTCGCAACAGGTTGAAAAAGAGCCGGGGACGCTTCGACCGGACCAAATACCGTCGCGATGGGTCGGCGAGGAGAAGGATCGCGTCATGAGCGCGTTCGAACGAATGACGTTGACGCTCGAACCGAAGGACGAAGAGTACTGTTGGGCGGACACCAAGGCGGCGCGCGAGGCGAAGGAAAATAAGGAGGAGATCGAGATTCGTGGGAAACGAGGGCGTACCGAGGAACGAGATTACTCTAGCACCCCTCGCGAGTCCCCGTCGCCGCCGCCATCCTTCAATAAACGTCGAGCGAGCGCCAGAATCATTGCCAAGGTGAACAGGGGCATCGTGTACAACCGCTTTCGAAGCTTGTCCTCGCCCGACGGTTTGGCGAGAGGTCGCATGCGCATGACGCGCTCGATGAGCACGGTGAGCAACGATTTACCGGCTAAGCCCAAAAACAAACTCATCCTGAACCGAGATTCGAACAAAATGTCCCCCAACTGCGCCGAGAGAATCGGTTTACACTCGCTCCCCGCCGACGTCCTGCAGCGCGTCATCGCGCACTACTCCGTCCAAGAGGGCAAGGCGGAGTTGAACCAAATTCGCGAGTCTCTCATCAAATCTTTACTGAAAAATTATAAAGGTAAATAGCGTGTATATCATCAATATTCACATTCATTGTCACGTTCATTATTTTTACAATTTGTGCTCGCCTCGCCGAGCCTTCGCAGCCCTAAGATCACTAACACTTTCACCCCTCGCGTCATCGCGGTCGAGCATCGTCGCGCGCGCGCGCGCTCATCGCGCGCACCGCGACGTCACTCACGGTCACCGACGTCTCACTCGCGCGAACGCGTCGGTCAGTGTCCACCTGGGTGTAAAAACTTGGACGCCTTCTTATCAGCCTCGGTGATCCCAGCCGTCGCGTACACGACCGCACATCCGACGACGGCGATGCCGGAGAAGAAGGGCCACGCGCGCGGAACCTCGCGGACGAGCGCGGTGAAGAAACTTTGATTCGAATACGGCATGTCCGAGGCGAGCGCGCGGACGCGAGTGCGGATCAAGGCGCGCCCGAGGTCGAGGGATGCCAGGGGATGGAGTGGGTCCATGGTGGGTCGTGATTGGTCGAATTGTGATTTTCACGTGAACGTTCGTCATTCTCTCGCGCGCGGCGACTCAAGACGACGCCGCGCGTCATGGCGAGCGCGGACGACGGGCGGTACGATCATCTCGTGAAGATTTTGCTCGTCGGCGACAGCGGCGTGGGGAAATCGTCCCTCGTGCAGCGATTCGTGCACGACACGTTCGAGGAGGTGAGTCCCACCGTGGGCGTGGACTTTAAGCTCAAATACGTCGATATCGACGGGAAACGGTTGAAACTCACGGTGTGGGACACCGCGGGACAGGAGCGTTTTCGCACGCTGACGAGCTCGTACTACAGAGGCGCGCACGGGGTGGTGTTTGCGTACGACATTACGAGCGAGGAGAGCTTTAGGAACTTGCGCGACGTGTGGCAAAAGGAGGTGGACATGTACGGTACGATCGCGAACTCGGTGAAAATCGTCATCGGGAATAAGATCGATAGGGAAGGTGATCGCGCGATCGCGCGAGAGGACGGAGTGGCGTTTGCCAAGGAGCACGGGTGCTTGTTTCTCGAGTGCAGCGCGAAGACCAAGGTGCGCGTGGCGGAGGCGTTCGACGAGCTGGTGAAAGCCATCTTGGAAACCTCTGGGTTGTTGATGGACGTCGAGGGCGATACCGATGGCGTCAAACTCGGGGCATACGCCGATCGCGCGAACGGTGGATGTTGCTGAGACCAAACGTCGACGCGCGACGTCTATTCCGAGTCAAACTTAGTGGACACGGAATGCACGCTTACGCTTGTAGTACTATCGAATAGTGGAATGTTTGCCTAGGTTATAGTATTGAAAGTCTTCAAAAGAAAAGCTACATAATTGCCCAGCCCTGAACCATCGCGACGATGGTCCTCCCCGAGCGTTCACAGTGTACACAGTCTCGTCAGCGCGCGGCGAGAGTGTCGTCTCCTCAGAGCGGCGCCGTGAGCACGGCTTCGTACTTTTTGATTTGGCTCATGAGGGACAAATCAAAGTACTTCTCACCGATGCTAGCCGTCAAACCACCGATCAAACGCGGGTCGACCACGGTCTCAATCTTGAGCGTGGAGCCTTGCGGCGCGTGACCCTTGATGGAGTCTTGCACGTTGGAGAGCTGTTCCGGCGTCAAAGCGTGCGCAGTGGTGATGACGCACTTCACTTCGTTTCTAGACGCCATGCACTGCTCCTCGAAGCGGAGAACAATCTTTGGCAACTCACGCAACCGACCATTCTCAGCCATGGCCTCGACAAAGTTGCTGGTGATGGGCGTGAACTTCGCGCCTTGGCAAAACTCCTTCACCCCCGCCAACTTCTTACTCTTGGCCATGGACGGATCCATCAAGAACTGCTTAAACTTGAGATCCTTCTCGACTAACGCGGAGAGCTGTTGCGATGTAATAGCGCGCGCGAGCCAAAGGTCAGTCTCTCGTCCCACGAATCGTTTGTCGCGCGCGTCGCCGACATCTCTCGAGTCGCATAGTCTTCGCGCGCGTCCACACACCTGCGCTACTTCTCCCTCGACCGCGCTCAAGTTCCCAGCCTTGGTCGCCGCGACGTACAGAGCCGTCGCGTATCGTCCACTCGTGCCGTATTGTTGCAAAGGCGCCTGCATTCACACGCACGATACGTTTCGTTCTCCGGTCAGTCTTCCCACTCGCCATCGTTCGAAACCTCGCCTTCATCGCCCCGAGTTACCCTCTCGCGCGCGACGCGCCGTCACCGCGTCGTCTCTCGCCATCATCGCGCGCAAAGCATTACGCACCTTCACATCCGCCGTCGCCGCCGCGCCCTTGGCCGTCGCGTACGTTCTCTGCGTCGTCGTTCCATCGTCAGTCGCTCGTCTCGCGATCGTCTCGCGCGGCGTCGCCCTTCACGCCGTCCTCGACGCGTCGACGTCGTCCCTCTCGCGCGCACGGGTCGCTCGCGGGCGGGCGGTTATTTTCACGCACCTCGAGCGTCGCTCGCGCGCTCGCGACGCGCGCCAATCGTCGAAGCATCGTCGTCGCTCTGTGAGGGGATCGCCGGGCGCGCGAGGCCCTCGCGGGCGCGGCGTGGCGGGCGTTTCTCATAGTCTGCGTCTTCGAAACCGATCTTAATCGCAGTGATACATACTCAAGTGATTTGAGCTCGATCTTTTCCATTTCGTCTTTTTGCGCCGACGACTCGATCCGCAACACCCTCTCGTTATCGGTTCGCGACATCACACGTCGTCGAGCGACGTCGGCGTCGCGATGTCCGCGACTTCGCGCGTCGCGCGGTGCGATGCGGGCGCGTCCGCATCCGCGCGCGAGAACGCGCGCGATCGAGCGCGGCGCGCGCGTTCGCGGACGAAGATGATGACCGCGGGAACCGGGATGTTACTGGCGACGCTCGGCGCGTCGATCGCGCGCGAGGCGAGCGCGGGAGGGGCCGTGCAGACGGCCTTGCGTGCGACCGGGGGTGAGACGTCGACGCGCGGTGGGAACGAGACGTCGTCGGGATCGACGGGCGGCGGGAATCGCGCGGCGGTGGAGGAGTTGGACGCCAACGCGCGCGAGAGCGAAACCGCAGCGGCGATTCGTCGAGGCGCGCGCGTCAAGTTGACGGATGAACGCGCGGAAGAGCTCATTGCGGGCCCGATGATGGGGTTGTACGGTGGGTTGGACGAGACGGGCGAGACGACGAACGCGTTGGACGTGTTGACGGGGAGCTCGAGCGGGGACTACCTCGTGTGGTGCCACAGAGGAGAAGAGAAGAAGAGCGCGGCGCCGGCCATCGCGAGCGCGGGTGTGGGTCTTTTTGAAACGGCGAAAAAGGTCATCTTTCACGGTGGATACAAGGTGTGGGATTCGGGGAGCGAATTTGAAGACGTGTCGTCGACACACGCGTTAGACACCGCCGCCGGCGCGTTCGAGTGTCTCACTTCCGGAGGGTCAAAAGATGGGAAAGCCGCGCTCGGTAAGACGAACGGCGACTGTCCGAGACTGCAGGGCGATCGCCCGAGCAAGCGGGATGAAGAAGTCGCCGTCATCACGGCGAAACCGATTCATTTGTCGCACTCGACCGACATGGCGATGTTGGGAAAACATTTGGAGAGGCGAGAATTGCCGGCGCTCGACGTCAACGACGAAGACGACGAAGGCGACAACGGCGTCGCGTCGACGGGATCGAACGAATCGTCCGAGGATGGTGAGGACTCCAAGCTCGGTAAAGGCACGAAACAACACGCCTTGATCGTCTTCGGCGGCCGAGACGAGGATGACCAGCGCTTGGATACGCTCTACGCGCTCGGTCTCGACGACAAGCAGTGGCGCAAAATTGAATTCGAACTCCCGGATAAACGCGACGATATGGTCCCTCAGGGACCGTTTGAGATGCCGATGATAGTCAAACACGCGCACGAGAACGGCAAGCCGTTTCCGCTCGGGCGCTCGGGTGCGACGGCGGTCGTGACCAAGGATAACAGAATGATCATCTACGGCGGCTTCGTAGTGGAGGGACGTCTGGGTTTCAACGTCGGTGAGATTTTGTCGCTCGACTTGGATACGATGAAGTTCAGCTACCCCATGGTCAGCGGTAGTCTTCCCGTGCGTCGTAACAAGCACTCTGCGATTTTGGACGACAAGCAACGCATGTGGATTTGGGGCGGCTCCGTCTGGGATCACACGGGTGGTAGCTCGACGTACGCGTCCACCGCGACGTACTATGCCGACGTCAGCAATCCTAAATCGATCGTGTGGCATCGCGTGGAGACAAAGGGAAAACCACCGAGTCAACGTCGCTTCCACAACGCTCTCTTCATGGATGGGGCCATGTACATCATCGGCGGCGAGGATTACCGCACGCGCACCTACCTCAGCGACGCGCACCGACTGGATCTCAACACTCTCACGTGGACGCAGCCCGCGGTTCTCGGAGGCATCAAGGGTGGTCGTATTCGGGCGAGCGCGTTTCCGTGGATCCCTGCCGACGCTCACGTCAAGGAAGCCGCCTTGGGTAAGTCTCACCACCATCATAAGGAGGACGAAGACGAAGACGAAGAGCGCGCGAAGGATGAAAAGACGTCCAAGAAGCGCGAACATTCGAAGAAGTCCGAAGACAAAGACTCGAATAAGATGGAGGGTAAGAGATCGAAAAGGACCGAGGACAAACAATCGAAGAAGTCTGCCAGCGACGAGGACGATGACGACGCGAAGGGCGAAGAGACGCGCGCCGGGCTCATCGACGCCTCCACGTGTGGAACCGGCGAAACCGCGCGCGTTCGCACGGGCGAAAATCAACCCGATATCGAGCATCTCATCTCTGTTCTCGTCGATGGATCGACGAGCAAACTCGGTCAACACGACACCGATGATGAAGCGGCGTTGGCGGCTTGTCTCACCGCGTCGGGGTGGTTGCCGAACACGGCGCGAAGTTCAGACATTCTCTCCGAGTCGAGCATGCTTTGGCGCAAGGCGCCCGACATAGGTTCGAAGGAAGGTCTTCCTGGCTGGATCACGGATAGCAACGGTCGAGATAAGTCCGTGCTGACGGAGACGCTCGCGGCAGACCCAGAGGCGTCGAACGTTGAGGCGCGTCTGTTGCAAGCCATCAAATCGGTTCGCGAGACGCGGGACGTCGCGTCGAAGGAAGTCGCCGACGAGCACAGCCTAGACAAGCTCGCGGAAGAGGAGAGCAAAATCGGTAAGACCAAGACTAAGACGGTGCAGGATGAGGTCGAAAAGGTTCTCAAGCGCACCGAGCGCAAGGCTGAGGAGGATGAGGCTGAGGAGGCTGAGAAAGAAAAGTCGAAGCAATCGAAATCATCGCGGCGCTCTGGTAAGGATTCCAAAGACGACGATCATGCCAAGTTGTCCAAGCGCGACGACAAGGCTGAACGTAAAGATGACCGCAATTCGAAGCGTAAGAGCTCGGACGATGACGCCGCCGACGATGTCAAATCCACGCACAAGAAGTCATCCCGAAACGCCGACGACGACGAGGATCGGAAGTCGAAGCACGGGAAGAAGGCGCGCAAAGAAGAGGACGACGATGAGGATCACAAGTCGAAGCACGGGAAGAAAGCGCTCAAAGAAGAGGACGACGACGAGGACGAAGAAGATTTGAAGAGTACCAAGCATAAAAAGTCATCAAAGAAGGGCGAAGACAAACTTCATCTTTCGGCGGCGGCGAAGATGCTCGAGAAGATTCAAAAGAGAGGAGAGGCGGCGGCGCATTTGGGAGCCGTATCGAGGGTGACGTCCAATCCCGCGCACGTCACGTACTTCTGGAGTACGATTTCAGTCGTGGCGATTGCCGCGGCGATCGCGATCAACTTCATGCCAGCGAAACGCCGCGACCGAGCGGCGAGCCAAACGGAGAGAATACCGTTGGTGCCGAGTAGTTCGTCGATGTCAGACTCTCCCAACAACACGTCTGCGGCCAAGTGGCAGCGAGACGCCATGGCTCGAAGAGGCATCGCGTACGGAGATTTTGACGAGTTTGTATAGACCTAACAAGTTGAGTTGAATTACAAAGTACGTACATTAATTCATACGTTTTCCGCGTCATACTTCTGCTCTTCGCTCACCAACAGCGGCTCCTCCGCGCCGTCTCGTGAGGAGAAGAACTTTCCTTTCGCAATCGCCACAACTAATACTCCGAACACGACCACCGCGAATCCGAAAACCACATCAAACACAAAATACGCTTGCTCTGAATCCGCGAGTAATTGAACTTTCTCCTGTCGATGTCCGGGAACGTTCAGTCGAACGTAGGACGGATCGACGCCCACGTCGGACGTGTCGGAAGTCTCCTCGGTCTTCAAAATCCACCCGCTTGTCGGCATTTCTACGAGGGCTTCGGTCTCGCCCTGCACCACAGATACGTTTGTCAAAGGCGTTTTCACGTTTTCAAATGCGCACTTCGCATCAGCTTGAAAAACGCACTGCGAAAATCCAGTCGGTTCACATTTCAACGCGTAGAGATCGTTGCCGTATTTCCCTTCTTTGTGATTCCAATAGTTCCCAGGACGATCCTCTCCACATCCTTGGTCCACGTGGCACGTAAACACGCTGCGTTTCACGTCCGCCGGATCTTGAATTGTCGGATTAATCTGTTTGTTGATGATGTTAAGAACACCCGAGTGTCCTTGAATCATGGCAGAGATATTCTCCGACGTGTATTTGCGTGAAGTCCCATACTCGTCCGCCTGAACAGTGTTTGCATCACCACACGTGTTTACTATACCAATCTCTGGACAGAACTGAGCCCCGTGCGATCGAAGGTTGAGATCGTCGCAGTTCTGCGATCGCGAGTCGCGAACATTAAAACACTGCCCGATGTCTAAATTCGGAGCGCACGAACACGTGCACGTACCGCTGAACCGCTGCGTGTTGTCCTCTGTCCACGTCGCATCGGGTTGCAAGGCATCCGAGGACGCCTTTGAAGCGTCTATCTGATTCTGTGGCACCGAGTTGACCAGATTTTCCATTTGATCGTTGTACGTGTTTCCATCCTGTTGACCGAGGTGGGAAGCCAAAACGTTGCTCGCGGGCTCGAGTTTGTGATGCATGCTTTGCCACAAATTACCGTAGGTCGCGCCCCTGCCCCGGCGACTGGCGAGACCGCTTCGCTTCATCAGCGTTTTGCGTTCGTGTTCCGTGGAGACGATCGACTTCAAACGCTTCCACACACGCCGCGCAGTGAAGAGGTTGTCGCGCGATAACGGTGTTCGCTCGGATTCAGCGAGACTCGCCTGCTGGACAACGTTGCTCGCCGCCGGACACTTGGAAGAAGACGCCCACGTCGTACCGAGACTCACGATGATCGTGTGTCGAGATGGAACCGTGACCATCAGCGATCCGAGCGCGCCTGTGTTAAATAAAACATCGAACTCCGGTTCGTCTCCCGCCAGCACGGGGCCTTCGACGTCTCGGCACTCCGAACCAAGACTCGATGCGGCCGCGTTCGCCGCGTTGGGCTCGACTTCTTCGTTGGAAACCCTCGAGTTGTACACGTATCCACCCAGACCGTAGAACCTGTTCGCCGCAGGAAATGCTGGAGTGGCGATTTCGTCAATAAAGCTCGAGCTGACGAGCTGGCGAACGCGTCCATCCGGCATTTTCCATTTACCTCTGTTGACGATGAGCTGGCCGAAGCGCGCGACGTCGCGGCAACTCGCGAGCTGGCCGCCGGTGAACGAAATCTCGCCGTTTTCATGCCCCTCGTGATCGAAAAAATCGGATAAACCGAGCGGTTCAGCCAAAAATTTCTTCACGAACGCGGCGGGTTGCTGGTTCGTCGCCCCGCGCAGCACCCCATTCAAAAACTTCAACGGCGTTCGATCCGGATTACTGTACAGATCACCGTCATCAAACACCGCTCCAGGCTCGTACGAACCATCCGAACTCACCTGTGCGAGCAAATCTCGCACGGAGAGCTGTTCCCAATAGTTGGAGTTCCAAAAGCTCGGCGTGTCGCCGCCGTGTTCGCTCGCCGCGTCCAACAACTGCTTCACGTTCGAGTCCAGGGTCAGGTCTTGCCGCGTGATCGCCACGCCGATCGCGAGTACGGTGGCCACTTTACCGACCCCGCCCACGTCGAACGCGCTGTTCAGATTCGCGCCGTTGTAATACTCCTCGTGCACGATCACGCCGTCCTTGACGACGAGGAAGCAATCCCGAGACGGGAGCTCCTTTCGAATCCGCGTCGCGCCGTCGATGAGATCCGCGCCGACGAGTCCGTGCTCCTCGGGAAAACTCGAAAACCACGACTCGCTCGACGGTCCGAGCGCATCGCGACGACCGAGCGCTTTGAACCCGTCAAGATTTTCATACGCGAACCACGCGCCGAGCGCGAGCGCCAACGCCAGCGCGGCGACGACGACGCGCGAGCGGTGCTTGGACCACCACGACCGACGGCCCTGCGTCGCCCACTCGCGACTATCGTCGTTCATGGCGATCGACGACGACGCGAGACGCACGCGACGCGCGCGCGAGTGTGATGCGCGGTGTAACACCCCACGCGCGGTACTGAATTACTGAAAGTTACATACGAGCGGACCGCGCGCTCGAGGATGAGCGTGCGGAAGGTGCGGAAGAGGCTAAAACGCAGTCGAGGCGGCGAAGACTGTGGACTCAGAGCCACGGGGTGGAGCTGAGATCGCCCGAGGCGGAGCGATCGTCGAGGGGATCGACGGAGCTCGTGCCGCCGGCGACCTCTTTGCCGGCTTTCGCGCTCGACGCTTCCCAGCCCCCGAGAGGTTTGGACGTGTCGAGGAGCTCGGAGAGGTACTCACCGGAAGGAATGGATCCGGCGATGGCGAATTTTACGCCGGTGCTCTCGAATATTCGGGAGAGACCGAGGAAGATGTGGTGCCGCAAGCGCATCGTCGTAAAGCCGGCGTTTCGAAAGGCCGCGTAATCGTTGTAACAGACGATTTCAAGCACGGCGCCGCCCGCGAATGAGTTCATGCCCGTGAGCGTGCATCTGGGCGCGAGCGAGACACCGCGGACGACGTCGGCGCCGACGGTGGAACGCAAGAAGCTCTCCACTTGCGTTTGTAAGTGCGGTACCTTCGGCAAATCGTCAAACGAAATGGCGAATTGCTCGCGGAACTCACGGTATGGCGCCCTGGATAAATTCTCAACCTTGTACGCCACCATTGCCGAGTTCGGGATGTACGCAATCTTTCCCGCTCTATTAATGAGTTTGGTGTACAAATAGCCGATAGATTCGACGCGTCCCGAAATTTCGCGTCGACCGCCGATCAGCACTCTCACGACTTCTTTCGGAATGAACCAACCCGCAGCGATCACTATCAAACCTCCGAAATAGTTTGCGATCGTGTCACGAAGAACAACGGAGGCCAAGATACCGAGAACCACACCGCTCGCGCCGATTATTTGAAGCACGGTGCGAAGCGGAACGCCGAGTGAATCGAGCGCTGCCAAACTCGTAATCCCCCAGATGAGCGCTGCGCTCTCCCTATCGTACACGTGTCCCGGTATTAAATCACGAGGTTCTCTCGATCCGTACATTCTCCTTCTGAGAGCGCCGGCAGCGGTGGCGAGATATGTTTTCCGTACGCTCGTCACCACCGAGCCGTAATAAAAAATTTTCAACATGCGCACCACGCGATCGGGAGGCAACAACTGATGCGCGTCCGGACTCGCGATCGGAACGATGATTGTATACACGAACGCCAGCCCGACGTTAAACAGCGCGCCCCGACCGAGCTTGTACAGAAATCCGAAAAAACTATCCTCGAACGCCCTTCGTTTCTCCTCCGCCGTGCGTCTCGCGTTCATAAAACACTCGTGCATCACCACCAACGCCGGACGCAGCGCCCCCACCGCAAACATGAGCGAAAATGAAAACATCGTCGCGTACGCGAGCACCTCCCCCACCGTCAATCCCGTCGCGCTCTGCAAAATCTGCGGTAGATATTTCGCGCTCTGCCTGGCGACTTCGTCCGAGATTGTGGACGCCGTCGCGCGCGTCACCACCGTCCTTCGCTCGCTCGCGCGTTCACCGACCGTCCTCGCGCGAATCACCGCACGCGCGTCGTCGCGCGTCGTCCTCGACGCTCGCCTCGCGCTCGACGCGTCGGCGGTGCCGCCGGGCCAACTGTTGCGCCGAATCGACGTCGCCGCGACCGCGGCCGCGGATGCGGACGCGGGACGAGCGAACGGTGCGCGCGCGTGCATCATCGTCGATGCGCCGGGCGGTCGCGCGGATCACCGTCGTCGCGCGCGCGCGCGTGTGCGGTCACGGCGACACAGAATTACACAGTGGGGGAATTCGACGCGCTCTCGACGAAGACGACGCGCGGCGCGCGCGGGGACTCGTGCGAACGCGCGCATTTGTATGAATTAAACCGCGAGCGAGCGAGTGAGCGAGAGCGCATCAATTTTTCCGAGGTTTCGGAGGATCCCGGCTGCCGCGCGCGACGAGCACGAGGATGGCGCCGCCGAGCACGCCGCTGGCGACGGCGGTCGGATTCTTCTCGACGATGCGTTCGGCGCGACGACGGATTTTGTGTCGAACGCGCTTGAAGAATTTGATAGTGACGTTCTTGAGTCTGTGTGCGAGAGGCTCCTTGATGCCGGCGGACATGCGTTCCTTGAAGGGCGCTCGAAGCGGACTCTTGGCGACTTCGGCGTGCACCTCGGCGGCAGCGGCGCGCGCTTCGCTGAGACGTTCGGTGAGTTTCGCGCCGGCGACGGTCTGCTTGGGTGTTCTCGTCGATGAGGCGCCGGAACCTCTAGTCGAGGTGGTAGCGGTGGCGAAAGGATCGACCTTGCGCTTGGCCGGCGGCGGCGTGGAGATGGCTTGCAACGCCTCGCCCGCCGCGATGACTCCTGCGACGGCGCGTTCGACGCACTCTCGAATCGCCGCCGCCGTCTCGGCGTCCGGAGGCGTTTCAATCTTCACCTTCTCCGCCTCCATCTTCGCCTTCTTCTCCGCCTCCATCTTCGCCTCCTTCTCCGCCTCCATCTTCACCTTCTTCTCCGCCTCCACCGCGCTCGCGACGACGCGCGTCACGACGCCGGCGACGACATCACGAATCACCGCGCGTCTGTCTTCGCTCTCCTCACCACTCGAGCTCTGACCCCCCTCATCCCGATCCGACGTTTCCCCCGCGCTGTGAAACTCATCCTCTTCCGAGCTCGAGCCCTCGCTCGGCGTCTTCGCCGTCGGCGCCACCCACAGCGGTCGCTTTGCCGCCGGCGCGTGCGCCTCCCCCTTCGCCTCCACGCGCCCAGCGAACAATCGCCTCTGTTCAAACACCTTCTTAATCGGCGATTTCTCCGGATCCACAACCCCGCCGCTCGCGCTCGCGTACGCGCCCTCGCGTTCCCGTTTCTCCGCGATCTCTTGGATTTTATCATTCTTCGCCTTCACCTTTGCCTGTCTCCTCCGACGCTCCTCCTCCGCCATCGCCGCGCCTCTCGCTCGTACCTGCGCGACGCGACGATTGTGCGTCGCCGCGCGATCCTGCGTTCCACGGGCGTTCGGCGTCGTCGGTTTCTTCGCCTGGACGGGCGCGCCGGTGGTGACTGTTGATGATTCACCATCCCCCTCTCGTCCCGTCGTCGCCTCGCCCGTCGACGCGACCCCGTTCACGACGTCCACCATACCGATCAATTTCCTCTCGATCCTCCGGCGACGCGCGACGGCGCTCCCGCGACTCGCGACGCTCGGTGTGACGTCGAATGCGTGTGCGAAAATCAATTCACCGTCGTCGAGAGATCGAACGGAAATCTGATTGATTCTCCACACGACGCCTCGCGAGGGCGCGCGGCGTCGCGCGCGCCGTCATCGAGCGCGTGAATTTTCCCATCGTCGCTCGCGGTGGTCGACGCGCGCGCGCGATGTCGTCGGCGTGCGTCAAGCGCGCGAAACCATCATCGGCCACGACCGTGCGAGAGGTCGTTCGCGCGGTGTCGACGCGCGATGGCGTCGACGCGCGGAACGTGAACGGAGAGGTGGCGATGGACGTCGACGCGCGTCGCGTTGATCTCGTCGAGGCGACGCTGGCGACGTGTCGAGCGGCGGAGAAGGCGATGTTCGAGGCGACGTCGGCGCGCGAATGCGCCGAGGCGACGGCGTGCGCGAGGGCGGCGTTCGAGATCGCGCGCGCGACTGGCGAGAGACGATCGACGAGAGATCGCGCGAGAGCGTCTGGGGCGTTTGAGGCGGTGAGCTCGCTCGCGAGGGCGTGCGCGGCGTGCGCGGCGTGTCGCGCGGGGTCGAGACGCGGCGCCGCGGGCGGAGGCGCGTGGGCCGCCGCGCGGTGGGAGACGGACGCGCGCGACGTCGTGGCGCTCGTGCGAGCGCTCGTGCGAGCGAGCGGGGAGGACGTGCGGTTGTTCGATTCGGTGAGCGTGGACGAGGGAGGGGAGGGGAACGCGGAAGAGTGTTTGACGTGCGTCGCGCTCGCGTCCGACTGTTCGGACGACGTCGACCATCGCGTGGCCTGTTTGGAGTGGTTTACGCGCATTTGGTTCGACGAGGCGTCCGAGATGACGACGTCTCGTGTGTCCAAGTCGGAGATCGCGAGCGCGCGCGCCGTGTGCGAAGGTGTCGTGTGCGCGCTCAGGGACGCCGCGCGCGCGGGGGAAGACGCCGACGATTTCGATTTCAAAACCGTCGCGCGATACGCACTTCCTGTGGCGAATTATTTACGTTTCGTCGCGCTCAGCGATCACATCGATGACTACTTCGACTCGGGAACTCTTGCGTGTTTCGCGCGCGTGTTGGAGATTTTCAGCGACATCGCGAGCGCGACGTTGCGCGCGTACAGAACGCGTTTCGCCGACATGGACGAGTCTATGGCTGTCGCGCTCGTGCACGTGTTGGACGTCATCGAACTCTTCACCGCGGATACCAACGCGTACAAGATGATCGGTCAAAAGATTCAAGATGAGTTGGTGGAAACGCTGCGTTCGGAGGCGGTTGATTTCGCGGTCGCGTGGACCGACCCCCGAGCAAACTCCTCGGTGGTGCGTCTTCTCGTGCAACGCCCATCGCACGCGGGACGTCCAACACACGCGCTTTCTCTGTATCGAATCATCGGGAACCTGCACGATAGCGAGGAAAATCGTATGGATAGCGATCTGTCGCGCACCGTGAAGACGTGCTCAAAACAGAAACTCGCCTGTTGCGTGGCGAATGCAAAAACTCTCGCGGAGGTTGTGGAATCGGCCGACAATGAGTTCGCTCCGACGAGCGAAGAACGCGAAAGCTTCGCGCACTTCTTGAGTTGTTTCAAGAAATAGACGATAAATGTAGACTAGTAGCGCATTCACTGTACAAACAGCGTAGAATTACAACAACAACATGTTTTGCGCGCGACGAGACGTCAACGGCCCTGTTGGCCAGCGACAGTTCTGTTGGCGCTCGTCTGACCCGGAGGCGCCGCCGTCACTCCCCACACCCCGTGCGCGTTTCCGGACGATTCCGTTGTCGGACGCACACTGTCCCAATCTTGGCTGCTCCACTCTCCCATGCGATGTCGATTCAAGTGCGCCTCCGATCCGCCCTCCGCGAATCCGTATTGATGAACGACTTCTCTCTCGTCGGTATTCGACATGAGCTTATACTCCACGGCTTCTTCGCCGCGAAAAAAATCCGGGAAGAGCGCGAGCAACGATTTATCTTGGGAGCGTTTTTCAACCATCTCTGAATCGACGAGTCTCTCACTTCGAGCACACTCCTTCTCAAAAAAGATTCTATACTCATCTTGCCACGCCTTTTCGCCCTTCTCGCGCACGCGAACGAACGCCTTCTCCAACTCCTCCAAGGCTAGGCCAGGATGATCAATCTCCCAGAACTCTGCCCTTCGTTCGTCGGACGCATCTATGCTCATGGCTTCGACCTCTTGAGCCGCCTCTTCGTTGAGGGAATCCGTTGAGGCCAACGTGCTCGACTCAAAGTACCTGTGCGCGAGAATTTCTTCACAAGACGCGCGCATGGTCGGATCGAATTGGAGCATGCGCCTGAGCAAATCTATCGCATCTGCATCGTCGACGCGCTGGAACTGAATGTCCAGATTACCGGCGCGTCCGGGCAAGGAGCGCAGGTACTCTCGCCAATGCGGCGACTTGATGCGCTCGATTTCAGCCCACGCGGGGGTACCGATGACGTTGAAGAGTGTGTCCAGCTGCGCCTGTCGCTGCTCTGCAGACTCATCGCACCCTTCATCGTCGTAATGTTCGCCAGTCGGCGGTGACGCGAGTTTCGTATCCTCAAATCCGAAAAGAGGCTTCACCGTGAGGTTTTTATTGAGGGCACCCAAATCGCTCGAGACTTGTCGCTGCAACAGCTCCGCGAAGATGCACCCCAGTGCCCACACGTCCACCGCGCCGGTGTATTCAACTCCACCCATGATGACCTCCGGCGCGCGATAACACGGCGTCATCACGAACTGCGTCAACGTCGCGCTCTCCAACGCCGTCGTCGACGCGCTCGTCAACCGACGCCTCTTCCCTTGCCCATCGCCTCCCGCATCGTCGTCTATCGGACGCGCTCGCGCGCACCGCGCGCTCCCAAAATCACAAATCTTAATCACCCGTCCACCGTACCTGTGTCTCCCGAGCAACATGTTCGCGCTCTTTATGTCCCGGTGCCAAATGCCCACGCTGTGCAAGTACCGCGTCGCCTCCGCCGCCTGCTGCACCAATCCTCTCACCTCCTTTCCCGACAGTTGCCCTCGCAACGCGAACACATCTCCACCCTCCGCGCACTCAAACGCCAGGTACACGTCGATAGACGTCGACCGCAGCGTCATCGTCGCCGGGTCCAATCGTTTCGCCCCCTCGGCGCTCTCTCGGTAAAACGCGTGTCTCAGCTCGCACACGTTCGGATGATTCATCCTGTGCAGCGCCACGATCTCTCGCAGCGTTCGTCTCGCGTCCACCTCGGACGCCAGCGCGTTCGGGACGCGCTTCAGCGCCGAGACGGCGCTTCGCTTCGAGTCGATGACTCGACAGACGCTTCCGTAGGATCCGTGTCCGATGAGTTCGCGCACGTCGTATCGCGCGTCCACGCGCCAGGTCTGCGCGGCCGCGCCCTCGGACGCGCGGACGTAAAAGGTTCCGTCACCGGCGGCGGTGACCGCGGACATGGCGCCCGCGGTGGCGTCGCGAAGTGACGACGAAAAGGCTCGCGCGCGCTTTTCCACATTCGAACGATGGCGCGCGCGTTTCCGGTCGGCACACGACGGCGCGCGCGGCGGTGGACGGCGCGCGAGGACGCGCGCGCGGATAGAGAGAAGCGGTCGCGATGGCGTCGTCGACGGCGACGAGCGGTGAGTGTGAACCGCGCACGGGGACGCTCGTCTTCGCTCCGGTCGGGAGCGCGCGGTTAACGCGCGAGGGGACGACGAACGAGGACGCCCCGGGTCACGCGAGCGCGGTGGCGGTGAGCGGGAAGTATGGATACGTCGTCGTCGCGCACGGTGACGCGGCGAGGGTGATGCGAACGCACGAGGTGGCGGGCAAGGTGGCGGAGTGGCGCGCGAGAGAGGCGCCGGCGAGCGAACGCGCGCTGGGTGACGACGATGAGTGCGTCGAGGTGTGCGAGCGGGCGAGGGGAGGAGGGGTGATCGATGTCGTGAGCATGACGTCGGACGAACGCGCGTTCGCGACGTGCGATCGGAATGGGTTGGTGGAGTTTTACGCGACGCGAGATTCGAGCGACGGCAAAGCCGCGGCGGACAAGTTCGGAGAGATGACGCTCGCGGCGCCGGTTCGGGCGCTGAAGTGGTGTGCGAACAACTCGTCGTTCGTGGCGTTGTCGGCTGAGTCTTTGGTGTACGTCGAAGCCGTGGGGAAGGAGGCGAAGGAGGTCGACTCGGGCGTGACGTGCGTGAGCGCCAGAGCCAACGGGACGCTCGCGTGGGCGAGAGGGAACACCGTGTGCATTGGGTCGTGCGACGATCCGATGGCGACCCCGAAGGAGTCCGTGGACATCGCGCCGTTCCGGGGGCCGGAAGACGTCGTCGAAGTCGATGGTTTGTACGCGCAAGCCGCCGATAGATTCTTACTCACGGCGAGGAGCGTTGCCGAACCCGACGACTGCTTTCTCGCGGTTTTGAAAAAGGCTGACAACGTCTGGACGTGCACTCGTCTCGAGTTCGCGTTCGATATCGATCCTCAAGTCGTGGACTTGGCCGGGCCGGTTCTGAACGCGAACAGTTTCACTCCCTGGAACGTTGTTTTCGCGACGCATCGCAAGGCTTGGGACAATCAACTGTTGACCATTCAGCTCACGCGCGGCGAAGAACCCTGTGTCCTGGAAGTGGAAGACGATAGATGCTTTGCGTCGGTTCCGATGACAGAGGAAGACGAGAACAATTACGTGACGGGCTTAGGATTAGATTTGACGGGATCAGGAGGTGCGATGCTCAATCCGCAGGATAAAAGCGCGCCTGAGTTAGAAAAGGGACCGACGCTGATTTTTAGCACCACTGATGGAAGGATAACGATCTTGAAGTGTGCGAACCTTGACCAAGAGGAGGCTAGAATCGGCACGCAGTCGATCCAAACTCAGCTGACGCTACCAACAGACGAACATCCGGCGAAGGCTGCGGCGAGCAATGGTTGTGCATCGACACCAAGCAAGCCAGTGTTTGGTTCATCGACGCCTGGGTTTTCGTTTGCAACGAGCACTCCGGCGGCATCGACGCCGGCAGCTGCGCCCGCATTCGGTTTCAAACCTACGGAACCTGCCTCGACACCTGCATTCAGCTTCAAGCAGGCAGAGCCAGCATCGACTCCTGCGGCGGCGGTGTCGCCAGCCTTCAGTTTCAAACCGGCGGAGCCAGCTTCGTCGCCCGCGGCGGCATCGACGCCCGCTTTTAGTTTCAAGCCGCCAGAACCGGCCTCGACACCCGCGCCGGTGTCAACTCCCGCCTTCAGTTTCAAGCCAACAAAGCCAGCTTCGTCGCCCGCGGCGGCATCGACGCCCGCGTTTAGTTTCAAGCCGCCAGAACCGGCCTCGACGCCTGCGGCGGCCTCGACGCCTGCGTTTGCATTCAAACCTGCGGAACCAGTGGCGGCGCCTGCGGCGGCATCAACGCCTGCGTTTGCATTCAAGCCTACCACTCCACCGCCTGTCGCGGCGCCTAGTCCTACTTCAGCTCCAGCGTTCAGTTTCAAGCGCGCGGAAACGAAGCCAGCAGCTGCTGCGCCGTTCGCAAGCCCGCCGGTGGCGACGCCTCCAGTTGCGACGCCGCCCACCCTGAAGACGATTGAAAAGCTGGACACGAGCGCGTGCACGCCGTCACCGCCGAGAAGCGATCAACCGCCGCGCCCATCTGTGCAGACAGAGACGCCAAAATCTCCTGTCGATAAGGGTATGGAATTGCTCAAAAGACTGAGTGCCGGCAAGATCGATATCGGCACGGCGGAGCTCGAACTCAAGGGACTCATTCTTGAGAGCACGCCGACGCAGAGCCCGAAGCAATGGTCGACAGTGATGGCGCAAAAGTTCACTCCCATCGACACCACTCGTTCGCCTGCTGTGAATTTACAAAACTCACCGCTCCCCTCCTGGGGGAAGAAGTTGAACGAAATCAGGCAGTCGAAGGAACAGTCTGCGGAACGGGCGGACGGTTTGAAGGCGATCGAAGATGATATGGAATCCACGCTAAAGGAAGTTGAAGCCATGTTGGACGACGTTTCTTCCGTCACGAAGAATCTCATGGGCGAACTCAACGATGGCTCGATGCCTGGGAAATCAGACATCGATAAGGTTGAAAAGTCATCCGCATCGGCGAAGAAAACACTCGAGTCTCTCCTCGAGGGAGGTGGGCAACTGCGCAGTCGACTGAATGAACTTTGGGCCGCGAACTCGTCAGACGAAAGTCTTCGCAGCGAATTGGAGAGTTTGATATCCACGGCGTGTGAAGAGCTGGATGAAAAGAATAGCTTGGACGACACTCGCGAGTTGAATCCGGCGTTGAAGGACGTGCAGAAGAACATGCAGCTTGACATGCGCTCTGTGTTGGAAATGGCAGCTGATCTCGAAGGCTCCGTAGAGCGGCTCGAAGCGGCGAAACGGGAGGCGAATAGACCGAAACCGAAGAGCGTCATTCGAAGTGGTCTGGTGTCATCGACGACTGGAGGCTCGAAGAGTTTGACGAGCCAGATGGACAGTATCATGAAGGCCATCACGACGCAAGCTGCCGTTATCGAGGCTCAGGCACAGAAGCTGGACGCGCTTCTCGAGCGCGTGCAAGACGTCAGCGTGTCTCGCGGAGTGCCGCCACCGAAAGTGTCGTCACCCAAGAAGGTTGAACCACCCAAACCCGCCGTTTCCGTGCCCAAGAGTGCGATTGAGCGCAAAGTTGAGCCCATGACGCTGCAGACCCCTGTGAAGATGACTACTCCTGAAGATAACTTGGCGAGTGATTTGGAATCTGTTCTCATCTCGCGCGTGGCGTCGACGAGAATCACGACGGTGCAGAAGACAACTTCAGCACCGAAACCGACCGTGGTTTCGCCAATCAAACATGCAGTGCCACCCGCGTTTACGGCAAAACCTGCATCGCCCGCACCCACGCCGGCGCCGGCGCCGGCGCCGGTCCCAGTCACGTCCTCTGCCGCACCCACCATGAGCTTCAACGCAGACTTCCTCGCCAAGGCAAACAAAGGGTACGCGGCTGCTCAGAAAGCCCTGGACGATGATTTGAAGAAGGCCGAGCAACCCGTGGAGTCGAAACCAGCGTTCTCATTCGCTCCTCCGCCGGTGAAGATTGAATCGAAGGCTGAAGCACCGGCATCAAAACCAGCGTTCAGTTTTGCGCCTGCGCCGGCTGCCACTTCCAAGCCGACGAGCGACGCGGGTTCTGATAAAACCACAAAGGCGGCGGCTCCAGCCATGAGTTTCAGTGCAGATTTCCTCGCCAAGGCAAATAAGGGTTATGCCGCGGCGCAAGACGCACTCGAAAAGGAGCTCGCCGAGAAGGAGAGTGAAAGCAAGCCGACGCAAAAGTTTAACTTTGGCGTTCCCGCTTCTTCGAAGTCGTCGGCGTCCGACGCGACAACTGCGAGTGCAGGTTTCGGATTTGGCGCCCCAGCTTCCGCACCGACGGGAGGATTTTCGTTTGGAATCCCTGCGGCGAGCAGCGCATCCACCAAATCGGAGGAGCCGAAGGTGGATGCTAAACCCGCCACGCCACCAGCCAGCGCGCCCGTATTCAGTTTCGCAGCAAAACCGGAAGAAGTGAAAGCAGAAAAGTCAGACTGCAAGGAGAAAACAGAGAAGCCAGAGGACGAAAGCAAGGTAGAGCCCGAAGAAGAAAAGAAAACGCCAGTTCCTACAGCGGCACCGCCGATGAGTTTTGGCGCGGATTTCTTAGCAAAAGCGAACAAGGGATACGCGGCGGCTCAGGCTGCGCTAGAAGAGGACCTCAAGAAGGCGACGCCACCACCGGGTACTCCACCATCGAGTAGCGCGGCACCGAAACCGTTTGATTTCGCATCTGCCGCGGCTACGGTTCCGAAGTTTGGAATCACACCCGCGAGCGCGGCCGCGCCGTCGAGCGATGAGACGCTGCCAAAGCCCGCGTTTGGAATTTCGTCGACCGCGGCGAATGCGTCTTCATCGGCGGCGGCCGCATCCACAACGAGCATATCAGCCGGACTCGGCTCTTTTGGCTTCGGTTCGTCGAGTTCCACGCCAGCGTCGGCATCTACGGTGGCTTCCGCCGCGACGAGTGCGCCCTCCTTCGGAGCTTCTAGCGCATTCGGCGCTACGACGAGCCCAGCGTCGTCTGCGGCTGCAACCACGAGCGTTTTTGGCGCGGCTTCGTCGACCAGTACGCCTGCATTTGGTGCACCAGCGGCATCAAGCTCCCCAGCTTCGTCGGCCGCCGCATCGACCAGTGTTTTCGGTGCCGCTGCTGCCACGAGCGCCCCCGCGATTGGCGCGGCGACGGCGACGAGCGCTCCCGCGTTTGGCGCCGCAGCCTCCTCGAGTGGTTTCGGTGCGGCGTCATCCTTCGGTACTACGACCAAGACGAGTGCGCCAGCTTTCGGCGCTCCGAGTGCGTTCGGTGCGGCAGCACAAACGAGCACGCCCGCGTTCGGCGCACCGAGTGCGCTCGGCGCTGCGACGACGACGAGCGCTCCAGCGTTTGGCGCTCCTTCTGCATTCGGCGCCGCGGCGACGACGAGTTCTCCCGCGTTCGGCTCGCCGTCTGCGTTCGGTGCGGCTGCGAAAACGAGCTCACCAGCATTCGGTGCCCCGTCTGCCTTTGGTGCAGCCGCCTCGAGCGGCGGCGGTTTCGGAGCCGCCACGAGTAGCGCGAG
>TARA_B100000674_G_scaffold36219_2_pt1 | contig 22801 bp, 26 predicted proteins | sample TARA_B100000674 | Tara Oceans TARA_B100000674 (sample SAMEA2622759) | marine metagenome | biome: marine biome (ENVO:00000447); feature: surface water layer (ENVO:00002042); material: "saline water (ENVO:00002010), including plankton (ENVO:xxxxxxxx)" | depth 5 m
GCATCTTTTGCAGAGCCAAGAATAACATCATACGCTTGCCCCTTATAAAAGTCTACAGAATCTGCACTTTGACCAGCTACTCTTGCTGCATCTAATCCTCTGAGCAAGTCTTTTCTTGTTGAGAATCTGTCGAGTTCAACTCTTGGTGTGAGATTGTCTTTATTGGACGGATCAAATGGTTTAAATGCTCCACCCAGCCAAGCGCCTTCATCACCTTCGATTTTACCTTGTTTAACATATGTTGGTACTCCGTTCTGTGGATGATTCGCACCATAGACAGCGGAAACAATAGAACCAAAAGACGGATATTTAGCTATAGATGTTGTGGTTCTTTCTGGGTTATAATGCCCAGTCATCATGAAGTGTGTTCCTTGTCTGTGCGATGAATCTTTGTGACTAAAAGAATTTATTACGTTTAATTTAGATGTATGTTGAGCTAAGCCCGTCCAGTCTGCTCCTAGTGTAATATTAGTTTTAGAATCATGAATTGCTCCATTTACTGGTTGCCATTCAGTTGGAACTGTATCGTTGGGAGCGTGAAATGTTTCAAACTGAGTTGGGCCACCTCCAAGCCACACCCAGACAACAGCCTTATCTTCGTGCGACAGGACATCCTGAGCAAGGGCATAATCAGATAATCCTACAGCGCTGAGGCCAGCACCAATACTTCCTATTCTCAAAAAGTTCCTGCGGTCGAAAATAAAGTCTAACATTTTGGTCTCCTTAATAAATTGTTGATTGTGTTTTTGTGACTATTGATGCATTTGTATACGGCATGTAGTCATTGTTGTCATTTGTATAAGAGAAAGACATTTCTACATTGCCTCCTCCTGTATCACCACCCGAAAATCCAATAGCTGTACAATAATTCTTTGACCCCAAATCAAAAATTATATTATCAAACTTCAGGACTATTTGTCTGTTAGGCGTTGGAAACGTGCCCATAAAATTATCATCTTTTATTAATATATCTTGCTGCACTGACTTTCTAGCTATTGCATTAATTTCGCAAGTAACTTCAACAGGTGTTTCTATGTATTTATATTTGTTTTGTTCGGTTGGGTTTTGGCCTTGATTTGAGCCTCTCCAAAAACCCGTATCAGCAAGTTCAGAGTAACTGACTGAAAGGTTAATTGCTATTGATTGTATAACCCTAACTTTTGTACCGTCATCCTCTGTTGTTAATATGGCCGCATCAACCTCAGTTGGAAATATACTGTTTTGTGTGTCGAAGTTTTGCTTTCTCATAAGAGTTCCAGACTCTCCAAGAGCAGGAATAGAACCGGCAGACTGCTTCGTCAGGTTATTGGTAACGAGGGTAATACTTTCAGTAAATATACCATCAACAGAGAAGTCATACGAAATCTCTGTAACCAAACAATATTCAAACTTTACTGAATCGACAGAACCACTTATGGTCGTATCATCACCATAAGTCAAACCAATTTCATATTCTTTTAATCCAGTCCAGCCAGCTATACCTAGATTGGAATTTTTTAGAAGATAAGAGTCTTGATAAGTGCTGGTTCCTGTAGTATAGAAAGGTGTATCACCAGATCTTAGATGTCGTTCGATTGTTATTGTGACTTCTGGCTTATTATATCTATCACCAAAGACCTGAGATCTTCCAGTATCAGCTATAGATTCAGCGTCAGCGCTATAGTCAACGCCAACGCTTTGGACGTTCTTTAAGTACGTGCCATCAACGAAGACCGCCTGACACGCATAAAAAACTCTGTTACCCATAGTAAGTACCTTTATTAAAAGTCGTCAACTAAATTTCCTACAGAATACTCAGTGACTCTAGTCTCGAAAAAGTTCTTGCATTTTTCCAGATCAATGATCTCGCTCATCCAAGGAAATGGGTTCTGTGCATTTCCATAAGGTGATGGTAAATTTAAATTGGTTAATCTTCTATCAGCAATAAACTGAACATAATCAATAAACATATCTGCGTTTAGACCTAAGATACCATTTGGTAGAACATCTCTAGCATATGCTAACTCTAGCTCCATAGCTGTATCAATATGCTCAATGGTTTCTTTTTCCATTGCTTTTGTCCAGATCTTAGGATTGTCTTCTCTCAATCTGTTAATAAGAGTTGTACCAAAATTAATGTGGATACTCTCATCACGAAGAGTGTATTGAATCTGCTCGCCAATTCCCGGCAACTTGTTTTGTCTGTTGAATGAGAGGAGCATAGCAAAACCAGAGAAGAAGAAAATCCCTTCACAGATAACATAATAAGTAATAATATTACGAAGGAATTCTCTCTTCCCCTCTAGCGTATTTATATTAAAGTCGGGGCGATTGATGTCAGTTGTGATGTTCATCAAGAACTCATCTTTAGCCTTGATACTCGGAATTGAATTATATGCCTGATAAACTTCATCAATATCTAAGTTCAAAGAATCACAAACATAAACCACAGTAAGGTTGTGGAGGCTTTCCTCATATGCTTGACGCAGGATATATTGGCGACACTCTGGATCAGTAACAAACTTGAACACGCTGAGCAGTAAGTTGTTTGCAACTAAAGACTCAGACCCAGCGAAGAATCCTAGACATCTTTTGACTACTAATCTTTCATCTTCAGATAAGGATTTTGATTTCCATTGCTCAATATCTTTTGCCATAGAGACTTCTGTTGGCATCCAGTTATTTGCTGCGCCGTCTATGAATAAGTCCCATGCCCATTTGTTTGTATGCGGCAAGATTTGATTCACAGTAGCTACTTTATCTGATATAATTTCTTTGCTTTTCTTCATTATTGACAACTCTCACATCCGGGATCTAAAATAGAACATGCCTTAATTTCTTCTGCTTCTGGCTCTTCGGTTGACTTAAAACTAACAGTTGATTTCTCAACACGAGTGGCAGCTTTGCCTCTCAAGTAGTATGTAGTTTTTAATCCGTTTTCCCAAGCACAAAAATATAAGTCATTCAAAAACTTAAGGCTATCATGTTTGTTGTAAAGATTCAGTGACTGTCCCATATCAATCCACTTCTGTCTTTCAGCCGCAGCCTTAATTAAAATCTCTGGTTCAATATCAAAAGCCGTGATAAACTCTCGCTGGATGTCTTCATCCAAATCAACCGCCATAACATCTCCGTCTGCAGTTTTGAGAGCATCTACTAGCTCTTGACACCAAATACCCTTCTTCTTGGCCATTGCAACAAAGTGCTCATTGACCATTGTGAATTCGCCACTAAGCGTTGAATACACATAAAGAATTGAGTAATCTGGCTCAATAGACTGTGAGCAACCTTGAATATATGAAATGGTTGCGGTAGGGGCGATTGCCATAACATTACTATTGCGCATGCCATGTTTTCTCACTAATTCCCTGACCTCATCCCATTCTTCTACAAAGTTCTCGAAGTCCTCTTTCTTATACACATTATCTGACCTGTGAGTCTCTCTCTGGTTCATTAAATCACAATAAGTATCTATAGGAAAATTACCTTTATCCCATTCAGAACCCTCAAAAGAGGGGTATGCGCCTTTTTCTTTAGCCAATAATGCCGATGTTTTGATCGCGTGCAAAGAAATAAATTCTTGTATTTTTCCGCACAATATAACCGCATCTTGCGAATTATATGGTATTCCTAGCTTGTGCAGCACATCATGAGTGCCCATAATGCCAAGTCCTACAGGTCTATGCTTTAGGTTAGACTTTTTAGCCTCTTTTGTAGGATAGAAGTTTAGATTAACCACATTGTCTAAGCCTCTAACCGCCACCTCTACAGTTTTTTGTAGCTTTTTCCAGTCGATTGTACGAACTTTCAAGTGTGACGAAAGATTAATACTGGCTAGATTGCAAACTGCTGTTTCACCTACCTCAATAACTTCTCCCTCTTCGTATACTGTTGGCTTAGTGTGTAATAATATTTCTGTACATAAATTAGAAGAATGAACTACACCTTCGTGTTTATTAGAATATCTTATATTAGATGGATCTTTGAAGGTAATCCAAGGATGTCCAGTTTCGTAAAGAGCCGTCAAAACCTTCTTCCACAAATCTTTTGCATTAACAACCCTATGATTTCTAATCTCTCCATTGTCTGCTGCTTTCTTGTACTTTCTATAAATTTTAGTAAAATCCTTGCCATAACTATCATGTAGTTCAGGACATTCCGCAGGGTCAAATAGATACCAATCTTGGTTCTTTGAGACAGCCAGCATAAAATCATCTGGAATCCAAATGGCTGTATTCATGTCGTGACAACGGCGGCGATCATCTCCTGTGTTCTTTCTAAGATCTAGGAAGTCTTCAATATCTAAGTGCCAAGGCTCAATGTAAGAACATCCAGCACCTTTTCTCTTTCCCCCCTGATTCACAGCTACCAGCAGGTCATTAAATATCTTTAGCCAAGGAACAAGTCCTGTAGACTTTCCATTAGTGCCTTTTATATAGCCGCCTGTAGCTCTTACACTAGACCAATCCACTCCAAGTCCTCCAGCATATTTCGACAATCTAGACTGTCCATGTAGCGTACCAAAGATACCATCAATTGAATCTCCTACTGTACTCAAGTAGCATGAGGAAAGCTGAGACCTACGAGTTCCGCTATTAAACAAGGTCGGTGTTGACGGAGAATACCTAAACTCTGACATCATATTATATATTTCGAGAGCCTTATCTTCTTTATTGTTCCCCTCAGCAAGACATAGCCCCATAGCTACCCGCATATAAAATGCTTGAGGGGTTTCCATTCTCTGCTCATTTAGGTGGATAAAATAGCGATCATAGAGTGTCTGGATACCCAAGTACTTGAACAGCTTGTCCCTTGATGGAACCATATTCTCGGCTAGGTAGTCAAGATCATAAGAAAGGAGACTATCACTGAGCCTCTCTTCTTTTACTAGCTTTTTGATGTTTTTCACAAAAGCTTTTTTATACTGCTCTTCAAAAGTTTCACTGCCTACATCTTCGCCAAAAACTTCTTTGTAAAGATTGTTGAGTAGCATCCTCGCTGCAACATAAGCATAGTTCGGTTCTTTCTCTATCTTTGAGCGGGCTGATAATATCAGAGCCTTATTAATTTCTGACGTTGGTATTTTATTGTATAACTGCAGACTGGCATCAAGAACTACCTCACTGACAGAAACGTCTTCTAATTCCCCACAAGCCCTTTCAACGCATTCGTTAATTTTATCTAAACAAACATCTTCTAATCTACCATTACGTTTTTTAATCTTTATATCTTGGCTCATGAGGTCTCACTGAAATCAAAGGTTAGTATAAGTCTATAAAAAAACGACACTTATAACATACAGGGGTAGGAACTTGTCTACTCAAAGTGTATCCCTGTGCCTTTCGGCTTGTCGGGGTAAGTGTCGTTTAGCCTGTTTTCCAAAACTGGGCTTTTTTATTCCCCAACGACTGTTAAATTATAATGTTCGTTGGGCGGATTTGCAAGATCTAATTAACGACTAGCCGCCAAAAAACGATCTTTTTTCATCACCATTTTCTTCTCCCGAGGCTGGCTCTGGAGTCGGAGCTGGTGCTGGTGCTGGTTCTGGGTCTTTTGCAACACCCAAGGCTTCCGCCATAGCAGTAAATACTTCAACAAGCTGCCCATGGCTCTGAGTGCCAAGAATAACCTTGTCTAACATATCTTTGATTACAGCTTTATCCATCATAAATCTCCTATTTGCAATTATGAATTGTTTGTATGATCTTTTCAGTAACAGACAACTGCGTCTGATGAATAGATTCTTCTAACTTGTCCATCTTATTATCAATCTTAGTCTCTAATCCGTCAACCTTATTTTCCAAAGAATCCAATCTTCTTGATACAGAATCGTTAACTTTTTCTTCTAACATTGCTAATTTACCCCCATGCTTGACTATAGTTCTAAGAACCCAAGCAATAAGAGGTAATGCGACCATGCCGAAGAATTGTGCGATTTCTTTTACTAACTCCCATGTATTTTCCATAGCGATCACCTCTAAAAAAATAAGGGGAGAGAAACCCCTCCCCTTTTGAAACCTAAGTAAAGATTACATTCCAGTGATAGGCTTGTAGTCGAAGAAGTCTCCAGAGTTTGCGTCAGACACGTCCAGAGTAACGAAATCAACTTTCATAACCAGTTCACCCGGAATAGCTCTAGTTGGGTTTGCAGCGCTATCTGAGAAGTAAGCATTTGCACCGCCATCTGGGTTAATCATGCTACTTGTCTGCGCTCCACCAGCATTGTTTAATCGACTTAAACTATCAGGAGAAGCAGCCGCTGTTCCAGCAGAGTTTAGCCAATTAATTCTCATATTAGTGATCTTAGCTCCACTATCAAGAGTACCAGTCCAGCTAAACTGGTTGTTTCTCCAAGCTGTGACTAGCTTAGCACCGAATGAACCATAGAACTGAGCAATAGAATTTGCAGTGTTTCCTCTGCCCATAGTCAATAGTTGGGTTTTTGAAACGCCAGATAGCGTAGCTGAAGAACGAGCAATAACGTATTTGCCTTCTTCGCTATAAGCAAAAGTACCAGCAGATAAAGCTTTGGCTACATTGTAGATTCCGCTAGCACCTATACTTGGTAACGTATTGCCATCTGGAGCTGTTGCTACGCCGTCTAAAAGAGTTAAAGATTTAGTGATAACACTACCAGTGTCATCATTGTTTAGAATTGTGCCGCCTTGTTTTGCTTCAACAAAAGTACCGCCAGCACCATTAGTTAAGTAGTTGCTTGTTGCACCGGGAACTGCCATTATACATGACTCCTATAAAAAATAAAATATATTTTAATCCTACAGTTATCCGTATAATAATCCAATTCCTATTATATAGTACACAAATTGCTAAGTATTTTATATGATTTTATTCTAATTCCATAAATATTTGATTTATAAAAAATGTTATAATGATCTTGACTCAATATGGGAGAACAGCTAACGACAGGCATTTCTATTTGGTCTTCTATTGTCTTGCAGCAGATTATATTATCTACAATGTCATCAACCATTGTTCCTGTTCCTATGACTATTTCTGAAGAGGCGTTGGATTTTAAACAATAACATAAGTCCATGACAAATGCCCAGTCAGAAACCCTGTATTCTATAACAGGACGAAGAGAGATGTCGTACTGGGCACATGCAGATGCGCACGCTTTAAAGTCTTTTCTTATACTAGCTAAATTAGAAGCCTCTAAGTCATTCCTGTTTATAACTAAATCAATACTCTTCGCGCCTCTTCTCTTTGCTAAAATTATATCGTGAATCCTAACATTTGTATCAGATAAACCAAAAGGGTAATCTACGATGGCAGAGAAGTTGAGGTGTTCCTTAATTAAAGACTCGTCAATTCTAGAGAGAAGTCCTGAAGGCGTACATATGGTATCTACTTTGCTATTAGCAGAATCAAATATGCACTCCAACACAGAGCTGTAATCAGCTTCGTTACACAAGACTTCTAGTTTCATTAATCGTTGTCCTCAAATATGGCTAGCGCGCTATTGACGGCTCTGCGGGCAGTTTCTCTGCTGTAGCCATTCTTTGCACCTATTTCTACCATTGTCATTCTCTCTAGGTATCTTTGTTTCAAAATCTTCTTCTGGTCTTCATTCAGGTCTGACAGTAATACCTCTATGTTTTCTTTGGGTGTGTGACAGATGTCAAAAGGTATACCATTTTTTTCTCTGCGTCTGATCCTTAACTGGTTCATCATTGCGTAATTAAGTTGCTGATAAAGGAATGTCGTGAACTTTACTCCTCTATCTTCGTCAAAAGATTTTAGGCATTTCCAAAGTATTTCTAACCTTAAAGACGATATATCATCTGGGTCAACACTTCTAGAATATTTTGCGCAAACAGAGTCCATAATTTTTTTGTAATCAATATTTTCCAAAGCGTCATCTAAGTCTCTGGATTTCAATTTAAGATCTTTCTTCATTTGTGCTCCTTAATATGGTTCCACCAATTTTATCACGTAAGTTTTCAAATTTATTCAAATCATCCAGATATTTATCATTTAATGTATCTGACATGATGTACTCAATTTCTGATGTAGGGCTAATAAATATTGCCCAATAAGGTTTCTCAGAGACTTGGCTTTTTACCATTTCTATAGTCTCCTCAACCTCTAAAATTATATCATCTCTACCAGCTATTGTATCTTCTATATCTAGTTTTACAAGGGTAGAATTGAAAAGTTTTCCTATTCCTATAAACATTGTGTATCTTGATAATACTTTTATCGACTCTACGCCTTCTATTTCTTCAATCTTTTTCAGCATACTGTTCGTAATATTGAAGGAGGTGTAGCAAAACCAACAATCCCATCTGTTTGATGGTTTTAACATTGATTCTGCTGCAAATAACCCATAAGGTGTATAAAGAACTTTTGGTTGCGCAGGTTCAATAGGAGCATATTTTAGCATATTCTCCATCATTTCTATTTCTTCTTCTGTGAGCTGGGATTCTATGATAGAAATTGGATCTTCGCTTAGTATCTCGTCAACTATAGCGTTCCAGCTTTCCCAAGCTATCGTGGCTTTCTTAGACATTTTTTAGCCTCCACGTTATGTTTTGAACTTTAGTCTTATATACTATACACACTAATCAAACTTTACCTGAGTTGGTCTTACAACCAAATCAGATTTTTTTGATTTGTTCTTAAACTCTTCGTAGAAGGTTAAAAACGCAAAGAATTGCTCGTCTCCACCATCTTCGCCGGCAGAACACTGCCTCTCAATTTCCTTTAAGATTTCTGTTTCATATAGTCCTGAATTAATTTTATGCAACATACTAGCAAAGCCAGATATATCCTCTAACGAGCTAGCCCATCCGCATTTGAAATATATATCAAAAGTTTCTTCTTCGCAGAATACAGTAAAGTAAGAGCTACTAGAATGAGAATCTGGTTGTGGTGAATTTTGATAATGTTCTGACATATCGTTCTCCAATAGAATTTAGATTATCTGTATCATTAAGACTTAACATTCTCCCCTTAATGCTAAAGCCTGCGCAATATGGAAACTGACAGTAGTAGACTACTTCAAACTCTTTATCAGAAATTCTGTAGAAATCTGCTAGCTGGTAGTCTAGCCAATCAGTATCATACTTTATGAATTCTGATGACAGTTTTTTTATGCACTCTTCTGTATCTTCAGATAAAAAATAACGACTAATGACTTTAGCATCTTCGTTCAGCAAGATACTATTTCTTTGTGCATCCAGTATGTTCTTTGAGCTATCAAACGCTACTGGCAGTATAGATAGTTTAATCTTCATTGCCTGCTTCTTCAGTCTCTTGGGATGCTTTGATGTACTGAGCTTTTAAATCCTGCACAAATTGAAAATTTCCTCTAGCTTCATTGTATCTTTCTAAAGCTGTTGTAAATTCCTCAAAAACTTGCGGGTGTTCACCAACACCAACGGGTGTTGACATATAAAGCTTCATTGTAAGTCCAGCTTCATCCATCTTTGCTTTATAGTGAGATTCTGCTGCAGATATAAAGTCAATGTTCATTACGTGTTCCTTATTTATTAAAAGAGCCTAGCGCATCATGCGCTAGACTCAGAATCATGATTCTCAAATGTGTATTATTCCGTTGTACGAAGAGAATCACCAACAATCCATGCTACAGCCACTGCTACGATGCTAGTTGCTGTTTCTTCTGGAATACCGATGACATCCTGTAGTGCTACGGTAACAACAGTACCGACAGCAGTCCAAAATCGTCTCGACTTCACCAGACTCTTAATTTTATCTACCATTTTCTATCTCCTATAAAAGATTACTGGTTGACTAAAAATATTGTAACATATCTCTACACAATAGGCAAGTTTATTCCAAGCCTTTTATGAACTTTTCAGCAGAGTTCTTCCAAGAAAATTCTTTTGCGGTATATATACCGTCAATATTAGATTGTAATGATCCGTTCTGTTTCTGTCTGTGAACAAGTCTCATCTCCTCTACTATTTGCTCAAGTTGACGTTTTCCAAGAGATGCCCACATTCCCTGACCATGAAACCAAACACCATCTTGAGCCGGCTCTAAATTATCTATCGAAATAAGATTACAATTTTTTTCATTGCAAAACTCAGTGTGAGCAGAGTACTCAGTGGCGATGACATGTTTTCCGCAGGCCATCATTTCTAGCAACTCTAGATTCCAACCCTCAGCTCTCGCCGGAAATATGCCACAGTCGGCCTGCTTCATAATATTGTAGACATCTGTATGCGTGTTCTGTCTTGGGATAATTCTAATCTTGTCGCCTAAAGGAGAATCTTTATAAAGTCTTTCCCATTGTCCCTGCTGTTCAGGAGAGTAAAACGGATTGTGACACATCATCCACAACTCAACATCGTCAGAATGATCGAAGGCAGCATTGAAACAATTTACCAGTACATCATGACCCTTTCTGACTTCCCATTTGCCACAGTTAAAGAATACTGTTTTTGGTCTAGTAGAATCGTGAGGTTTGAAGATTTCTGTGTCTACCCCAAGAGGGACTACTCTAGTTTCAACGCCAGTTTGTTGTTCTACTATTTCCTTTGCCCATTTTGAGCAAGTAAAAATTCTGTCATTATATTTGATACTTTGTTTTTCCAGCTTATTGAATCTTTCAAGCTCAAATATAGGAAAGCCAACGTGCATACCTTTACCAATATGTCCGTGTAGTTCATGTTGATGCCAGATCTTTACAGATGGTGTTTTCTCATGTGTCGCAGACATGGTTATGTTGCTGATAAACGGATCATTTATTTCGGGTTGGCCTATTGGGATATAGTTTATATTCTGACCTAAAACCAACAAACTCTTAATAATATTGTAGCTTGCAACGCCATAACCAAGACTGTTGATTGGTGCTGTTACATTAATCATTTTGACCTCTAGCTATTTTGTAATAATGGTAAACATTTCCAAGATCAACCTTAGTGCCATCAAAAATATCGTTATCCAAAACATTTAAAAAGTCTTTGTGTAGTATATTGTCTTCCATCCACACAGCATGATCTTCAAAGACTTCACGTTTCCAAGTTCCCCAATCTGTTATAATTGAAAAATTCATCTTGTCAACACCATCTAATGAATTGGCTAACTCAACGCATGCAGGCATCTCTTTGTAGTTATTCTTCTGTACTACCGAGTCGATCCTAAGTATATTAATTTTACCCTCAACTCTCAGTCTTGACAACATCTCTATGTTCTTCATTAGTAAGTCCCAATCGCCGCCTACACGTATCTTATCATAAGTTTCTTTAGTGGCAGCGTCAATAGATACAATTACCTGATTAATGTTTTCATGACACTTGTGCAACATGTTCCACATTTTTTCAGTTAGCATAACTCCATTTGTTTGTAGGTTTATCATTATCTCTGGGTGCTGTTTGCCATCAAAATTTATCAAGAAGTCCCTAAAAACTTTTGAGCCGAACGGATCACCAGAGCCAGTGATGTTTAGCGAAGTATGACCTTTTGGCTGCTCGTTTAAAACAAAGTCCATTATCTTGTTTTGTATAGCAACAGCATCATCATATTTCTTTCCCGAAGTATGCAGTATTGAACTTATTCTACAGCTGGGGCATTTTAGATTGCAAGAATCGTCCCACAAAAAGTTGACATGTTTAATGCTATCCATGTCAGTAATATTGTTTTCGATTATGTGTTTATGTCTTTTTTGTGTGACATCTTGTCTTTTAGGCAGCGCATCAACATTTTGTAATCTTGGGCATGTCTTCTTGTTGCAATAACTGAAAGAGCCATCTAAAATCGAAGCTCTAATATTCTTTGCTTTATCAGAATTGAGTATCTCTGTTATTGATGACTCATGTATATTTCCGATACTTTCATCCATCCAATAGGAACAGCAGGTTCTAACATTCCCATGTTCATCAACTTCAAAATTATCAAAGGGTTGTTCGCAGAAAAGCGCTGAAGTATCTACGATTGGAAGAGAGCTATTATCAGCATCTTCGTATATGTCACTTATTTTAGTTTTTTTTTGATCGTTGAATGGATCATAAGTTTCAAAATCAACCCATTCATCTCCATTCCATATGATATTTAGCCTGTCAGTTATGACCACATCAGTTCCATACATTGTTTGTATAGAATTACAATCTATGAAGTGAAGCTTGCTATCATAAAAAACTTCTTTGTGTCCATACTTTTGAAGGTTATCATCTAATTGTGATATATCTACGTTATTTAAAAGATTGAACAGTCCGCCCAAGTTGACATGCATTAATTGTGAATTGTGTGCCAGATGCGCCCTGACATGTTTATTCAATTCAGGGTCAAAAACAATATCAAGCAGCTCTTGGTGTCTTGGATGTTTCTTCTCTTGAACTGCTCGGTAAAACCAAGTTTCAAAGAAGTCTGCTGAATTTACTAGGAAGTCAGGCTCATAGGTTTGAAACTGAACGCATTTCACATCATACTTTTTACAAAGATCTACAAACTGTAGCACTTCAGAAAGATTGTCATTCTGCACAACAAAACTTGTATTAAAAGTCAATATCTGACCAGTCGCCTGAAGGTGCTGCGCAAATTCCAAATTTTCTAAAAGCATATTCCAATCGCCGCCCTTTCTGACAATCTTATATGTTTCTTCGGTTGCAGCATCAATTGATATAGAAATGTGCTTTATCTTTTCTTTTGAATAGTCACTTAAAGAGTCCCAATACTTCTTCATTAGAAGTCCATTTGTCAATATTTGAATTGCCTCTAGGTTTGGAGCGTCTTCTTCTTTTAGTGTGCGGAGAAGATCTCTAAATACAGGACTAGCAAAAGCATCTCCAGAACCTGTAATACAAAAAGATTTTGCATTATGGAAGGCTTCTTTTTTTAACTTATCTTGTATATTTAGAATCTGTTCGCGCTTTTTGCCAGACTCCATAATTAGCTCTAGTCTACAGGAGGGGCATTCAAGATTACAGGATCTATCGTATCCAAAGTTTATATCTAGCGGTGTGTGATCTAGCTTTGTTTTGCCTTCAACGATGTCGTCATGTATAAGATTCCAACCTCTATCACTGTTAGTATTTCCTATCTGATAGAGAGTCTGAACACAGTGAGTCTTTGTTTCTAAGTGCGGACATACCTCTCTGTTGCAATACCTGTAGGAACCATCAAGAATTGATCTTCTCAGCTCTTGAGCCTTTTCACTGTTCCATACTTCTTCTACTGACTTGTCTTTTATGTTGCCAATTTCATAATTATTGATCCAAGACGGACAGCAGCAACTAACTCTACCGTCGTCGTACACCTCAAAAAATTCAAAGGGTCTTGTGCAATAATATTTTTCACTCATTTTTCATAACCAAAATTAACAAAGTCATATTTATACATGCTATATATTATATCTTTGGACTGCTCATCGTACACATCCAAATAGTTAGGTTTGTTTGATTTATTATAATGGAAGGGCATCTGTATTTCAAGTTCTTTTTCTAACTTTTGCAGATTTTCATATCTGTATATTTTGATGTCTTCAAAAGGCTCATAAAAAAAATTACATACCCAGTTTGACTGAGGTAAAAAGTGGCACGTAGTCTTCATATTTGTATCGTATGTATCTACAACTTGACATGGAGGTGGTTGCTGAAATGATAAATAGTTTATAACAAATTCGTTAAAGTCTGCAAACTGCTTTACCTGCTTTGAAAATTCTATATCTTCAGGATAATAAAGGTTATTATTGACAATAAACCAGTATGCCGAAAAAATTCTGTCGTAAGGATTTCTACAAACACAAAACTTTTGATAGTCTGACTCTGAGAAATCAGTATAGGCTTTGTGATGATAAGTAGGATATTTCGTTTCCTGAAGCGCAGCGGAAATTGACAGCGACGCATTTTTTGGTATTGCTATAAAAGCGAGTTGTCTTTTATGGTCTAGCATAATATGTTTTCTAGTTTTGTAGTCAGGTCATTAGCAAAGTAACTCCCATTAATCCATCGCTTGTCCATGTTTTTGAAGTACTCGTGAGCTGCGAATATCTTATCAAAATCACAGACTAATTCATAGGCATGATCCAAACTATCAAAATACAGAGGGTAATCTTCACCGCAGTATTCTACCACTGCTGGATGCCTGTTCACCAGAAGTGGAGTGTTTCTAGCAATACATTCAATCACAGCATTATTGGCAGATGAATCGTACAGGTCAAGAAATGCAACACAACTTGTTAGCATGTCATCAAACTCTTCATTGCTAACCCGTTGAAGCATCTCAACTCCAGACCATCTAGACTTATTTGCAAATGGATGTTTCAAACTTCTTTTTTCTACATCTAATAATTTATTTGCATAATCATAGTCACTAGGTAGCCACTTCTTAAAAAATGGATACGGAACATTCACCTCACATATGGAAAACATTCTACGTAGCCAATATCCTATTTGTAATAAAATCGGCCTTTCCTTATGTAGAAACTTTTCCGGCTCCCATTTTGCTATATTTGTAGCGGTAGGATGTTTAACTGTTATAACTGGGACATCACATTTGTCTCTAACCCACTCCGCAAGATATTCAGAAAGACATACCAGCGCACGACATCTTTCAAGTGACTTCCGAAAGACATCTCTAGTGAAGATAGCGTCTGGGCTATTATATGTATCAAACCAGTCAGGAGGGTTCGGTGGATTATGGACAAACCCTATCCAATCTCTAGTATAAGGAATTTTTGAATTTTTGCTATCATAGTAATCTTCCATCTTCCAAGAAAATCTATCTTCTATAAAACCATCTACATAGATTCCATGCTTAGAATGAAATGGCAGTAAGGAACTTATGCAATACTTCCACCCACTTCTATGAATACCAAAACCGCCACAACCTGAAATATCTAAAGAAATCATTACAGCTTAATTCCAGATAAACCTTCAAACAGACCTGATTGGTAAGAACATTTTATCATAGCTAACTTCTCTGCAAAAATCTTGCTTTGTTCTGTGCCGTCGCTTAGCGTAAAAGTTAGCCTACCTAAAACCTTGTGGTCAAGAGATTCTGGGGTCTCAACAAACTGTTTCCAAATTCTTTCAAAGTGTGGCATCTTTTTGAAGTTTATATTTAACGCAGCCAAAAAACCTTGTTGGTGAAAGTAATCAGAAATTGATTTCAATGATAAGTCTTGTTCGGAAAGCTCCACTGATGTGGATAAAAAGCTACAGTGAATTATTTTTCCTAAATTAGATGACGAAAGAACAAAACCTCTGTCATCCACTATGAACCCTTTACTGTATTGTATCGGCGCTATTCCTCCATTTTGGTTGTACACTGTAGAATTTATAGCTATATTGTAAGACGGAGGAAAATTGTCAGGCTCAGCTGTTATATCACATACTAAGTTTTTACCATATTTGCTAAGATGATATGAGTGGCAGTACTTTGTTATGCTTTTTGTAAAAGAGTCTTTGGATACTAGAGAATATTTTGGTGAAATGTCTCCACATAAAATTGAAAAATCTTTTACAAGGGATGCCAAACATAAAAGATCAGTTATGTATGTTTTAGATATGGAAGCATTTTCTAATAAAACTATAGTTATAGAAGAGTCGCTCGATGTGGGTAGATTTGTAGACTCATATTTTTTTATTGAATAAGATAGTCCATTGTTTTCTAGTTGCTTTTTTAAGGCTAGCTCTAAGGTTGATTCTTTATCGCTGTTACCTTTGACTAAAAAAACATTAATATCTTTCATATGCTTTCTCTCAAAAAAATGCGCCACCTTAACTATAGGGGAAATTAAGATGGCGCTAAAGTGAGGATACTGCTGGGGGAGCAATATCCAAAACAAATTCAGGAACCAATATACTATAACTTTGTCTGTCAGAAACCGCCCAAAAAAAATCCAACGCCCAAAAAACCATTGTCAGCTTAGTTGCGGTAGTACAGACAAGTCCAGCCAGTAGGTTCGTAAAATGTTGGATCGTGCCACGTTTTATCCTCATAAAACGCTGGATATATAATATTATCACTTGAACCTAAAGCACCAATAAACCAACTGTATGTACCTTGACTGAGTATCTTATTAGTGAATCTAGAACCAAATTTCAAAGTCTCTTCTCTTCCACCTTCGTATATTTCAAAATCAAACTCTCTAGCAAAAGACCTTACAGTTTTAGAGTGAAGTTCAGAAGATGTAACGTATCTTTTTATGTTTTTGTAGTTAGGTATTTGTTGCAATGCTAAGTCGTAGTAATCTCGATCCTGTCTGTATCTCTGATCTAGATCTCCTAGTCTCATATGTACAAAAACACCGTCTATTGGCTCCTGTTCTATGACTTCATCTCTAAACACAAGATGTAAATTTTCTGTAATCAGCTTAGCTGTTCCGCTACACTGTAGATATTCAGTGTTCTTACATCCTAACTCTAGAATTTCTTCTGGGATAGGCTGCCGTTCAGAGGTAGGAGCATCAACTATGTCTAGTTTTTCTTCGTCTAAGAACTCAAATAAGTAGGGTAAATAGTCTTGGCCGTACTTGCAAAAGGATATTGGCCTATTATGTTTTACAGAAAGTATTGAATAAGCGGTACAGGATACCAATTTGTTACAAAATAATCCTGCATTAACTGGAACTACAAACATGATTTTCCCAAAACAAAATCCAAGCTCCCAAAAACCATTGTCAGCTTAGTTGCGGTTGTACAAAAGTGGAGGTGGCGGGATTTGAACCCGCGTGCCACATAATATTATTATTAACTTCTACATGTTTAGTATAATTATTATCGCCTACTATACTAGGCTATCCGAGTTATCGGAGTCAAACAAATTATTGTTATCATATATATTTAGTTCAAGTATATAAACTCTACCAGAGTTATCTGCGTCATCACTATTTGGTTTGCGGGGCTGTGATACCCGTGCCGCTAGGCGGCGAGTGCGAAATTCTCTTCTACACTTAAAAAAATTAGAACGATTTTTTAAGTAGCCATTCGTTCAACTACTACATGCGATCAATAACTTTATTACTGGTCGATTCCAATTCACCCCCTAAAATTATTCAGTTTCTCTTTTTAACTTTTCATAATAGACTTCTTCACTAGCCATAGAAATCAAATCGCCATCAATAGCGGCTCTAGACTGATTAATACAGACAGCAAGCCTCTGTTTATTATCTGGATATTCTTCTTTCATCTTATCGCTAGACATGCAGCGAGGCATAAAATCCTTAGCTGATTCATCATCGTTTCTACTTGGTAGTGGCATTGTCTTCTCCTATTTTTATATCTGGAAACATATCATATTTTACATCTTCAAATATTGCTGAAGCAATAACCATTGAAGCGTCATTGTCTGAAGGGTAGTGTACTCCCTGTAGCATCCTAGCTTCTCCAGCTAGATTGGCAATACGATAAAAGTCGGAAGTATAATCTGGATACATTGTACTCAGCATCGCAGCGGAAAACGCCGCATAAGCCGTATGACCAGATGGATAAGCTGGAGTATGATGTGTCTGAGTTTTAGTAACTTTGATATTAAAACCTAGCTTTCCAGCAATGTCATAAGGTCTTGGTCTTAAAAACTTATGTTTAAGTTGCAAGATTACAGGGTCTAAACTATTCTTATAATACTCATCAAACTTCTCTTTTGGGAACTTCAGGCCATGTATTTTAAGCACTGGCATGAAGAGGTTATTAGGATCATCATCGACCATCTTTATAAGGTCTAGTTGCCTCTCTGAGAGGTTAGACGTTATCTTAGATAGGTACTCTAATTCTTTTCTTGTAACGTCACTAGAGTTCGCTGGAGGCTCTGGTAGTAGATTCATGTAGTCAATGCTTACGCCTTTAGGTTTCATCTCCAAGACTTTTTTATCTTTGTCCGATAAAGGTAGGGGATTGATATAATAGGTCTTGTCAAGGATTCCATCATTTATGACCTTGTTCATATCTTTGATAATATTATTTTTAGATGTCATGCTCGTACTCACTCAAGATTTCACTATTAGTATTATATCCACAGATTGGACATTCAAAGACATAAATTCTTCCTGTGGGCTTTTCTAGTATATCTATTAATACACAATCTTCAGTATCTATCTCGTCCTGACAACAGGAACAAAAAAAGAAATTAACCATAAACCTTCTCCCAGTCAAAGAATCTCCATCTATTTAAGTGTTTTGCGTCTTCATCTTCATTAACGTGATTCAAATATTCAAGCACTTCGCTCCAGTTGGAAAACACCATCTCATGAGGAATCACACCAAATAACCAGTTTGGCAGGTTCTGTTTGCCCTGCTGACACATTACGATTACAGGCTTTTTCTGGCTGATTGCTACAGCGGCTTCATGATATGAGCCACACAGGTGAGCATCTACATCAATGCTCATCACTATGAAGTGGGCAATATCAACCATTCTAAGGTCTACGGCACAGATTGGTTTCATATATTCGGTAAGCTCATCGTACTTCTGCGCGCGTTTTAGATTGTTTAATATATCTCTAGTCTCTTCGTTCTCCAGAGCATAATCGCTTGGCTTGTCGCATGGATTCAAAACACCAATTCCAAGCTCTTGAAGTTTAGGAGTAATATTACCTCTCCATCCAACGCCTCCATCTTGGACACGATCCATAGCTCCGCACAAGTAACATAAAGAGTTTTTCAATCTATTCATCTAAGCACCCCTAATAAAATCCTGAATTAAATCATCCGCACTAATATACATTTTATCTTTACACAAATCTCTGATTTTATCTTTAAGTTCTGTTGGTTTGTAGCCAAGAGGCTTGAGTGCCTGATGAGCTTCTCTGATTATTTCTCTGCTAGTTGTGGCAATGCCAGACTGCTGAGGCTCAGTTTCGCTAAACACATGTTTAGTAACCCAGTCTCTAGCTCCTTTATCTCCCTGCATAGCCTTTGCCATAGCTGATTCAACAACCATATTCCACTGCTGTTCCCTATTTAGTACGGGTTGATGTTGTACTGGTTGCAACTGTTGAGATAGTTCAGACTCATGGACAATAAAAAAATCATCAAGAGTTGCTGGCTGCTGTTGCTCAATGTATACATGTTGACGTTTGCGTGTAAATAATCTGGCAAAGTTCACCAATATGAAAGGAGCAAAAAATAAGCCCACCAACACAAGAATAAACACATCATTATAAGCTCCTGTATGTGTCATTTTATCCCCTATTAATCATCCATTCTTTTACGCCAATCGGACTTTTACTGAACTTATATTGATTGATCCAGTCTTCTAGTTCTACTTTAGGTTTCCAGTCTAACAAATATCTGGCTTTGTTTATGTCAGCCAAAGTTACTCTAGCCTCACCGAGCCTCTCAGGTATATGAGTATACTTTACGCCAATCATTTTTGCAAGTTCTAAAACAGAATAGTTTTTGCCAGTACCAATATTAAAGGTTTGACCCCATATGTTGGTAGCTTCACTGTTCATTGCTAAGATGTTAGCCTCAACAGCATCGGAGACATGCGTAAAGTCCCTTCTCTGTAGGCCGTCACCAACAATGGTCATTGGTTCCCCTGATTCTACCTGACGCAAGAAGATACCAACAACAGGAGCGTACTGACCTTTAAGTGGCTGACGCTCTCCATACACATTGAAGTATCGTAGTGTTAATGTCTTCAGCCCAAACAGTTTAGTATACATATCACAGAGTTGCTCGCCGCAAGTTTTTGTGACAGAATATGGGTTCAAACAATCGTTTGGCATGTCCTCAGTTAGTGGAGGAGTGTTGGATAAACCGTAGGCAGACGATGTAGACGAGTAGATCACACGCTCTACACCGTTCTCCCTAGCGGCCTGAAGTACGTTACATGTCCCAACCACGTTTGTTTGCGCAGACCTGATCGGGTTCTTGATGGCTGGCTGAATTCGAGCTTCAGCCGCAAGATGAAATACACAATCAACGCCCTTGAACAAAGGATAGATATTACTGTAGTCACAAATGTCAAACTTATAATTGTCTGCCTTGTCATTCCAATAAAAATCTTCATTGCATGTTGCAGACTCATTGTCGATAACTACAACTTCATTTCCATCTTGCGCTAGTCTATCAACGAGATTGCTCCCGATAAAACCAGCACCACCAGTAACAATACACTTCATATTAAACTCCTACACCCTGTCCCTTCAGGACTGTTGATAAACGCTCAAGTCGAACACGAATGTCCTCTTTCCAAGCATCATTATACTTTACGACACTAACATTATCAACTGTAGAACCTAAAACTTCAACCGATTTATCAAAGACATCTTCAAAGATTGCGACTACTTCATAGCGACAGGCTCGTAGCTTTTGAAATTTAGCATCGCTTGGGACACTGACAACATCCGCAGGATTGACTTTGCAGATTACGATTTGGTTTCCACCATCACTATCATTGTCGTCATGGCTATCCAAGTTGATGCCGCCATAGCTGGTAACATAGTCGATAGCTCCAACATGAAGACCTGCACTACAGTGTTTATTACGATTGCTATCAACCTTAGAGCGATCAACCTCAACCACTTCGCCAACACTATTGTCAATCGAGCCACTGTAAATGTCTTTGAAGTCTGGACGTACAGCCTTGTAAGCCAAGAAGTGACCGTCTTGTGTAATCGGCAGATTCTTATTCTGCATGAAGTCAAACAATTCTAGGATAGATTTGTCTGATGGATTATCATTTAGATTGCACATGAAGTTCAGCATGGAATCAAAGTCAAAGCCTTCCTTCTTCATATCTAAGATGCGATCAGTAAATAGTTCTGGCATTGGAATCCCGTTCCAATTCAGTGTTCCATTCTTGACATGCACATAGCCATCACAGAAATGTTCTACTGAAGATGCAACATCGTATGCCGCTTCAAAGTGTTCTACATTGCCACTCTTCAGATGACGAATGAGAGCATTGTAATTATGATGGTTCTTGTCAAAAGTATATGCCTCGCCACCAACAAAAGCATTTACTACACCTGAATCACTAATGATATATTTCATATCACACCTCCATACTATCAATATAACTTGCAATAACTTGTAACTGTTCGTCCGACATCCAGCCCGTAGCAAACTGTAACATCGGATACTTCTCTACTATACTATCATATAATTCGTCAGTATCAAGTGACTCACTTGAATTTTCTTCCAAATTATCTGCAAAATCTCTCCATACCTTCAGACGTTGGGCTGTTTCCTTCAATTTTGTCAACAAGTCCTGATCGACGCTGTAGTCTGGGTGGAACAACTTAGAAAACTCGTAGAAGTCTCCACGACTACTCAGCAGTGGATGTAACTCTTGCAGTGTAGCTACGCGCCCTGTATGTTCGTTGCCGATAGACCACTTTCCAGTGGATGAATTATGGAGCAACGTAAGATCTTTAGTCATGATGACAAGCTGACGCTTGATCTGGTTTTGAATATATTCTAGTCCGTCTTGCCAGTTATCCCGCTCTTCGAGCTTCATGGTCTTGGCTTTGGATGGAGTTACATAGAATAACTTCTCACTTAGGTGACTCGTATCAACACCAAGCGAATCCAAAACATTCAGAGCCGATTTGATATAACGAGTACCAACATTGTAACCTTTGATCTCCATGTCACCTCTGGTCTGGATAATATAGTAAGCATCCTCTTCTTTAACACCTACATTAAAAGTGCCTTCATACCAGTCATTGTAGCCTTCACCTTTAGACTTGTATAGGCCATCAAGACCAGCAACGTATGATGAGCTAGATGTAGTCTTAGATACTTGCTTTGGAGGAGCAGGAAGAGTAGTCACGTTGGTGATGTACTCTGGCTCACAACCAAGACATTTAGCAACCTGTTCTAACTTGCCGTTAGGAATAAGATATACGATACCTTCATTTTCTTCTCTGAGTAAGTGTCTTATGCGAGCAACACTACCTGACTTCTTGTCCTGATAGAAGACATGACCTTTGCCAGCACGGATGTGGTATACGTCCTCCCTTGAGCAAGTCTCACGCCATTTTGATTTGGTGTAACGTACAATCATTAGTCTTTCATCATCATCTGTTTTTAGCTTTATGAATTCTGAACCATCTTCAAAAACCTTCTGGCCGTTGAACTCTATCTCAAACAGAACATCGTCTGCCAAGTCGCCAATCCTACCAACAGTATCAAAGATTTCCATAGCTCTCCATCTTGCACTCCAAAGATTAGTGCAGGCAAGTATGTCCTCTTTGGCTTTTTCTCCAATGCTTTCTATGATACGATTGATGGCGTGGATAATATTATGTTTAGTTCTGCCAGTGTAAGAGATGGACTCACGAGAAGGAGTGATGTCAATGTCACCAATATTCATGTACAAGCGGAGACTGCCAAGAGTTCGGAGCGCGCGCCAGATGTTGTCTGTCTCTTCACTCTGGAACTGCATGTCGTCAATAGGGTATGAAATTTGACCCATGATAACATGGTTGCCAGAGCGTCTTTTAAGGACAGACCAGTTGTCACCACCAATCTTAACCTCTTCAGGCTTGTACTCAAGTTCGGCATTGATCTCTGGACGAACAGCAAAATGCTGAAAGATGGACTTGGCTTCACTCTCGAATTCCCAAATATCATTAGACTCTACGTTCATGCTGATCTGCATACCGTTAGGTTCATCAGTAGGCTCTTCGTGTAGCAATGCAAACTCAGGAGAACCAGTTTCATTCATGTAAGAATTGAAAACGTAGCGAGTTCCGTTAAAGAAAGACTCAACCATGAAGGAGTCAGTATAAGCAAAGGGAGACTTACTGCCAAGACCTAAGCAACCAACAGCATCGTTAGAATCAGTCTTGTTGCTACCAAAGTAAGTAGTATAAAGATTAAAGCAGTCATCGTAACTAAGACCTGTGCCAAAGTCACGCACGACAAATACCGGCTCCAGCTTTGTT